>Ga0265296_1000633_pt1 | contig 49924 bp, 48 predicted proteins | sample MunlanPumphouse1_FD_189073 | JGI IMG/M metagenome (GOLD analysis project Ga0265296, IMG submission 189073) | Groundwater microbial communities from a municipal landfill in Southern Ontario, Canada - Pumphouse #1 | ecosystem: Environmental > Aquatic > Deep subsurface > Groundwater | place... | reverse complement strand
CGACGCCCTGGCCGTGGCCGAGAGCGCGGCCGGAGAGGCCGACCGGGCGGCGCGAGGGGCGGAAGCAACCGCCTCGACGGCGCGCGAGGCCCGGGCCGGACTGGCGGCGCGGTCGGAGGCGGCGGCCGAACGGCTGGCCGAGGCCACGGCCAATGTCCACGAGACCGCCCAGATGTCCCCCGAGGAACTGGGCCAGAAGCTGACCGACGACGCCATCGCCCGCCCGCCCGACGCCGCCGGGGCCGAGAGCCTGCTGTATGGTCTGGAGCGCGAGCGCGAAGCCCTGGGCGCGGTCAATCTGCTGGCCGAGGAAGAGGCGCTCGAATACGGCGACCGGCTGAACACGATGAGGGTCGATCGGTCGGATCTGACCAGCGCCATCGCCAAGCTGCGCGACGGCATCGACGAGCTGAACGCCGAGGGCCGCGAGCGGCTGGTGGCGGCGTTCGACGTCATCAACGACAATTTCAAGAGCCTGTTCGAGGCCCTGTTCGGCGGCGGCCAGGCCGAGCTGAAACTGGTCGAGAGCGACGATCCGCTGGAGGCCGGGCTGGAGATCTACGCCTGCCCGCCCGGCAAGCGGCTGGCGGTGATGAGTCTGATGTCGGGCGGCGAACAGGCGCTGACGGCGGCGGCCCTGATCTTCGCCGTCTTCCTCGCCAACCCGGCCCCGGTCTGCGTGCTGGACGAGGTCGACGCCCCGCTGGACGACGCCAACGTCGACCGCTTCTGCCGCATGCTGGACGAGATGCGGAAGCGGACCGACACCCGGTTCATCGTCATCACCCACAATCCGGTGACCATGAGCCGGATGGACCGTCTGTACGGCGTGACCATGCCCGAGCGGGGGGTGAGCCAGCTGGTCAGCGTGGACCTGAGCCAGGCGGAAGAGATCGTGGCGGCATGATGCTCTTTAAGCGATGGTGGGTTGTTGTCGGCCTATCTGCATCGCTGGTGCTCGCAAGCGGGTGCGTTGAAAAGCCCGCCTCGGAGCCCTCGGCTACCGTTTACTACCGGGTCACAGCGGAGAGCCGACCTTTGGTCGACGATATGCTTGCGACCTATGCGGAGGATGGCACGTTTCAATTCGCGGCGGGGGCGATCGGAAACAAGGACGCATCGAACTACACGGTGCATCTGGTTCGCCCGGACGCCCAGATCATCGGTGTCGACCCATTCGTCAGCAATTGCTTCCGGCTCTCCTTCTACAAGACACTCCGTATCGATCGTGCGTCGGACAGCGAGATCGACCAGATCAGGCAGGACCTGGAGTCTCGGCTTCGCGGCATCAACGGAGTGACCATGTTGACGAAAACGGAGTCGGAGGCCTTGGGCTGCTAGCCTGACTTCAGTCCGGCGACCGGTCGATTAGCGCCCGAACACCTCGCACCGCACGAACCACCCGAAGATCGCCGGCCCCTCGATCACATAGCGGCGGAACATTCGCCTCGGCTGGCTCAGCAGGCGGTGCAGCCACTCCAGCGACAGCTGCTGGAAGATGCGCGGGGCCCGCTGCTGGCGGCCGGTGAGGAAGTCCACCGAGGCGCCGACGCACAGGGTCACCCCGGACCGGCGGCCGGCGGCGCGCAGGGCGTGGGCGAACAGCTCCTGTTTGGGGAAGGAGACGCAGGCCAGCAGCACGTCCCAGTCGGCGGCGGCGGCGGACCGGACGGCGGCGGTCCAGCCGGGCGTGCCCGGCGTCAGCATGGGGGCCTCGATCCAGCGCAGGGTCTGGCGCGGATACCGGGCCACGAGGTCGTCGAAGGCGGCGCGGTCCGGCCCGAAGACGGCGATGACCAGCCCTTCCGCGGCGGGCGAGGCCAGCAGGTCGGCCGTCAGGTCCGAGCCCGGATAGACTGGCAGGGCGACGCCGCGCAGCCGGGCCAGATGGGCGAGGACGCGGCTGTCGCAGATCTTCAGATCGGCGCCGTCATAGACGTCGCGCGGGACGCGGCCGTCCATCAGCTTGATGACGTGGTCGACATTGGGGGTGACGACATAGCCGTAGGCGCCGCGGGCCATGCCGATGACGCGGTCCAGCATGGCCGGCCGGTCGCCGCCGGCGAAGTCGAGCGTCATGAAGCGCGTCATGGCGATCAGCGTATCGCGCCCCGGTCAACACGCGGTTACGATGGGGCATGAAAACGCTGCCGCACGCCGTCGTCCTGGCCGCCGTCCTGCTGGCCGCGCCGGCCTGCGCGCAGCCGGCCGGGCCGCAGCCGGAGGGTCATCGGCTGGTCCTGACCGGCGTCGGACGGTTCGCGGTGCTGGCCGACCTGTCGACCATCTCGCGCGACGGCGAGCGGGTGCGCATGCGGTCGCTGCAGGTGACGGAAGAGACGTTCGAAGCGGGCGGCCAGACGTACTGGGGCGGCTGGTCGTGGTGGGCCTTCGACTGCGCGGCCCGCACCGCCGACCGGCTGGATTTCGCCTCGGTGCGCGAGGGCGGGGCCGAAGGGCCGGCCACGCCGGACACCGCGCCGCCCTACGCCGCGGCCGCGGGCGGGGATGCGGCCGAGCTGCTGGCCGTCGCCTGCGACCCGGCCTCGGCGGGCGAGGCGGACGCGGACAATCTGGAGGACGCGGTCCGGATCGGCCGGGCGGCGCTGGCCGGCCAGGGCTAGACGGACGCGTTGAGCTGGCGCTGGATCGGCAGGGCCTCGGGGCATTCGTCGCGCATGAAGGCCAGCATCTTCTCGCGGATCTCGCAGCGCAGGTCGAAGGCCGTCGGGGCGTTGCGCGCGCTGGCCAGACAGCGGACCTGGGCCACGCGGTCGGTGATGTCGGTCACCTGCAGACTGACGACGTCGCGATCCCACAGCGGACTTTCGCGGCAGATGCGCTCGAGCTCGGCCCGCAGACGCTCCATCGGCGCCTCGTAGTCGACGTAGAGGAAGGCCGTCCCGATCAGGCTGGAGGTCTCGCGCGTCCAGTTCTGGAACGGCTTGGTGATGAAATAGGTCAGCGGCAGGATCATCCGACGCCAGTCCCACAGCTTGACCACCACATAGGTCGAGGTGATCTCCTCGATCACGCCCCACTCCCCTTCGACGATGACGGCGTCGTCGAGACGGATCGGCTGGTCGGTGGCGATCTGGATGCCGGCGATCATATTGGTCAGCAGCGGCTGCAGGGCGAAGCCGGCGATGATCCCCACCACCCCCGCCGAGGCCAGCAGGCTCATGCCCCACTGGCGCACCTCGGCGATCGTCAGCAGCGCCAGCCCGAGGGTCACGATGCCGATCAGCAGGGCCGACACGCGCTGGAGGATCCGCGCCTGGGTGACATGCTTGCGCGCCAGCAGATTGTCTTCGGCGGCCATGTTGAAGCGCCGCAGATAGACCACCGCCCACATGTCAGAGGCCCCGATCAGCATCCAGCCGACGGTCAGGATGAAACCGAACAACAGGGTCTGGCGCAGGACCAGCGAAGGCTCGGGGTCCAGCGGCGAGACGGTCACGGCCAGGGCCATGGCGGCGATCATCACCGCGATCCGCACCTTCAGCCGCGCGCGGCCGACCAGACCGCGCCAGAACACGTCGCGCTTGCGCACCAGCAGCTTCAGCAGGGCGAAGACCAGCTGGTTGGCGGCCCAGCCGACGAAGACGAAGACGGCGACGATGACCGAGATCACCACCCATTCGGGCAGCCAGTAGAACTCGCGCCAGAGGCGGAAGATTTCGCGGGTCAGGTCGGTGACGAAGGCGGGCATGGGGACGGTATAGGACCTTACGGCCTCAGGCGGGAGGCGCCCGTCCCGCCGCCGCCTCGACGATGTCGGCGAGACGGGCGGTCGCGTCCGGCAGGGCGGCCGATTTCGCCCCGGCGCTCATGGCCGCCAGCCGCGCCGGATCGGACAGCAACGACAGCAGGGCCGCGGTCAGCCGCTCGACCGTCACCTCATCCTCCAGCATCACCTCGGCCCCGCCGGCCTCGGCCAGGCTGAGGGCGTTGAAACGCTGGTGGTCGTCCATGGCGATCTTCAGGGGGATCAGCAGCGAGGGCACGGCGGCCACGGCCAGCTCCGAACAGGTCGAGGCGCCGGCCCGGCCGATGACCAGATGCGCCGCCGACAGCCGCTGCGCCATGTCGCGGAAGAAGGGCGCGACCTCGGCCGCGATTCCCGCCTCGAGATAGATCTGCTGCGCGGCCTCGAGGGTCTCGGCGCGGGCCTGCTGCTGCACCTTCAGCCGGGCGCGGATCGCCTCGGGCAGGGCCGCCAGCGCCCGGGGCGCGGTCTCGGCGAGGATGCGGGCGCCCTGGCTGCCGCCGGTGACCAGCACATGGATCGGGCCGTCCGGCGTCGGTGCGCTCCAGGCGCGGTCGTACAGGGCCCGGATGTCGGGCCGGACCGGATTGCCGACCAGGGAGACGCGCGCGCCCAGCCCCTGCGGGACCTTTTGCAGATCGGGGAAGGACGAGGCGACCGCGCCGACATAGGGCGCCAGCCAGCGGTTGGTGCGGCCCAGCACGGCGTTCTGTTCGTGCAGCAGGGTCGGCCGTCGCTGGCTGAGCGCCGCGATCAGGGCGGGCGCCGACGGATAGCCGCCGAAGCCGACCACCACGGCCGCGTCCAGACGGGTCAGCGCCTTACGCGCCTTGATCACGCCCCGCGCGATGGCGACGCCGGCCCTGGCCATGCCGATCGGGCCGCGTCCGGTGGCGGCGTCCAGCGCGATCCGCTCTTCGGCGGGGAAGTCGTGGGCATAGGCCTCGCCGCGATGGTCCGTGGCCAGGACGATGCGCCAGCCGCGCGCCTGAAGCTCGCGCGACAGGGCCTCGGCGGGGAACATATGGCCGCCGGTGCCCCCGGCGGCGACGACGCAAACTTTGGACATCGGATACCTAGGGCAGGATGCGCCGGCCTTGCGGCAGGCTGGCCCCCGGCTCGTAGGCGCCGGGGCGGCGGCGGGTCAAGGCCAGGGCCAGACCCATGGTCAGCCCCATGGCCAGCATGGACGAGCCGCCATAGCTGATGAAGGGCAGGGTCATCCCCTTGGTCGGGATCAGGTTCAGATTGACCGCGATGTTGATGCAGGCCTGCAGCCCGATCAGCATGAACAGGCCCGCCGCCGCCGTCTGCTCGAACGGATCGGTCAGCTTCATCGCCCGGCGCATGCCGCGGATGACGATGAAGGCGTAGAGGCCGATCATGGCCAGCGACAGCACCAGGCCGAATTCCTCGGCGCCGACGGAATAGATGAAGTCGGTGTGCAGATCGGGCACCGACCGCTTCATCACCCCCTCGCCAACGCCGCGCCCGACCAGTCCGCCGGCGCGGATGGCTTCGGAGGCGCGGTCGATCTGGTGGGTGTCGGTGGTCTCGGGCGAGAGGAAGCGGCTGAGACGGTCGCGCATGTGGCTGAAGGCGAAATACAGGCCCACCACCCCCGCCATGCCGGCGGCGGCGAGGGCGGCGACCCATTTCAGCGGCACCCCGGCCATGAAGAAGACGGCCATGAAGGTGGTGGTGATCAGCAGGGTCTGGCCGATGTCGGGCTGGATCAGCAGCAGGCCCACGGTCAGGGCCCAGGCCCCGAAGGCGATGCTGACGCCGGGCACCCCCTGCCCCTTCTGGGCCTCGGAAAACATCCAGGCGGCGAAGACGATCAGGCTGGGCTTGGCGAATTCGGACGGCTGCAGGCTGAACGGGCCGAGGTTCACCCAGCGCGCCGCGCCCTTCACCTCATTGCCGATGAACGGCAGGGCGGCCATGACGACGATGGCCCCCAGCAGGGCCAGCAGGGCGATGCGCCGCACGCCGCGCGGCGACAGCAGCGAGGCCAGCAGCATCATCACCGTTCCGCCCGTGGCCCAGACGATCATCCGCCAGGAATAGTGGAAGGGGTCGGTGATCGACTGGTCGGCGAGGATCGCCGCCGGGCTGGAGGCGAAGCTCAGGGACACGCCCAGCGCCACCAGGGTCAGCGCCGCCGCCAGCAGGCCGCGATCGACGGTCCAGAACCATTTGGCGATGGGGCTCTGGTCGTTGCGGGAAAAGGCGGGGCTGTAGTCGGTCATGCCGCGCTCGCGGGAACAGCGCCGAGAGCGAGAACGGCGGCGCGGAAGGCCTCTCCCCGCGCCTCGAAGTCCGGATACTGGTCGAAGCTGGCGGCGGCGGGCGACAGCAGCACGACCTCGTCGCGGCCGGTCGCGGCGGCGGCTTCGGCGGCGGCTCTGACCGCGCCGGCCATGTCGCTGCTGATGCGGTGCGGGGTCTCGCCCAGCCGGGCGGCGAAGGGCCCGGCCGCCTCGCCGATCAGGAAGGCCTCGACCACGCGGGGGAACAGGTCCTCCAGATCGTCGATCCCGCCCGCCTTGGCGCGTCCGCCGGCGATCCAGAAGCTGCGTTCATAGCTGGCCAGCGCCTGCCGCGCGGCGTCGGCGTTGGTGGCCTTGGAATCGTTGATGAAACGGACGCGGCCGAGGGTGGCGACATGCTCCATGCGGTGGGCGAGGCCGGGAAAGGTTACCAACCCCTCGACGGCGGCGGCGTGGCTGACGCCCAGCACCCGGGCGGCAGCCCAGGCGAAGGCGGCGTTCTGGGCGTTATGGCGGCCGGGGAGCGAGCGGGCCCGGGACAGGTCGATGGTCGGCTGGCCTGCAATCGTCAGGGCGCCATCGGCCGCCAGAATCCCTTCTCCCCTCGGGGGAGAAGGTGGGCCGCGAAGCGGCTCGGATGAGGGGGCTTGCGCCGCCTCCCCCGCGCCAGCCTGTGCGTGTCCGGCAAACCCCTCATCCGTCTCGCTCCGCGAGACACCTTCTCCCCCAAGGGGAGAAGGGAGGGTGCTGACCGTCGTGACGCGCCGCCCGTTCTCCGCGAGATCGCGCGCAATACCCTGCCCCCAGCGCTCGTCCACGCCAACCAGCGCCAGCCCGTCCGCACCCTGCGCCCGGAATATCCGCGCCTTGGCGGCGACATAGCCCTCCATGTCGCCATGGCGCTCCAGATGGTCCGGGCTGACGTTGGTCAGGATGGCCACGTCCGGCGCGAACGAGGTCGTCAGGTCCAGCTGATAGCTCGACACCTCGATCACATAGACCGCCCCCGGCGTCGGGGCCGGCAGGGCCAGGACGCCGATGCCAATATTGCCGCCGACGTGAACGGTCAGCCCCGCCTGTTTCAGCACCCAGCCGAGCAGGGCGGTGGTCGTGGACTTGCCGTTGGTGCCGGTGATGGCGACGACCCTGGGACGCTCCGCTTCGGGCAGGGCCGCGATGGCGCGGGCGAACAGTTCGATGTCGCCGATCACCTCGACCCCCGCCGCCTTCGCCTTGCCCACCGTCCAGTGCGGCTCGGGATGGGTCAGCGGGGCGCCCGGCGACAGCACCAGGGCGGCGAAGCCCGACCAGTCGGCGACGGTCAGGTCCTCGACCGCGAACCCTTCGGCCTCGGCCTGCAGGCGGCTGGAGACGCTGTCGTCCCACAGCACCGGCAGGGCGCCGCCGGCCTTCAGGGCGCGCGCGGCGGTCAGCCCCGACCGTCCCAGGCCGAAGACCGCGATGCGCCGCCCTTCGAAGCCGGGAACGGGGATCATGACCCTACCGCAGCTTCAGGGTGGCGAGGCCGGCCAGGGCCAGCATGGCCGAGACGATCCAGAAGCGGATCACCACCGTCGATTCGGGCCAGCCCATCTTCTCGAAATGATGGTGGATGGGGGCCATCAGGAAGATGCGCTTCTTGGTGGCCTTGTAGTAGCCGACCTGGATCATGACGCTCAGCGCCTCGATGACGAACAGGCCGCCGACGATGCCCAGCACCAGCTCGTGCTTGGTGGCCACGGCGATGGCGCCGAGCGCGCCGCCGAGGGCCAGCGACCCGGTGTCGCCCATGAAGATCTTGGCCGGCGGGGCGTTGTACCAGAGGAAGCCCGTCCCCCCGCCGATGATGGCGGCGAGGAAGATGGCCAGCTCGCCCGCGCCCGGCACGTGGTGGATGCCGAGATAGCTGGAGAAGATGAAGTTGCCGGCCAGATAGGCGATGATGCCGAAGGCGGCGGAGGCCATCATCACCGGCACGATGGCCAGGCCGTCGAGGCCGTCGGTCAGGTTCACCGCATTGGAGAAGCCGACGATCGTGAAGGCGGCGAAGGCGACATAGAACCAGCCGACGTTGAGCAGCACGGCCTTGAAGAAGGGGAAGGCGATCGAGGTTTCGAGATTGGGCGACGTCGGCGAGGCCTTCATCCACAGCACCGTCAGAACGCCGGCGATCACCGAGACGACGACCTGGGCCAACAGCTTCTGTTTCGAGGTCAGACCCGCCGACGTCTGTTTCGACACCTTGGCGTAGTCGTCGATGAAGCCCAGCACGCCGAACGCCGCCGTCACCAGGCTGACGATCCAGATATAGGGATTGGTCAGGTCGCCCCACAGCAGCACCGCCACGGCGATGCCGGCCAGGATCATCAGCCCGCCCATGGTCGGGGTGCCGACCTTGGACAGGTGCGAGACCGGGCCATCCGAGCGGATCGGCTGGCCCTTGCCCTGTTTGAGCCGCATCCAGGCGATGAACCGGCTGCCCATGGCGACCGAGACGATCATGGCCGTGGCCATGGCCAGCGCCACCCGCACTGTCTGGTACTGGACCAGATTCAGCAGCGGATAGTCCTGCGCGATGTCGGCGTAGTGGAGATACAGCAGGTAAAACATCAGGCGCCTCTTTCCCTATCGCTCGCGACGCGGTCGCTCGCTGCCTGAGGGGTTCCCAGAGCAGCAAGGGCTTTGGCGACCAGCGACGCCTTCGACCCGTTCGATCCCTTGACCATGACCACGTCGCCCGGCGCGACCAGGGTCGCGGCCTCGGCGGCCAGTTCGGCGGCAGTCTCGCGCCAAAGGCCGCGACGGGCGGGCGGCAGGACGTCGTGCAGCCGCTTCATCTCCGGCCCGGCCGTGTGCACCAGATCCAGCCCGGCGGCGTCGATGGCGGCGGCGAGGCCCTCGTGCAGGGCGCGCGACTGGTCGCCCAGCTCCAGCATGTCGCTCAGGACGACGACGCGCCGTCCACCCGGCGGAACCGGCTTGGCGCCGAGGCTGCGGAAGCCGGCGGCCATTGACAGGGGATTGGCGTTGTAGCTCTCGTCGATCAGGGTGAAGGCGCCGCCGGGCGCGTTCACGACCGCCGTCTGACCGCGTCCCGCCAGCGGCTGGAAGTCGGCCAGGGCGCTGAGCGCCGTCTCCAGCGGCACGTCCAGGGCGTCGAGCATCAGCAGCACACAGAGGCTGTTCAGGCCCCAGTGGAAGCCGGACTGGCTGAGCGGGAAATCGATCGTCTTGCCGAACAGCTCGGCCTTCACCCGCGCGCCCCGGGCGACGGGTTCGAAGTCGATCAGCCGGGCGTCGTGGCCGGCGCCGGTGCCGAAGGTCACCCGCCGGCCGGCTCCGGCCTTGCGTGCGGCCGCGTCCAGCAGGACCGAGAAAGCCGTGTCGCCATTGAGCACCGCGACGCCGTCGGGGGCCAGACCCTGGAAGATCGCCGCCTTCTCCGCCGCCACCCCGGCCTCGCCGTCGGCGAAGGCCTCGATATGCACGGGGCCGATGGTGGTGACGCAGGCGGCGTGGGGCCGGACCATCTTCGACAGCGGCGCGATCTCGCCGGGCGCGTTCATGCCGATCTCGAACACCGCCCGCTCGGTCGAACGCGGCATGCGCGCGAGCGTCAGCGGCACGCCGATATGGTTGTTGTAGCTCTTGATCGAGGCGTGGGCCGGGCCGGCCAGATCGAGGCCCGCCTTGACCGCCTGGGTCACGCTGGTCTTGCCGACCGAGCCGGTGACCGCCCCGCGCCGGACTTGCGGGCTGCGCTCGCGCGCGGCGACGCCGAGGGCCTCCAGCGCGCGCAGGGTGTCGGCGGTGACCACCGAGGGGCCGCCCTCGACGGGGTGTTCGGTGAGGGCGCCCGCGGCCCCGGCGGCGAAGGCCGCGGCGGCGAACGCATGCCCGTCCCGCGCACCCTTCAGGGCCAGGAACAGGTCGCCCGGGGCGATCTCGCGGCTGTTGTAGGTGACGCCGTTCGCTTCAAAGGCCGGGCCGGACAGGCGTCCTCCCGTGGCGGCTTCGATTTCAGCGGAGGTCCAGAGAGGCGGGGTGTCAGGCATGGAGACGAAGAGCTTCGGCGGCGACGGTTGCGTCATCGAAAGGAAGGGTGGTCCCGCCGACGATCTGTCCCTGCTCATGCCCTTTTCCGGCGATGATCACCACATCTCCGTCGCCCATCATGTCGATGGCCTGTTGAATGGCGGCGCGGCGGTCGCCGGTCTCCTGCGCCGAAGGGCAGCCTTCGCGCACGGCGCGACGGATGGCGGCCGGATCCTCGGAGCGGGGGTTGTCGTCGGTGACGATGGCGACGTCGGCCAGCCGGCCCGCGATCTCGCCCATCAGGGGACGTTTGCCCTTGTCGCGGTCGCCGCCGGCGCCGAAGACGACGATCAGCCGGCCCGTCGCATGGGGCCGCAGCGCCTTGAGCACCGTCTCCAGGCCGTCTGGCGTGTGGGCGTAGTCGACATAGACCTCGCCGCGCGCCGAGCCCGGAATGCGCTGCAGCCGCCCCTGGGCGCCCGTGATCTTCTCAAGGCCCGCCAGCACCCGGTCGGGCGTCTCGCCGGCGGCGATGCACAGGCCGGCGGCGACGAGGGCGTTCGAGGCCTGGAAGGCGCCCGCCAGCGGCAGCAGCACCTCATACAGGGTCCCGCGCGCGTCGATGGTCAGGCGCTGGCCCTCGGGCGTCGCCTGACGCGCGATCAGGGACAGGTCCCGCCCCCGTTCGCCCACGCCCATGACGCCGAGGCCGGACATGATCGAGGCGGCGGCGAAGCTCGAGTAAGCCTCCGAATCGGCGTTCAGCACGGCGGTGCGGCCGCGCGGCAGCAGGGTCTCGAACAGCCGCAGCTTGGCGGCGCGATAGGCCTCCATGTCGCCGTGGTAGTCGAGATGGTCCTGGCTCAGATTGGTGAAGGCCGCGGCCTTCAGCGACACTCCGTCCAGGCGGCGCTGGTCGATGCCGTGCGACGAGGCCTCCAGGGCCAGATGGGTCACGCCCCCGGCGGCCAGATCGGCCAGCATGCGGGCCGCGTCGGCGGCGTCGGGACTGGTCAGGCCGGGGCCTGTCAACTCCCGGTTAACGTTACCCATTTGTGCTAAAACCCCAAGGGTCCCCATGCTCGCGGCATGAAGGCCCAGGGACGCCCAGATCTGGCGGCAGAAGGCGGCGACCGAGGTCTTGCCGTTGGTGCCCGTCACGGCGACGCAGGTCGCCGGCTGGACGCCGTAGAAGCTGCGCGCGGCGATGGCGTAGGCGCGGCGCACGTCGCCCGAGGTGACCAGCACCGGGGCCATGGCGGCGTCGGTGTCGGCCGGGGCCAGCACGGCGGCGGCGCCCTGCGACAGGGCCTGCGGAATGAAGGCGCGCCCGTCGGCGGCCGTGCCCGGCAGGGCCACGAAAAGCGAGCCCGGCGCGACCTTGCGGCTGTCGGCGGTCACCCCGGTGATGACGGGGTCCGAAGCCACGTCGCGGCGCAGCAGTTCGGACAGTTTGACGGGGGCGGGAGCCGCACTCATCGACCGTCCCCTTCGAGGTCCTCGAAGGCCGGGATCTTGTCCCCGACGGCGGTGCGGTAGGGGTCGGCGCGGCGCTGGACGTTGAGGAACGGCGCGATGCGGTCGGCGATGCGGCCCACCGCCGGCGCGGCGACGAAGCCGCCGGTGCGCGGATAGGTCTGGGGCTCGTCGATCAGCACCAGGATCTGGTAGCGCCGCGCATTGACCGGACCGTCGGCGGGGAAGACCGCGGCGAAGGTGCCGACGGCGTGGGCGGTCGAATAGCGGCCGTTGACCGACTTGTTGGCCGAGCCGGTCTTGCCGCCGACGCGCAGACCCGGCGCCTCGGCCCGGCCGCCGGACCCCCGCACCACATTGCGGCGCATCAGGTCGAGCATGGTCAGGGACGTCTCGGGCGAGATCACCTGCCGCGCCTGCACGTCGGGCCGCCCGCCCTTGCGCAGGGTCAGGGGGATGTAGCGCCCGCCGTTGGTCAGGGCCTGCATCGCCGCCGCCATCTGCAGCGGGGTGATGGAGATGCCATAGCCGAATGACAGCGAGGCCAGGGTCGAGTCCGACCATTCGCGCGGAATGATCGGCGTCTCCGACGCGATCTCGAACGGGGCCCGGGACAGCAGGCCGAACCGCTCGAAATAGTCGCGCATGACGCGCGGCCCCATCTCGGTCGACAGGCGCGAGGTGCCGATGTTGGACGAGTGGAGATAGACCTCCTCCAGCGTCAGCACCTTGTTGGTGGCGTGGAAGTCGGTGATCCGCCGGTTGCCGATCTGGAACGCCTCCGAGGCGTCCAGCAGGGTGTTCATGTCGGCCCGGCCGGTGTCGATGGCGGCGGCGACGGTGAAGGTCTTGAACACCGACCCCATCTCATAGGTGGCGGCCGAGGCGAGGTTGCGCGAGTTCGAGCCCGGCCAGCTGGCCATGCCGAGGACCTCGCCCGTCTGGACGTCGGTGATGATGCCCACCGCGCCCCTGGCCTTGGTCTCGGTCGCGGCGGCGGCCAGTTCGTTCTCGAGAATGCCCTGGATGCGCAGGTCGATGGAGACCTGGAAGGTCTCGCCCCGCGCGCCGGCCGCCCGGATCTCGTCGTTGAAGGCGCGCTCGGCGGCGGACAGGCCGACGCCGCCGGTGTCGACATTGCCGACCACATGGCGGGCGGATTCGCCCAGCGGATAGACCCGCACGTCCTCGGGTTCGAAGGCCACGCCGCCCAGGGCGAGGCCGTGAACCGCCACCTTCTCCTGCGGCGTCAGGCGGTTGATGACCAGCAGCCGGCGGTCGCCATTGAGGACCTTGTTCAGCTTGGCCATCGACACCCGCGGCAGGGCGCGCTTGATCTGCGCCGCCGCGGCCTTGCGGTCCCAGACCTCGGCCGGATCGATATAGAGGCCGTAGTGGGTGATGTTGGTGGCCAGCAGGGCGCCGTTGCGGTCGACCATGTCGGCGCGGACCACCGCATTGGGGTGGACCGCCGATCCGACCCCGCCCCGGGCCGTCAGCAGGGCGGCGTGGGTCGCGCCCAGGGCCAGCAGGACGAACACCGCCGAGAACAGCGACAGGATGACGAAGATGCGGACCCGGGTGTCTTCCTCGGGGCGGGCGTCGGCGTGGGCGCGGCCGAACGAATGCTCGACCCACCACATGGCCTCGGCCAGCCAGCGCCACGACGGCATGTAGCGCCGGCCGCCATAGGCGACGGGGCGTTCCGCGGCGAAAGGATCGTGCACGCTCATCGCGCCGGCTCCGCGACAGGATCCACCGCGGGCGCCGCGTCCTCGACGGGCGGCGCGACGACGGGCGCCGGCGGCGGCGGCGCGGAGACGGCGACCAGCGTCGACAGACTCGCCTCGGTCGCCTGACGGTGCACGTCGACCGGACCCAGTCCCGCGCCGCGCGACAGGGCTTCCAGCCGGCCCGGCTGCTCCAGCCGGGCGACCTCGGCGCGCAGCAGCCGGACCCGCTGGCCGTTGTCGCTGATCTGGCGTTCCAGATCGCTGATCCGGGCGCTCTCGCGGGCGGCCGCCGCCTTGGCCAGATAGACCGAGAAGACCATGGCGGCGACCAGCATGACGCCGATGATCTCGACCCAGCGCACGCCGCGGATCTTCCAGGCGTAGAGCCGGTTCAGGGTGGCGACGGCCGAACTCATGCGGCGATCCTCCCCCACGGCGCGGCGTCGGTGCGGACGGCGGCGCGCAGCTTGGCCGAGCGGGCCCGCGGATTGGTCGCCAGCTCCGCCTCGCCGGCCTCGCGCGCGCCCTTGAACGACAGGGTGAAGCTGGGCTTGCGGGTCTCGATCGCCACGGGCGCGTGGCGCGAGCCGCCGGGCGCGTTGCCGGTGCGCTCGGTCAGGAACGCCTTGACGATCCGGTCCTCCAGCGAATGGAAGGTGACCACGACCAGCCGCCCGCCCGGCGCCAGCGTCGCCTCGGCCGCCTCCAGCCCGGCGCGCAGCTCGCCCAGCTCGTCATTGACCGCGATGCGCAAGGCCTGGAAGACGCGGGTGGCCGGATGGATGGCCGCGCCGCGCCGTCCGCCCAGCGCCTTCTCGACCACGGCGGCCAGATCCAGCGTCCGCTCGAACGGCTTCTCCACCCGGCGGCGCAGGATGGCGGTGGCGACCCGGCCCGACTGCCGCTCGTCGCCGTAGAGCTTGAAGATATGGGCCATCGGCCCGTGTTCCCAGGTGTTGACGATGTCGGCGGCGGTCTCGCCCTCATCCGACATCCGCATGTCCAGCGGCCCGTCGCGCATGAAGGAGAAGCCGCGCTCGGCCTGGTCCAGCTGCATCGACGACACGCCGATGTCGAACACCACCCCGTCCAGCTTCGCCGCGCCCGACTGCGCGAAGGCGTCGGCCAGGCCCGAGAAGGGCGTGCGGATCAGCTGGAATTTGCCGGGATAGTCGTTGGCCACGGCGTCGGCGTGCGGCTGGACGGTCGGATCGCGATCCAGCCCGATCACCGTCGCCCCGGTCGCCAGAATGGCGCGCGTATAGCCCCCGGCGCCGAAGGTGGCGTCGATGATCACATCGCCGGCCCGCGGGGCCAGGGCCTCGATCACCTCGTCCAGCATGACCGGGGCGTGCGGGCTCATGCGCCCTCCCCGGTCGCGTCGTCGCCCAGCATGACCTGACGGGCCAGGGCGCGGCGGGCCTCGCGGCGGGCGTTCCAGCGGGCGCGGTCCCAGATCTGGAAGCGCGGCCCCAGGCCGACGATGACCACATCCTCGCCCAGACCGGCGTCCTGGCACAGGCTTTCCGGCAGGGTGATGCGGCCGCCGCCGTCGTACGACAGGGGCCGCTGGCCGGCGTAGAAGGTCTCTTCAAGCGCGGTGCGCCGGTCGCTGCCGAACGGCAGGGCCTCGATGCGGGCGACGTATTCGGCCATCAGCTTGTCGCCGCCGGCCTCGAGGCAGTCGGACGCCATGGAAAAGAAGCAGAAGACGCCATGCTCGGCGCCGTTGTCGACGGTGCGGAACTCCTGCGGAATCAGCAGGCGTCGCTTCCCGTCCAACTGTTTCTCATAGGTCGAGAGAAACACGCCTGCCCCAAACTCGGATCTCGCGATCCGCCCCTCTGTTCCCCTGAACACCCTCAGAGCGGATGGGATAGCATGGGATCAACTGGGTCTCAATGGGATTAGTTGACGAAGGTTAACCTCGAAGGCGGCTGAAAACCCTGTAAAGGCGAGAACATACACAGAACATCGGAAGTATAGACAGGCTGTGGACTGATCCTGCGCCGCAATGCGGGCCGAGAGGTTAACGGGCGGAGGGAGGAGACGCCGGGCCTCAAGCAGCGAGCCGCCGCGCGGCGAGCGGTAGGCCCCTTCAAAAGATAGATGTCAGACGGCCTGTAAGCCGGGTTCTGTACCCGCCGAAACGGGTGACGATCATTCCTCTGGACCGCCCCTCGCGGAACGGTTCTCGCGACCTACCCGGACGCCTCGGGCGATGAACCCTGCGGCCGAGGCCGCGCGACGTCCCTATTCGGTCTTGCTCCAGGCGGGGCTTGCCATGCCGTCCCTGTTGCCAGGCACGCGGTGGGCTCTTACCCCACCCTTTCACCCTTCCCTGCCCCGAGGGGCAGGCGGTTTGCTTTCTGTGGCGCTATCCCTCGGGTCGCCCCGGGCGGGAGTTACCCGCCGCCTTTTCACCGTGGAGCCCGGACTTTCCTCGACGGGGGCAGAACCCCCGCCGCGACCGCCCGGCCGTCTGACGGGGGGTAAGTGCGCGCGATGACGGCGCAGGTCAACGCTCTCCCTCCCCTTCATGGGGAGGGACGATCGCGAAGCGATCCGGGTGGGGTACGCCAGCTCCAAGCTCCGCCCTGATGCGATCCATCACCCAGTCGATGTGATCGCGCACGTCCTCATTGGTGAAGCGTACGGTTTTAAAGCCCTCGCGAAGAAGTACAGCGTCGCGGGTCCTGTCGTGTTCAACACGGGTTTCGTGGGTTCGGCCATCCACCTCGATGACAAGGCGCGCCCGGATACAGACGAAGTCGAGAAAATAGCCGCGGAATGGAGTCTGCCGGCGAAATGGAAAGCCCTCGGCCCGTAGCCGGCGGAGATGAACCCAAAGCTTGGCCTCAGGCGGCGTCAAAGCCTTACGCATCTCGCGCGCCTTCCTGACCGCAGGATCCATGACGACCTCAGATTGCTCAATGAGCAACCTATAGCTGCATAGCCCGGGGGAGCAAGTCTGGGGTTGGACATTTCCCCACCCGGGCTCGGCTCCGCCTCGCCGTCCCTCCCCACTTCGGGGGAGGGAGAACGCCAACCCTAATTCAGCACACCCGTGACGCTCTCCGCCGCCGCCAGTTGCAGCACCCCCATCAGGGTCGCCCGCGTCTCGCCATCCGCGACCCCGTCCACCCGCCCCGGCCGCCAGTGCCGCTGGAAGGCCTCGACCGTCAGGCGGGTCGCCTCGTCGTAATCGCCGCCCGGCGTGAGGGCGTAGCCCAGACGGTGCAGGCCCGCGCGCAGCACCACCACCCCCAGCCCCTCGTCGCCCACGCCCAGGGGCGCGCCCAGCGCGGCGGTCCGTTCGGCCGCCGGCTCGAACCACAGGCCGTGACCGGCGCCCGCCAGCCGCTTCCACGGGAAGCGTTCGCCGGGATCCTGCTTTCGCTCGGGGGCCAGGTCGGAATGGCCGATGATGCGGGCGTCGGGAATGGTCCAGCGGGTGCGGATGTCGCTGATCAGGCTGATGACGGCGTCGATCTGCGCGTCAGGGAAGTCGCGATAGCCGAACTCATGGCCCGGATTGACGATCTCGATGCCGATGGAGGCGGCGTTGCAGTCCGCCTCGCCCTTCCAGGCGCCCTGCCCCGCGTGCCAGGCGCGGCGCGCCTCGTCCACAAGGCGGAGAATGGAGCCGTCCTCGTCCACCACATAATGGGCCGAGACCCTGGCCTCCGGATCCCGCAACCGGGCGATCGCCTCGCGCGCCGTCTTCATGCCGGTGTAGTGCAGCACCAGCATATCGGGCGGGGCCCGGCGGCTGTCGAAATTGGGGGACGGCGCGTCCTTCACGACCAGCACGTCCGGCGGCCCCGACCTAGCGCCCCGGCCGCTCCCAGCCGTAGGCGACCCAGGCGCCGTCGACCTTGCGGGCCTCGATGACGTCGTCGGTGCGGCGGGCGCGGACGGTGACCTTGCGGCGGGCCCCCATGGCCAGGCCGGCGAAGAAGACCAGCACGGCGGCGAACAGGGCGATCACGGCCACGGCGGCGGCGGTGAAGACGGCCAGCACCGCGCCCACGGCCATGGCGACCAGGGTCGCGACCAGGCCGCCGAGCCACAGGATCGAGGCCACAAAGCCATTGGCCGGGCGGCGGGCGCCGGGGCCGAAGATCAGACGGTCGGACTGGGTCATGACTTCACCTTCACAGACGCTGCGAGCAACGCCGAACCCCCAATGTCGGTCCGCGCGGGTGAACGGTCAATGACCGGCCCCTTCACAGGCGAGTGTTCCGTCCGCACTACCAGGGCTGATCCGCCAGCACGGACGCCCCGGAGGCCCGGGCGCGGTCGGTCTGGATGCGACGAACCGTCGCCTCGGCGGCCGGGTCGTTCATGACCCCGCCGATGCCGATCAGGACGCGCGCCGCCTCGCCCGAGACGCCGAACATCTCGGACAGGGCCTCGAACGGCGATTCCGGCGTCGGATAGCGTTTGAAGCGCACCGACTCGTCGGCCGGAATGCGGGCCAGCTCGCGCGCCTTGGCGATGGCTTCCTCGAGACCGCCCAGCTGGTCCACCAGGCCCAGGGTCTTGGCCTGGGCGCCGGTCCAGACGCGGCCGCGCGCGATCTCGCGCACCCGGGCGGGCGGCAGGCGCCGGCCGGTCGAGACGCGGGTGATGAACTCCTCATAGGTCCGGTCGATCTGGGCCGAGAAGGCCGCCCGCTGCGCCGGGGTGAAGGACTGCGACGGCGAGAAGGCGTCGGCGTATTCGCCGCCGACCGACAGGTTGCGCATGTCGACGCCGAACCGCCCCAGGGCGTCGGCCAGGACCAGCTTGCCCCCGTACACGCCGATCGAGCCGGTCAGGGTCGAGGGCTGGGCCACGATCCAGTTGGCTTCCGAGCTGATCCAGTAACCGCCCGAGGCGGCGTAGTCGCCCATCGACACCACCACCGGCTTGCCCGCCGCCCTGGCCGCGCGCACCGCCGCCAGGATCTGTTCCGAGGCCTCGGGCGAACCGCCCGGCGAGGAAACCCGGAAGACGATGGCCTTGACCGCCTTGTCCTCGATGGCGTCGTAGAGGGCCTCGGCCAGATCGTCCGACATGATGGACGAACCACCCCCGAACACATCGCCGCCGCCGGTGCCGGTGTTGATCGCGCCTTCTCCGCCGACGATGGCGATGGCGTTCCGGCCCGCGCCCGCCCGTTCGCCCTTGGACGAGGCGTAGTCGGAGAACTCCACGATCTCGGCCCCGCGGCCGGCGCGGCGTCTGGCTTCGGCCTCGGCCTCCTCGACCTGTCCGATCTTGTCGATCAGGCGCAGCCGGCGGGCCTCAGCGGAGGAATAGGGGCCCGCCTCGACGGTCGCCCGCAGCGCCTGCGGGGTCAGCTTCCGGTCCTGGGCCGCATTGGCCAGGGCCGAGACATAGATTGACGTCATCCACGCCGTCATCGCCTCGCGATGGGCCGGGGTGAAGTCGCTCTCGGTGAATTCATTGACGGCGTTCTTGTATTCGTAGCGCTGCTCGAACTGGGGCGTGACGCCGTATTTGTCGAAGGCCCGGCCGAGGAAGATTCCGTCGGACGAGAAGCCCGCCAGCTGGAAGCTGGCCGTGTTCTGCATCCACAGTTCCGACGCCGAGGCGCCGACCATATAGCTCGACACCGCGGTTCCGACCGGCTGGAAGCCCTGGCTGTGGGCGATGACGACCTTGCCCGAGCGGCGGAAGCGGCGGACCGCCTGGCGGATTTCATCGGCCGCGGCCGGGGTGATCCCGCCCTCCGGCAGGCGGATCAGCAGCGCCTTGACCCGGTTGTCGGTCTCGGCCTGGGCCAGGACGTCGACCACCTGCAGCGTCGACAGCCCGCCGCCGCCGAACGCCGCGAACGGATTGGTCGGGGTCTGGTCGGTGATCCCGTCCCGCAGGTCCAGCTCCAGCACCGTATTGGCCGGCGTCGGCTCCTTCGACGAGGCCGAGCTGATCGCCACGGTGATCAGGATGAAGGGCACCACGATCAGGAACAGGAAAAGCCCGGCGAAGACGCCCAGCACGGTCAGGAAAAACTGCTTCATGGGGCGCGACGTGGTCCGGGGCGCGGGCCGGAGCATGGCCGCATCAGGACCATAAGGCGGCAGACCCGCTCGTCAAATGAACCTCACGTAACGAGCGAATGCGCCGCAGCATCGGATGGTGCGCCGCAACGAGGGCGATTGATGGCGCCCCCGCGAACCCCTATATGAGCGGTCTGCGAGCGGGGGCCTATCGCCCCGCGTCATTTCCGGACCGCACTCCCCATGCTGGTCACCCTGATGAAGGCCAAGCTGCACCGCGCCACGGTGACCCAGGCCGACCTCGACTATGAAGGCTCGATCGCCATCGACGCCGACCTGCTGGACGCCGCGGGCATCTTTCCGCACGAGCAGGTCGATGTGCTGAACATCACCAACGGCGCGCGCTTCACCACCTACGCCATCGAGGCCCCGCGCGGCTCGAAGGTCATCGGCGTCAACGGCGCCGCGGCCCGGCTGGTGCAGAAGCACGACAAGGTCATCATCGTCACCTACGGCCAGATGCCGGAGGAAGAGGCGCGCCAGTGGTCGCCGACCGTGGTGCTGCTGGACGACCGCAACGAGATCAAGCGCGCGGCTTGACGACGGCGCGCGCCGGGCCTTCCCTGTCCGCAGGGAGACTGGCCGATGGCGCGCACGATCCAGACACTGCAGTGGGCCCTGTTCGGCCTCTATGTCGTCGCGGGCGCGGTCGCCCTGATGCTGGCCACGCCGGCGGGCCTGCGCGTGCTGGGCCTGACGGACGGCATGGTGTCCTTCCTGCCCGCCAGGATCCTCGGCCTGCCGTGGAGCCTGCCGCTGTTCCTCATGGACGACGGGCCCGTCACCGCCCTGGCGGTGCTGGGCATCTGCTACGGACTGAACGTCGGCGTCGGGCTGATGCTCGTGCGGGGGTCGCGCTGAGTGGCTGGCGGCGAGTGATCAGGTACGCATGACGACCGGACGCAACCACCCGGCCCTCGCCACTCACCACTCGCCACTTCCTCGATCTACCGCGCCAGGTCGTACACGCCCGTGATGTCGATCCGCACCGTCAGCTCTCCGGCCGCGACCGGGGTGGAGCTGTCCGACTCCATGGCCTGGGCGGCCATGCGGTACACCGGCTGCGGCTGGGGCGCATAGCCGCCGCCTTCCGACAGCGAGCGGATGCCGCCCAGATTGACGCCCAGGGCCTGGGCATACAGCGCCGCCTTGGCCTGCAGGTTGCGCACCGCGATCTGGCGGGCCCGGTTCTCGGCCGAGGTCGGATCCTTGAGGCCGAACGAGATGCCGTCGATCTGGTTGACGCCCGCGGCGACCACGGCGTCGGCGGTCGTGCCCACGGCGTCCAGATCATTGATGATCACCGTCACCCGGTTGTTGGCCTGATAGCCGCGCAGCCGGGGCGGTTCATTCTGGACGTAGTCGTACTGGGCCGACAGGTTCAGGCCCGAGGTCTGGACATCGCGCTCGGCGATCCCGGCCCGGCGCAGGGCGGCCATCACCTCGTTCATCCGCGTCGCGTTCAGTCGCATGGCCTCGGCGGCGGTCGTCGCCTCGGTGACGACGCCGAAGCTGACGGTGGCCATGTCCGGCGCGGTCTTGACCTCGCCATAGGCCGACAGGTTCAGGGCCGGGCGATCGGCGACGGCGTGGATCACCATCGGCGCGCCGCCCTCGGGCTGCGACTGGGCGCGGGCGGCGGGCGCGGCGAACAGGGCGGCGGCGGCCATCGCCGCGCCGCTCAGCAGCAGCAGGCGGTTGGAGACGGCGGGCGCGGCGACGGCGCGGGCGGCGGGACGGTTCATTGCGTCGAATCTCCTGGAAGCAGCGGGGCCGTTCACCCGAAAGTGGGCGACGACCATGGCCGCACCTTGACCATTGGCCGCTGAATGAACGCCTGCGTACCCTGGCGGTTTCCGTTCATCGGCGTGAAATCGGAGACAGGTGGGCGGCGACGCGGCCGGCGCTTGGCAAGCCGCCGCCCCGCCTGCTAGGCCACGCCCACGGCGGGCGCGTAGCTCAATGGTTAGAGCCGACCGCTCATAACGGTCTGGTTGGGGGTTCGAGTCCCTCCGCGCCTACCGCCGCCGACCCGCCCTGATCAGGCGGCTTCGCGGAAATCGCCCTTCAGCACATCGACCAGCCGTTCACCGCGATACAGGCTGAGCGTCGCCGCAACCGGCCAGTCGAGCGCCATCCGGTGCGCCTTGCGCAGCGCCGCCTCATCATCCCCGGCGTCGAGGACGCAGAGTTCCGCCACGGGCTCTGCGGGCAGGCTCACGATGCAGAAATAGCTGTCCATCCGGCCTCTCCGTGGAGGCCGTTCAACTAGCTGTCGTCCGACTCGTTCCTGTGACGGCTTCCTGACATTTGGAAGTCGGCCTACCGCCCCCAGAGTCCCCCGCCCCGGCTCCAGCGGTCGTCGCCGCGGTAGCGGTTGTCGGGGATGTAGCGGCCGTCGCGGTCGTACCAGCCCTGGCCGTCGCGATAGTCGTCATAGCCGTCGGGCTGATAGCCGTCGTCCTGATAGGGCAGGCCCAGCAGGCCGTCCTCGTCGTCCCACCAGTCGCGCGGATACGAACTGTCCTCGCAGGTCCAGCCCTCGCCGGGCCGCCAGTAAGGCTCGTACCGGCCGCGGTAGCGGTCGCGGAACTGGGGCCGGCAGGCGTATTGCGACCAGACGCGGTTGCCGCTGGCCTCCACCGTGGCGCGGGCCTCGCGATAGATGACCTCGCGCACGCCGGCGAAGACGTTGTTGACCACCACCGCATGACCCGAGGCGGCGGCGACGCCGACCGTCGTGGCGCGGATGCGGCTGTCCGCCAGCCTCAACTCGCCATTGTAGAGCACCACCCCCTTGTCGGAGCGGCCGATCCGGCTGTTGTGGATCTGCACCGAGGCGCCCTCGACGGCGACGCCCTCGACATAGCCGACGATGGCGGTGTTCTCGATCTCGACCCGGCCGTATTCGCGGGCCGAGCGCACCACCACCCCGATCGCGCGCGGCCCGAAGGCGTTGGGCGCCCCCGTCCCCTTCAGGGTCGTCGAACCGATGCGCGAGGTCTGGCCCGCGCCCGGGATCAGCTCCAGCCCCGACTGGGCGCCCGTCACCACCATTTCCCAGGCGGTCAGCACCGCCCCGTCGGCGACGATGGCCGGGGCCACGGTCTGGGCGTCGATCACCGCATTGCGGATGTCCAGCAGACCGCCGTCCAGATAGATCGCCGCCTCGTCCCCCGCATGGCGGAAGCCGACCCGGTTCATGACGATCTCGGCGCCGTAGCCGACGATGCAGGCCGCGTCGCCGGCGCGGGGCGAGGCGAACATCATGTCGCGGATCTCGACCCGCACCCCCGGCGCCACCGTCATGCACGGCAGGCCGTCGGGCGCGATCAGGGTCGGCGTGGGATTGCGGTCCCAGTCGCGCGGATCGAAGCCGCCCTCGCCGATGATGGTCAGGGGCTTGTCGATGTTCAGCCAGCCGACGCAAGCCCCGCCCCGCGCGCGGATCACCAGGGTCCCGCCCGGCCGCACGCGGCGCACCGCGTCCTCGACCCCGCCGCTGCCGGGATTGCCGCCGCAGTCGACCAGCACGACCTCTTCCCCGCGCGGATAGCCGCCCGGATAGCCCGGCCGCCAGTCGGGCCGGTGCCGGCCGTAGTCATAGCGGCGGTGCGAGGAGCCCCGGTTGCGAGAACTGCGCGTCGGCGGGTCCAGCAGGATGCCGAAATTGGGCCGCGTCTGGCTTTCCACCTGGGCCGCCACCTGGGCTTGCGCGGTCTGAGGGCCGGTCAGGACGAAGGCGCCCACGGCGGCGGCGATCAGGGCCGCTCCCCCGATGACGCTGGATATCCGGGCGAAGGGCGTGGGGCTGGTCATGATGCTACGCCCTCCTTAGCGGCGCTGCTGCGAACGGGAGACCTGGGCCAGCACGGCCTGCAGGCGGCCGGCCGAGGGGCCGAAGCCGGCCAGGGCGGAATCGATCCTCAGGGCCACGGCCTGGGCCTTGTCCTGATCGGCCACGCCGGAGACGCCGAGCGCGAAATAGCTCGACATGGCGAACTTGGCCTCGGGGCTGCCCTGACGCGCCGCCTCGTCGAACCATTTGAAGGCGCGGGCGTAGTCGGCCGGCAGGCCGATGCCCTCGGCGTACATCACCGCCAGCACCAGCTGCGCCTCGGACGACCCGTTGATCGACGCCAGCTGAATGGCCCGAACCCGCTCCAGATACGACAGCCGGCCCTCCATAGGATGGCCGAGCATGGCCTCCAGTGTCTCGATCTGCCGCTTCGACAGATCCTCGGGCCGGGCGGCGGCCGTCTCGGTGATTCCCAGATAGCGCAGGGCCCGGCCGACGTGGATGAACGGCAGTTCGCCCGCCATCCGCCCCAGGGCGTATTCATAGGCGTCGCCGCGCGGACGGCTTTCGTCCGAGAAGGGCACGCCCGAGCGCGGCGCGCTGTTGGGATAGAATTCGAACGGCGGCGTCCACTGCCGCGCCTTGGTCTCGACGAAACCCTGGTACTGGCCGCGGCTGGGCGCCGAGCGCTCGAAATCCTTGAGCAGGACATAGGCCCCGACGTCGCCCGTCTGCACCGCCAGATAGTTGTACAGATAGGCGTCGACGTCGTTGCGCTGGAACAGGTTGGTGGCCGAGTAGTAGCCGCGCCGGTTGCGGTCGCGGGCATCGCCGGCCTTGCCCCGGCCCCAGGCCTCGCGCGCCTCGCGGTTGTCCTCGGGCTCGCCGAACGGGCCGTACAGGCCGTCGTGCAGCCGCGCCAGGGTGCGGTAGCCGTCGGCGTCCTGGGTCGACAGCACATAGATGACGCGGTCGCGGACCGCCTCCTGCTCCTCGCGCGTCATCTGCCCCAGCTGGCGGTCCAGCCGCTGATAGGCCGAATGGCGCTCATACGCGCGGCAGTCGTCGTATCTGGACAGCGGCCGCCAGCCGCCGAAGCCGCCGCGATCGACGCGGTTGATCGGCGCATAGCCCTCGTCATTGGCCAGGGCCAGGGCGTACCAGGTGGCGCTCTCGATCGGGTCTTCGATGTTCTTGTCGGTGGCCCGCACGGCGGCGTAGCGCGCGCCCAGCTCCAGCTGGGCGAAGAAGTCGCCGCGGAAGGCCGCGCGGCGCAGCGCCCGCAGCCCCGTCTCCTGGGCGTTGAACTCGGACCCCGTCAGGGAGGCCGGGCGCGGACAGGCGTTGCCGGCCGTCCCGCCCGCCGGTTGCCAGAAGCGCACCCCGTCCCGATCACCGCACGAGACCATGCCCAGGGCGGTCAGGGCGAGGACGCCGGCCACCGCCGCTATGGCGATCGGACCGCGCCGGCCATGCGGGCGAGGCTGGTCGTCATGGTCCGATTGATCGTCGCGCATACGCCCCCCTTCGATCAAAAGCCGACAGCCCCGGGGCCCGCACGCTCAAGCTTGCGCAAGGGGGACAGTCCCGTCCAGTTAACCATCTGTCAAGGTTAACGCCAGTTTGCGACAAAGCGTTGCCGCACCACCGCCCTTTTGTGTCCGGTAGCGGACTTATCCCCACGAATCAGTAGCTTGCGGACTCGCCCGTGAGGGGAAAACCGCCCTCTCGCCAGTGAGGGCGGGCGTCCCTATATGCATCGGCCAGACCGCCGGAGCCCTGCATGTCCTACCTCGCCCGCGACGACCGCCCCGCCGACAAGGCCGCGCGCTACGCCGAGCTGGAAGACGAGATCCTGGCCGTGCTGGACGGCGAGCCCAACCGCGTCGCGCGCATGGCCACGGTCGCCTCCATGCTGGCCGACGCCTTCCCCGTCTTCTTCTGGACCGGCTTCTACGTCGTCGACCCCGACAAGGCCGATGAACTGGTGGTCGGCCCCTATCAGGGGACGCTGGGCTGCCTGCGCATCGCCTTCGGCCGCGGCGTCTGCGGCGCGGCCGCCCGCGACCGGGCCACGCAGATCGTCGACGACGTCCACGCCTTCCCCGGCCACATCGCCTGCGACGCCCGTTCGGCCAGCGAGATCGTCGTGCCGGTCTTCGATGCGGACGGCGGCCTGATCGCCGTGTTCGACGTCGACGCCACCGAGACGTCCGCTTTTGACGCAGCGGACGCCTATGCTCTGGAAAGACTGATGGCGCGCGTCTTCGCCTGATCCGGGGTAGACGGAGTAGACGGAGTAGACTGTCTTTTTTTGTCAGGCGATCATGGAGGTGCGTGGATGTCGGAACGGGTGATCGCGATCACGGGCGGCCATGGCGCCCTCGGCCGCGCCGTCGTCGAGGCGGCGCTGGCGGACGGGCTGAAGGTGGCGATCATCGATCACGCCGCAGGCCAGTCCGCGCCTGACGGCGTGCTGGAACTGGGCGGCGTCGACCTGACCGACCCGGCTTCGGCGGCCAAGGCCATCGACGCCGTCGCCGCGCATTTCGGCCGGCTGGACGCCCTGCTGAACATCGCCGGCGGCTTTGTTTGGCAAACTACAGAAGACCCGGAACCCGCTTGGGCGAGGATGTTCGCCCTCAACCTGACCACCGCCCTGAACGCCAGCCGCGCCGCCCTGCCCCACCTGAAGCGCTCCGACGAGGGCCGCATCGTCAACGTCGGCGCCCATGGCGCGCTCAGGGCCGCGGCCGGCATGGGCGCCTACGCCGCCTCCAAATCGGGCGTCCACCGCCTGACCGAGGCCCTGGCCGAAGAGCTGAAATCCACCTCCGTGACCGTCAACGCGGTCCTGCCCTCGATCCTCGACACCGATCAGAACCGCCGGGACATGCCCGACGCCGACCCCGCCACATGGGTCCAGCCCTCCGATCTGGCGCGGGTCATGCTGTTCCTGGCCTCGCCGGACAGCCGCGCCGTCACCGGCGCCCTGGTCCCTGTCACGGGGAGGGTGTGATGCCGGGCGCACTGATCCTTCTCCCCTCGGGGGAGAAGGTGGGCCGCGCAGCGGCTCGGATGAGGGGGCTGGTTCAGCTTGCTCACTTTTCAACGATCGCGCGCGCGTCCGCCTTCCCCCTCATCCGTCAGGCTTCGCCTGACACCTTCTCCCCCGAGGGGAGAAGGGCATGACAACCCTCACCCGCTCGGTCCTCTACCTGCCCGCCAGCAATCCGCGCGCCATCGAAAAGGCGCGCGGCCTGAACGCCGACGCCGTCATCCTCGACCTCGAGGACGCCGTCGCTCCCGACGCCAAGGCCGAAGCGCGTCAGGCCGCCGTCGAAGCCCTGTCGGCCGGCGGCTTCAGCGGCCACGTCGGGGTCCGGGTCAACGGCCTCGACACGCCCTGGGGCGCGGACGATCTGACGGCCCTCTGCATTCACAAACCCGACTTCGTCGTGGCCCCCAAGATCGAGAGCCCCGAGGCCGTGCGCGAGATCGCCGCCCTTCTGCCCGCCGACGTCGCCCTGTGGATCATGATCGAGACGCCGCTGTCGGTCCTGCGGCTCGACGCCATCGCCGGGGCCGGCGCCCCGCTGGCGGCCCTGATGCTGGGGATCAACGACTTCGGCGAGCGGATGAACCTCGTCCTCGGCCCCGACCGCGAGCCGCTGAAACCCTGGCTGGCCGCCCTGGTCGCCGCCGCGCGCGGCCACGGCCTGCTGGCCATCGACGGCGTGGTCAACGCCACGGACGACGCCGACCGTCTGCGGACCGAATGCCTGCAGGGCCGCGCCTTCGGCTTCGACGGCAAGAGCCTGATCCACCCCGCCCAGATCGAGGCCGCCAACGCCGCCTTCTCGCCCTCGCCCGAAGAGGTCGCCCGGGCCCGCGAGGTCGTCGCCGCCTTCGCCGCCGCCGACGCGCAGGGCAAGGGCGCGATCCGGGTCGGCTACCGCATGGTCGAGCGCCTGCACCTCGACGCCGCCCACCGGCTGCTGGCGCGTCATGAGGCGGCCTCGACGCGGCCCCAAGTCCCGCCTATCTAGTCCGTCCAGAAACAGAACCCGGCCCTCAAGCAGCGAGGCGCCGCGCGCCGAGCGTTAGGGCCCCCTCTATGACCAATGCCGTCATCGCCGCCACCGGCCTGTTCACCCCCGAACAGTCGATCTCCAACGCCGAGCTGGTCGCCGCCTACAATGCCTATGCGGAACAGTTCAACGCCGACCACGCCGCCGAAATCCTCGAGGGCGACGTCGCCGAACTGACCCCCTCCTCGGTCGAGTTCATCGAGAAGGCCTCGGGCATCAAGTCGCGCTTCGTGCTCGACAAGGCCGGCGTCCTCGACCCGGCCCGCATGGCGCCCAACATCCCCGAGCGCGCCGACGACGCGCTGTCGGTCATGGCCGAGATGGCCGTCGCCGCCGCGCGTCAGGCCATCGCCGCCTGGGGCAAGCCGGTCTCGGAGATCGGCGCCGTCCTGTGCGCCGCCTCCAACATGCCGCGCCCCTATCCGGCCCTGTCGATCGAGGTGCAGCAGGCGCTCGGCATCGAGGGCTTCGCCTTCGACATGAACGTCGCCTGCAGCTCGGCCACCTTCGGCATCAAGACCGCCGCCGACTTCATCGCCTCGGGCTCGGTCAAGGCCGTGCTGATGGTCAATCCCGAGGTCTGTTCGGCCCATCTCAACTTCAGGGACCGCGACAGCCACTTCATCTTCGGCGACGTCGCCACCGCCGTGATCGTCGAGTCCTCCGATCAGGCCGGCCCGGGCGGATGGGACATCCTCGGCACGCGGCTGAAGACGGTCTTCTCGAACAACATCCGCAACAATTTCGGCTTCCTCAACAACGCCGCCCCCGAAGGCATCGGCCAGCCGGACAAGCTGTTCATCCAGCAGGGCCGCAAGGTCTTCCGGGATGTGGTGCCCATGGTCTCGGAGATGATCATCGACCACGCCGCCGAGCTGGGCGTCGATCCCACGACCCTGAAGCGGATGTGGCTGCACCAGGCCAATATCAACATGAACCAGTTCATCGGCCGCAAGGTGCTGGGCCGCGACCCGACGCCCGACGAGAACGTCATCATCCTCGACGACTACGCCAACACCTCATCGGCCGGGTCGATCATCGCCTTCCACCTGCGCCAGCAGGACATGGCCCCCGGCGACATCGGCCTGATCTGCAGCTTCGGCGCCGGTTATTCGGCCGGGACCGTCTTCGTGCGGAAGCGCGCCTGATGGTCGACCGCAGCGATATCGGCGCCGTCGTCGACGCCATGTACGCCTGCATCTCCGGCCCCGCCGGCCCGCGCGACTGGGCGACCCAGCGCGAGATCTTCCACCCCGACAGCCGTCAGGCCCGCACCGGCCTCGACGCCGACGGCCGTCCGACCCTGATCGTCATGGGCCGCGAGGAATACCAGGCCAACGTCACGCCCTTCTTCGAAGCCACAGGCTTCTTCGAGGTCGAGATCAGCCGCCGCATCACCGAGTTCGGCAACATGGCCCACGTCTGGTCGATCTACGAAGCCCGCACCGCCCCGGAGGACGCCGAGCCCGAGCGCCGCGGGATCAACTCCATCCAGCTCTGCCGCGGTCCCGACGGCCTCTGGTCGATCCTGCACATGATCTGGGACAACGAGCGTCCCGGTCTCAGCGTGTCGTCCTAGCCACGGCGGCGGCGGGCGCGGCGGCGGGCGCCTTGGCCGGATGCGTCGCCTTCCACTCCATCGCCCGCCGGATCCGGTTCTCGACCGAGGGGTGGTCGTAGAAGAGGATCTCCTCGATCGCCGAGGGCGAGGGCGCGCGGTATTCCGCCGTCTTGATCAGGGCCCTGGACAGCCCGTCCGGCTCATTGGCGTGCACCAGCGAGAACCGGTCGGCGTCCGCCTCGATCGTCCGGACCAGGGTCGCCATCACCGGCGTGGCCAGCAGGCCCAGAACCGCCGCGATGGCCGCCAGCACCGGCAGGCCCGCCGGATCGGAGACATCCCCCACCCGGTCGGCGCCCAGCAGCCGCTTCGCCAGCGGGAACAGCCGGTCGATCAGGAAGAAGCCCAGCGCCGCCAGCAGGATGAAGACGCCGGTGAGCCACAGCGAATGCATGTGGACATAGTGGCCCATCTCATGGCCCACGACGCCCCGGACCTCGGCGATGTCCGCGCCCTTGGTGAACATGACGTCGCTCATCGCCACCCGCGCCGAGCCGAACAGGCCCGAGACATTGGCCGTATAGCGGTCCGACTGTTTCGAGCCGTCATAGATGTAGATCTTGTCGTCCGGCGTGCCCGTGGCATGGGCCAGCTCGACCACCGCGTCGCGCACCGGCCCGTCCGGCGCCGGCGTATAGGTGTTGAACAGCGGCTCGATCAGGATCGGCGAGACGATCAGCATGAAGACCACGGCCGCCGCCGTCAGTCCCGCGCCCCACGCCCACCACAGCCGCCGCGCATGCCGGATGATGAAATACAGACCGACGATCAGCAGCCCCATGAAGACGACCGAGATCGCCGTCCCCATCACCGCCTCGGTCAGCCACCCCGTCAGCGGCTGGCTGGTCAGGCCATACCGTTTCTCGCGCCACCAGCTTTCGTAGATCGACCACGGCAGGGTCAGGACGAAGCTCATCAGCATCCAGACCACGCCGACCAGCAGCGACACCAGCTTGGGCCGTCGGCGCCGGCGCTCCAGCCGGTCGCGGATGCCGCTCAGCACCCCCGTGCGGATGATGATCCAGGCCACGACGATCGAGACCACGGCGCCCCACAGCAGCAGCCAGTGGCCGCCGCGGGTATAGGCCACGGCCCGCTCCAGATCCTCGGGCGAGAGGGTCGCCAGCCAGCGCGCGGTCTCGGCCGCGGGGTCGATGCTCATGACGGTGTCCTCCCTGACGCCGCCAGTTGATCCGGGTCGAGCAAGGTTGTCAGCTTAAATCGCCGTCATGCGCTGTGACTCAAGCCGCCGCCACCGCCTCGATCTCGACCAGCCAGTCCTCGTCGAAGATGCCGGTGATGATCACCGTCAGGGCCGGTTGACGCCCGGCCAGACGGCGCAGCCGCACGGCCCGGTTCTCCTCGGCCCGGTCCCGGTCCGACAGGAAGGTCGTCACCTTGACGAGGTTGTCCAGGGTCATGCCCGCCGCCGCCAGCTGGGTCTCGACATTGTCCCAGACCTGCTCGCACTGGCCGGTGAAGTCGTGGGCCAGCGAGCCGTCCGGCGCCACCGGGATCTGGCCCGAAAGATACAGCCACCGCGTCGGCGCCGTGACCTCGACCGCCTGCGGATAAGCCCCCTCGATCGGCGGAGAGCCGTCGCCGGTCAGGGGACGGAGGATCCCGGTCACCGGCGCCTCCCTACTGACGCGCCGCGTCCGAGCGGGCGCGCACCACGGCGAACTCCGACGTCGGCTTCCAGCCCGGCCAGTCGCCGCTGTTCGCGAGGTCGAGCCCGAGGTGATAGAACAGGGTCAGGTTCTCCACCGCCGAGGTCAGGTCCCAGTCGGCCGACCATTCGTCCGAGGCCTTGTGATAGTCGGCCGCGAACTTGGCGCGCCACGCCGCCTCTCCGGCTTCACGCCCGCCCTCGACCCAGTCCCAGCCGTGCCACGGCATGATCGCCGGCACGCCCATGCGGGCGAACGGGAAATGGTCCGAGCGGTAGTAGAAGCCTTCCTCCGGCATGTGGTCGTCCGAGACATAGCGGCCCAGCGGTTCGGCCAGGGCCTGAAGCCGGTCTTCCAGATCGTTCTGCCCCTTGCCGAAGATCGGCACGTCGCGGGTCGGGCCCGACAGCGGCAGCATGTCGATATTGATGTCCGCCACCGTGGTCTCCAGCGGATACACCGGGTCGGCGGCGTAGCCATAGGCGCCCATCAGACCCATCTCCTCGGCCGCCATATGGGCGAAGACGATCGACCGCTTCGGCGCCGGCGCGGCCTTGAGCTGACGCGCCATCTCCAGCACGCCGATGGTGCCCGAGGCGTTGTCCCACGCCCCGTTCCAGATCTGGTCGCCGGTCACGGTCGGATGCTGGGCCGCGCCGCCGACATGGTCCCAGTGGGCCGAATAGATGATGGTCTCTTCCGGATGCTCGGTCCCCGGAATCCGGGCCAGCAGATTGTGGGTGACCAGGGTCTCGATGGTCTCGGCGACCTCGACCGACAGGGTGACCCCCGGGAGGGCCACGGCCTTGAACGACCCGTCGGCGATGCTCGGCAGCTGGCTGATGTCCAGACCGGCGGCGGCGGCCCAGGCGGCGGCCGTGTCGTGCGGCATGGCGCCCGAAAACTCCAGATCGGCCGCGCCCGGGGTCAGGGTGCGGGTGCGGGCGCCGCCGCGCAGGGCGCCCTGCCACATCGGCGACGCGGCGGGCTGGGCCACCAGGGTGATGATCCCGACCGCGCCCCGACGGAAGGCCTCGTCGGCCTTGTATGCGCCCGACTGGTAGTTGGTCGCATATTCGCCGTTGAAGCGCTCGCCGTCGGGTTCGCCGGCGGCGACCACCACGACCTTGCCGCGCACGTCGGCGTCGCCATAGTCGTCCCACTGGCGTTCGGGGGCGTAAATGCCGTGACCGACGAAGACGACGCCCGCATTGCTGATCGAGGCGCGGCCGTCATTGGTCGCGGCGCGCACGACGATGTCGGTCCCCGGCGTCAGGGCGTGAACCTGCCCGTCCGGACCGGTCCAGCTGGCGGTCGCGCCGGCGACGGGGGTGTAGCGTTTCAGCTCGACCGGCTGCAGCCACTGGCCGTCCGGGCCGCCGGGCTCCATGCCCATGGCCTCGTACTGCGCCTGCAGCCAGGACAGCACCATCCGCTCGCCCTCGGTCCCGGGATAACGGCCCTGGTATTCGTCGGCGCTGATGGTGCGGATGCCGTCGCTGATCCGCGCGGCCGAGAAGTCCTGGGCCGAGGCCATGCCGGCGGCCAGAAGCACGGCGGCGACGGCGACGCCGCCCATCATCTTGCGAAACATAGGTGTGGGCTCCATCCCCGGATTTGCTGGCGCGCACTCTAGGGAGACGTCCGGACGGCGTCCGTTAAGTTTTCGTCATGCACGGGCCCTCTCCCTCCCCTTGTGGGGAGGGATGTCGACGCGAAGCGGCGACAGGGTGGGGGGCGGCTCGGCAGGACCGACGCCGGCGTGTGGATCGTTGAGCCCTCCCCACCCGGTCGCTGCGCGACCACCCTCCCCACAAGGGGGAGGGAGAACGCCGTGCCTACCGCCGCTGGGCGGCACTCGGCGCGCGCGCCGGACCGAACTCCGAGCCGGGCATCCACTCCGGCCAGTCGCGGCTGTTGGCCAGATCCCGGCCGATGTTGAAGATCAGCGCCAGATCCTCGACCTGACCGCGCAGGTCCCAGTCGGCCGACCATTCGTCATCGGCCTGGTGATAGCGGCGCGAACCGTATTCCGACCGGGCCGCGTCGCGCGCGGCGATCGGCTCGTCGCGGAAGGCGCCGCCGCCGTCGACATAGGCCATCGGCACGCCGCGCTTGGCCAGGGGGAAGTGGTCCGAGCGGAAATAGCTGCCCGAGGCGGGATTGCTGTCCGGCCGGGCGGTGCGGCCCTGACGCGTCGCCTCGGCGGTGACGCGGGCGTCCAGGTTGGACTGGCCCGAGCCGATGATGTCCACGTCGGCGACCCGGCCATAGACGTTCATGGCGTCGATGTTGAAGCCCGCCACGGTGGTGGCCAGCGGCCAGACCGGATTGGCGGCGTAGAATTCCGAGCCCAGCAGTCCGCTCTCTTCCGCCGTGAAGCTGATCATCACGATCGACCGCTCGGGACGCGGACCGGCGGCCCAGAGGCGCGCAAGCTCCAGCAGGCCGGCGGTTCCCGTCGCATTGTCGACCGCGCCGTTGAAGATGGCGTCGCCGTTCGCATCGGGCTCGCCGACGCCGATATGGTCCCAGTGGCCGGTGTACAGGATGGTCTCGTCCGGATGGGTCGAGCCCGGCAGACGGGCGATGACGTTGCGGGTCGTGACCCGGCTTGTGGCCACGTCGAACGATCCGCTGAAGGTCGCGCCGGCCAGTTCGACCGGGCGGAAGTCCCGCCCCCGGGCGCTGGTCTTCAGCGCCTCGAAGTCCTGCCCCGCGCGGCGGAACAGGTCGACGGCGACATCGCGCTGCATCCAGGCTTCCATCGGCGCCCGTTCGGCGGCGGCGTTGGCGCGGACGATGTCGAACTGCGGACCCGACCAGCTGTTCTGCACCGTGGCCCAGCCGTAGGAGGCCGGGGCCGTCTCGTGCACGATGATGACGCCGGCCGCGCCCTGACGCGCCGCCTCCTCGTATTTGTAGGTCCAGCGGCCGTAGTAGGTCATGGCCCGGCCGTTGAAGGTGTCCAGCGCCGGCTCCTCGAAGTCGGCGTCGTTGACCAGCACGACGATCACCTTGCCGCGCACGTCCACGCCCTTGAAGTCGTCCCAGTTCCGCTCGGGCGCCTTGATGCCGTAGCCGACGAAGACCAGCGGCTTGTCCGCCAGCATGACGTGGTCGCCCGGCAGACGGGTCGAGATGGTGATCTGCTGGCCCTGGTTCAGCGGGATCGCCGCGTCGCCGACCTTGAACTGCGCCCGCACGTTCGAGGCGGTGAAACGGTTCAGCGCCACGTCCTGGGTCCACGACCCGTTGGCGCCGCCGGGCTGGAAGCCGGCCGCGGCGTATTGTTCGCTCAGATAACGGACGGTCATGTCCTCGGCCGGGGTGGCGATGCCGCGGCCCTGGTAGGCGTCGCTGGCCAGCACGCGCACATGCTCGGACAGCCGGGCGGTGTCGAAGGTCGCGGCGGCCGGGGCCGCGCTCCCTCCGTCCATGGTCGCGCAGGCGGACAACAGGGCGGCGGCGGCGAGCACCGCGGCGGTCGGGAACAGACGCATGGACGGATACACCCTCGGTCGATGACAGGACGGGGCGGACCCTAGGGCGCCCCCTTCCGGCTGTCGATGCGGCGGCGGCGCGCAAGAAAAACCCGCCGGAGCCCTGCGGCCCCGACGGGTCATTCCGGCATCGATGTCGGTCGGCCCTAGTGGGCGACGCCGTTCCAGATCCGGCGGTAGCTCACATAGGTGACGCCCGCGAACAGGAACAGGAAGATCAGCACGCCCAGACCGGCCTGCTTGCGCTGGACCTGTTTGGGGTCCGAGGCCCAGGCGATATAGGCGGCCACGTCCTTGGCCATCTGGTCGACCGAGGCGTCGGTGCCGTCGTCATAGGTGACCTGACCGTCGCGCAGCGGGTTCGGCATGGCGATGAAGCCCCCCGGCGGCACATGGGCGCCCTCGGGCATGAAGGGCGTCAGGTCGCCGGCCATATAGACGTTGTAGTACTGGCCCGGCCGGATCTGCAGACCCGTCGGGACCGCCTCATAGCCGGTCAGCAGCGAATAGATGTAGTTGGCTCCGCCGTGCCGGGCCTTGGCCATCACCGACAGGTCGGGCGGCGCCGCCCCGCCGTTCGCCGCGGCCGCGGCCGTGGCGTTCGGATAGGGACTGGGGAAGCGGTCGGCGGCGGTGCCGTCGCGCATCACCGGCTCGCCGGTTTCGGTGTCGATGTCCGCGATCTGGACTTCCTTGGCCAGCGCCTTGACGAAGCGGTTCTCGGCCGGATTGGCCTGATGCGCGTCGTAGAAGGGCCCGCCCGGCTCGGCCAGGGTGCGGAAATGCATGAGGTTCATGCTGTGGCAGGACGAGCAGACCTCGCGGTAGACCTTGTAGCCCCGCTGCAGCTGGCCCTGCTGGAATGCGCCGAACGGACCGTCGAAGCTGAAGCCGCCGTCGCGCAGCTCGTGAGCCTTGCCGGCGGCGAGGGCCGGCGTCGCCGCCAGCGCGATGCCGGCGGCGGCGGCGATCAGGACCAGGGTCTTCTTCATGGCGCGGATATTCGTCTGGAGGATCATGGTCGCGATCAGCCCTTCTTCTCGGGCGAGGCCGGGGCCGCCGCCGTCATGGCGTCGCCGCCCGACAGCACCGGTTCCGAGATCGTCGCCGGAATGGGCTTCGGCCTCTCGCGCAGGCCGACCAGCGGCATGATGATCAGGAAGAAGGCGAAGTAGTAGAGCGTCGCGAACCGGGTCAGCCACAGATAGCTGTTCAGATCGCCGTCGATCAGGATGAAGGTCTTGAAGGTCCCGATCACCGGCGCGTCAGGCAGCTGCGCGCCGCACCAGCCCAGGATCAGGCCGACGATGACGAAGATGATGAAGAAGGTCCGCATGGTCGGGCGGTAGCGCATCGAGCGCACCTTGGACGTATCCAGCCACGGCAGGATGAACAGCACGCCGATCGAGCCGAACATCGCCACCACGCCGCCGAACTTGTCCGGAACGGCGCGCAGGATGGCGTAGAACGGCAGCATGTACCACTCGGGCACGATGTGCGCCGGCGTCACCAGCGGGTTGGCCGGAATGTAGTTGTCGGCATGGCCCAGGGCGTTCGGCATGAAGAAGACGAACAGGGCGAACAGGATCATGAACAGGATGATGGCGAAGCCGTCCTTGACCGTGAAATACGGGTGGAACGGCACCATGTCCTTCTTCTCCCGATCCTTGGGGATCAGGATGCCGACGGGGTTGTTCTGACCGGCCGCGTGCAGGGCCCAGAGGTGCAGGACCACGCAGCCCGCGATCACGAACGGCAGCAGATAGTGCAGCGAGAAGAAGCGGTTCAGGGTGGCGTTGTCGATCGCCGGGCCGCCGCGCAGCCAGATCAGGATCGGCTCGCCGATGACCGGGATGGCCCCGATCAGATTGGTGATCACCTCGGCGCCCCAGTAGGACATCTGGCCCCACGGCAGGACGTAGCCCAGGAAGGCGGTGGCGATCATCAGGAAGAAGATCAGGCAGCCGACGATCCAGATCATCTCCCGCGGCGCCTTGTACGAGCCGTAGTACAGCCCGCGCAGCATGTGCAGATAGACCGCGATGAAGAACATCGAGGCCCCGTTGGCGTGGGTGTAGCGGATCAGGTCGCCGCCGTTGACGTCACGCATGATGCGCTCGACCGAGGCGAAGGCCATTTCGGTGTTGGGCACATAGTGCATGGCCAGGATGACGCCCGTGGCGATCTGCACGACGAGGCAGAGGGCCAGAATGCCGCCGAAGGTCCACCAGTAGTTGAGGTTCCTCGGGGTCGGCAGCGACATGTAGTCGGCTCCGAAGCGGATGATCGGCAGCCGGGTGTCGAGCCATTTCTCGACGCCGGTCTTGGGGACGTAGGTGGATTCGTGATCGCTCATCGGTCTCGCCCTCAGCCGATCTTGATGCGGGTGTCGGAGAGGTAGTCATACTCCGGCACGACGAGGTTCTTGGGCGCGGGGCCCTTACGGATGCGGCCCGAGGTGTCGTAGTGCGAGCCGTGGCAGGGGCAGAACCAGCCGCCGAAATCGCCCGCGCCGAACGTCGGGATGCAGCCCAGGTGGGTGCAGTTGCCCAGCAGCACCAGATACTGCTGGTGACCGGCCTTGATGCGGTCGGCGTCGGTCTGGGGGTCCTTCAGGGCCGACAGCGGCGTCGCCACGGCTTCCTGGATTTCCCTGGGCGTGCGGTAACGCACGAACACCGGCTTGCCCTGCCACTTGATGACGACCTGCTGGCCCTCCTGGACCTTGCTCATGTCGAATTCGATCGACGCCAGCGCCAGGGTGTCGGCGGCGGGGTTCATCGAATTGATCAGCGGCCAGACCAGCATGGCCCCGGCGCCGACGGCGGCCGCGCCGGCCGCGATGTGGATGAAGTCCCGGCGGGAGGCGTCGCCGCCTTCACCGTTCTCAGTCACGACCGATTCGGCCACGTCTTACTCCTCGTACGCCGTGTTCCGCGCCCGAACAGGGACGCGGCGGGATCGGCATGGATGCTTTAGCGCCTTCCCTTCGGTCTGACCCGGCCCGGCGTTGCGGCTCATCGCCGCAAACTGCGTCGCTTCGTTGAGAAACAGTCGCAATTCGAGCCGCGACAGACCCCCAGGCCGCGCGTATGAGGGCCTTAGAATGCGTCTCGCCCTTTTTCAACCAGCCATTCCGCAGAACGTGGGCGCCTGCATCCGCCTGGGCGCCTGTTTCAGGGTGGAATTGCACGTCATCGAGCCGACCGGCTTCCGTTTCGACGACCGGGCGATGAAGCGCGCGGCGCTGGACTACGGCCCTCTCGGCCATATGACGCGGCACGCCGACTGGGAGGCCTTCCAGCGCGATCGCGGCCCGGGACGGCTGGTCCTGTTCACGACGAGGGGCGCGACGCCCCTGAACGAATTCGTCTTCCGCCCCGACGATGTCCTGCTGTTCGGCAGCGAACCCTCTGGCGCGCCGGATCTTGTTCACGACGCCGCCGACGCCCGCGTCGTGATTCCCATCCGGCCGGAGGCCCGCTCGCTGAACCTGTCGGTCTCGGCCGGGATCGCCCTGTGGGAAGGGCTACGGCAGACGCGCCCCTGATCCCTCGCGGGACGGAAGAGGATCGACTACCCCGGCGCGCCCTCGACCGCGATGACGGCCAGACCCGGCCGCTCGCCCTTCCGGCGCTCCGCCACCGCCTCCACCGCCCGCATGACCCGCAGCACATTCTCCCCCGCCAGCTTGCGGATATCCGCCTCGGTCCAGCCCGCGGCCATCAGGGCCGCCAGCAGGCGCGGATAGCCGTCCACCCCTTCCAGCCCGACCGGCAGGGCGTCCACCCCGTCGAAATCGCCGCCCAGGCCGACGTGATCGATCCCGGCGACCTCGCGCACATGCTGGATGTGGGCGACCACGTCGGCGATCGTCGCCGTCGGGATCGGATGCGCCGCCGTCCACGCCGCCAGCCCGTCGGTGACCGCCTTGGGGTCGCCGGGGTTCAGCGACTTCAGCCGCGCATCTTCCGCCGCCCGACCCGCGTTCCACGCCCGCACCGTCTCCGAGACGAAGCCCGGCACGAAGGTGACCATCACCACCCCGCCGTCCTCCGGCATCAACCGCAACACGCTGTCGGGCACATTGCGCGGATGGGCCGTCACCGCCCGCGCCGAGGAGTGGGAGAAGATCACCGGGGCCTCGGACACGCGCATGGCGTCCAGCATGGTCTCCTCCGAGACGTGGCTCAGGTCGACCATCATCCCCAGCCGGTTCATCTCGCGCACCACCTGCTCGCCGAACGGAGACAGGCCGCCCCATTTCGGCGCGTCGGTGGCGCTGTCGGCCCATGAGGTCGTCTTGCTGTGGGTCAGGGTGATGTAGCGCGCGCCGGCGTCGAAGAACTCGCGCAGCAGGCCCAGGGAATCATCGATCGAATAGCCGCCCTCCATGCCGATCAGGCTGGCGATCCTGCCGCGGCGGTGGATGCGCTGGACATCGTCGGCGGTGGTCGCCAGCTCGAACACGTCCGGATGGGCGGCGACGATCCGCTTGACCGTGTCGATCTGTTCGAAGGTCTCTCGCGCCGCCTCGGTCGGCGTCAGGGTCGCCGGCACATAGACCGACCAGAACTGGCCGCCGACGCCGCCGGCCCGCAGACGCGGGATGTCGGTGTGCAGGTCGGTCGAGGCGTCCAGATTGGCGCCCAGATCCACGGCGTAGGGGTCGTTCCCGTGTTTCTCGCGCAGGGCCCAGGGCAGGTCGTTGTGGCCGTCGACCAGCGGCGTGCGCTCCAGTATCCGCCGCGCCCTCGCCTCGCCTGCCGCGTCCTGGGCCAGAACCGGCCCCGCCATCAGAACGACGGCGACCGTGGTCAAAAGGACGGTGCGGATCATGACGGGGTTCTCCGGAACAGCGACGCCGGACATTGGCAGACGCGACGGGCTTGGCAAGCGCCCTGCATAGTCCTCTCCCGGGGGGAGAGAGGAGGCCCGCTTCTCCCCTCGAGCCAGACCCGGTACAGGACCCGGCATGACCGACGCCGCAAACTCACCGCTGGATCAACGCAAGGCCGAGGCCCGCGCCTGGTTCGAAACCCTGCGCGACCGAATCCACGCGGGCTTCGAGGCGCTGGAGGACGCGGCTCCCGCCGACCTCTTCCCCGGCGAGCCCGGCCGTTTCGTCCGCACCCCCTGGACGCGGCCCGAAGGCGGCGGCGGCGTCATGGGCATGATGCACGGGCGGCTGTTCGAGAAGGTCGGGGTCCACGTCTCGACCGTCCATGGAACCTTCCCCGCCGACTATGCGAAAACGGTGCCCGGCGCGGCCGAGGACCCCCGCTTCTTCGCCACGGGCATCAGCCTGATCGCCCATCCGGTCAGTCCGCGCGTGCCGGCTGTGCATATGAACACCCGCTTCATCGCCACGACAAAGGCCTGGTTCGGCGGCGGCGGCGACCTGACGCCGGTGCTGGACGTGGACCGTCGGCCCGAGGCGCCCGACACCCTCGCCTTCCACGCCGCCATGAAGGCCGCCTGCGACGCCCATCACCCAGACTGGCACGCGCGTTTCAAACAATGGTGCGACGAATATTTCTGGCTGCCCCACCGCAATGAGCCGCGCGGCACGGGGGGCATCTTCTACGACCATCACGACAGCGGCGACTATGCGAAGGACTTCGCCTTCACCCGCGATGTCGGGACCCGCTTCCTCGAGGCCTATTCCGGCATCGTCGCCGGCCGCATGGCCGAGCCCTGGACGACCGAAGAGCGAGAGGAACAGCTGGTGCGGCGCGGCCGCTACGTCGAGTTCAACCTGCTGTACGACCGGGGCACGATGTTCGGCCTGAAGACCGGCGGCAACGTCGAGTCGATTCTCAGCTCCATGCCGCCCGTGGTGAAATGGCCCTAGGGCTCAGGCCGCCTCGCGCCGCGTCTCGGCGCCCAGCGCCGATGCGATCGCCTCGAACAGGCTGACCAGGGTCACCGGCTTGGTCAGATGGCCATCGGCGCCCGCGGCCCGGCCGGCGGCCACATGCTCGGCCATGGCGTTGGCGGTCAGCATCACGACCGGCGTCCGCGTCAGGCCCCGCGCCGCCTCGATCGCGCGGATCTCCCGCGTCGCGGTCAGGCCGTCCATGACCGGCATCTGCATATCCATCAGCACCAGGTCGAACCTGTCGGCCGCGAAGGCGTCGACCGCCTGCTGCCCGTCCTCGACCGTCTTCAGCTCCATCGCCGTCGCGGCCAGCATGATTTCGATCACCTTGCGATTGGCCGGGTGATCGTCGGCCAGCAGGATGCGCAGCGGCGTCGCGGCGATATCCGCCCCCGCCGGTTCCGCCTCGGTTCCGGCCTGTGCAGCGCGCGGCATCGGAATGTCGAACCAGAAGGTCGAGCCCTTGCCCGGCGCGCTGTCGCACTCGAGCGCGGTCCCGCCCATCAGCCCGACCAGGGCGTTCGAGATCGTCAGCCCCAGGCCGGTGCCGCCGTAGCGGCGGGTGATCGAGCCGTCGGCCTGCTGGAAGCGCCGGAAGATGCGGCTCTTCTGATCGGGATCGAAGCCCACCCCCGTGTCGGTGACCCTGAAGACGACGCGGTCGTCCAGCGTCGACATCACCGACAGGCGCACCGAGCCGGAAGAGGTGAACTTCAGCGCATTGCTGACCAGATTGGTCAGCACCTGCCGGACGCGAACCATGTCGCCCAGGACGGGTCCGCTCAGCGCCTCGTCGAACTCGACCACCATGGCCACGCCCTGGTCCTCGGCCTTGACCCGCCACAGGGCGGCGACGTCGTTGACCGACTGCTCCAGATCGAAGGGCGCGGGCTCGAACGTCAGCTGGCCGGACTCGATCTTGGCGCTGTCGAGGATGTCGGACAGCAGCCGTTCCAGCGTCGCGCCGGACGACCGGATCAGCTCGACCATCTCGTGCTCCTCCGGCTGCAGGTCGCGGCGCGCCAGGGTGTCGGCCATCGACACGACCCCGTTCAGGGGCGTGCGGATCTCGTGGCTCATATTGGCGAGGAATTCGCTCTTGGCCCGGTTCGCCTCCTCGGCCCGCCGCTGGGCGAGGCGCAGGATCCGGCCCTGCCGCGATTGCCACGCAAGGGTCGCGACGGCGAAGAGCAGAAAGATCACGCCGATGGCGATGACCGCCCGCTGCAGCCCGGTATAGGACCGCGCCGTCTCCAGCTGCAGCCGGCGCTCGGCCAGCTGCAGCTGCATGTCGCCGGTCACCTGGTGAATGCCCGCGCTGTAGCTGCGCGCCGCGGCGATTTCGCTCTCCATCATATGCGCCCTGAGGGTGCGGAACGCCTCTTCGGGGCGACCCTCGGCGAACAGCACCTCGGCCTCGACGTGATCGACCTCGGACTGGATGCCCGTCCCGATCTCCAGCCGGCGCAGCGCGTCCACATCGCGGCGGGCCCCCGCGATCTGTCCGGTCCGGGCCCGGGCGATGGCCCGCAGGGGCAGGGCTTCGGTGGCGACGAACGCCGCCTCGCCGAGAGATTCTCCGTATGGCTCCAGACAGGCCAGAACCGCGCGGGGCTCGTTGCGGGCGTTGGCGACGGTGGCGCACAGGCTGGCGTCATAGACCGACAGCGTCGTCAGTCCCGCCCGCTCGGCAAGTCGGTGGTGGGCGGCGTAGAATCGGGCCGCGCGCTCCCCGTCGCCGACCTTCACGGCCATCATGGCGAGGTTGTACAGGCTGTCGAAATCCGGCCGTGGGTAGGCCGGGTTGGAATAGTCGATCTCGAATTTGCGGAAGGCGTCCGCCGCCCCCGCGACGTCGTTCAGCTGCTTCAGCCCCATGCCGGTCATTTCCCAGATCCCCGCCTGGGCGGTGGCGGCGAAGGGATCGTTCTCGGGAATACTGGCCTGCGCCTGGGCCAGCAGTTCCAGCCCCTCCCCGACCTTGCCCTCGTCGATCAGGGCCAAGGCCGTCAGGCGGGCGGCGTGAGTGCTGACAAACCAGTCCTCGCCCATTTCCGCTGTCCAGCGCAGCTCGGCCGTGACGCCGGTGTCGCCCCGATCATAGCGGATGGCGAGGACGTTCAGCCTGGCGATATCCTGGTACCGCTCGTCGCCCTGTCGCTCCGCCGCCTCGGCCAGCCGGCGGTTCCACAGCCCGGCCTTGTCAAAATCCCCCTGGTTCAGGATCGTCCAGGTGACGTGATAGAGCCGGTTGAGGCCTTCACGATCCCTCCGGAGCAGGGCGGCCTCGCCGAACCGGTCCAGCGCCGCGAAATCGGTGGATCCGGCCCGCGCCTCCACGAATCGCGCCAGCCGCAGGGCGTCATCGGGCGCGTCCCGGGTCACCGCCGCTGGCTGGGCCATCACGGCCGGCGCGGAGCCGACAACGGCAGCGGCGGCCAGAAGCGCGACGACGACACGGATAAGCAACATTGGAATTCCGACTGTGTCGCCCTTCGTCGCACGGCATGTATTGAGCAAGCTTTAGCGAACGACGCCTATCCCGTGAGACGCCGCCGCGGTCGAATCGCGGCGGCGACCCGGCGCGAATGGGGAACCGGGAGACTCGCAGCTCACGATCCGCTAGACGCCCGCCATGACCGACAAAGATCCCGTGGTCCTGATCAACGTCTATCGCTGCGATCCGGCGAAGATGGACGCGCTGATGGAGCAGCTGACCGTCATGGTCCGCGCCCAGCGCGGGGCCGACGGCTTCCTGTCCGCCACCCTGCACCGCGGCCTGAGCGGCAAGGTGGCCGCCGTTCACGCCGTCTGGCGCAGCCGCGAGGACTGGAAGGCCATGACCCGGCTGCCCGCGGTCAACGCCGCCATGGAGCCGATCATGGCCGTCGCAACGTTCGAACCCCACCTGTACGAGGCGGGCGAAGTCTTCGACCCGGCCTAGGTGAACCAGACGTCGGCCCTGGCTCCCGCCTCGCCCAGGGTCCCGGCGACCCAGCCACAGATCTCGCGCGCCGCCGCCTCGGCCCCGGCGGGTGGATTGAGGATCACCACCGCGCAGCCGTTCATCCGCATGGGATCGGTCAGCGGACGCAGACGCGCCTCGGCGACCAGAACCCGCCGGGCGCCCGCCTGATCCAGACGCCGCAGGAAACCGTCGAAGGTTTCGAGGTCCTTCAGCGGCGTCCAGATCGCCACCGTGGCCCGGGCGTCGGCGCGGACAATGGCGGCGCCGGTATCGGCCGCGCGGACATAGTCGTCAGGCTTCTCGAACGGGGGGTCGATCAACACCAGCGGTCCCGTCGCTTCCGCCGCCCAGGCGCCGGCCTGGTCATAGCCGTCCCCGCCTACGGCCGCGGCTTCGGGATACGGAGCCAGCGCTTCGTTGAGCAGCGCCAGCACCGGCGGGTTCAGCTCGAAGCCGACGTAGCGGTCATCCTCGCGCAGCGCCCCGGCGACCAGCAGGGGCGAGCCGGGATAGAGGTTCGCTCCGCCGTTCGGGTTCAGCCGCGCCACGGCGGCGGCCAGGGCTTCGATCAACGGCGGGCGGCCTTCGGCCGCCATCAGCCGGGCCACCCCGGCCTCGGCCTCCCGGGACCGCGCGGCGTCGCCGGTCAGGTCGTAGAGTCCGGCCCCGGCATGGGTGTCGATGACCGTGAGAGGACCGTCCGCGCCCCGTCGTTCGAGCAGCCAGAGCAGCAGGGCGTGCTTGACCAGGTCGGCGAAATTTCCGGCGTGAAAGCTGTGTCGATAGTTCATGCGCGCTTCCGTCGTCCCCCCCGCCGTCGCGGTCAAGGGCGGGACGGGAACCGACGCCTCCGCCCATCGTTCGGCGACGCGACCCGGAGTGCAAAGTGAGCCGCCATCTGTTCTTCTGACCGCCCGCTCCTTCCGTGCGAGGTGGAAGCGTGACCGCCGTCGAAACGGCGCGCGAGATTCCGCCAGGCCTGACCTATTGCAACGACGAGCAGCCGGGCATCCGGCGCACCGCCTCGGGCAAGGGCTTCAGCTATCGCGGTCGGGACGGCGCGGTGATCCGCGACGCCTCCGTTCTGGATCGCATCCGGGCGCTGGCCATCCCTCCGGCCTGGACCGATGTCTGGATCTGCCCCCGCGCGTCCGGCCACATCCAGGCCACGGGCCGCGATGTGAAGGGCCGCAAGCAATACCGCTATCACGGCGGCTGGAGCAGCCATGCTTCAGAGGCCAAGTTCGAACGCCTCCCGGCCTTCGCCCGCGCCCTGCCCAGGCTGCGCAAGCGGGTCGAGACCGACCTCAACAGGCGTGGCGTGTCGCGCGACAAGGTGCTGGCCACTGCGGTCCGGCTGCTGGAGATCACCCTGATCCGGGTCGGCAACGCCCAGTATGCGAAGCAGAATCGCTCCTATGGCCTGACCACGCTGAACAAGCGCCATCTCGACCTCGATGGCGCGGCCCTGACCTTCGCCTTCAAGGGCAAGAGCGGGGTCGAGCATGAGGTGAAGGTGCGGGACCGCCGCCTCGCCACCGTGGTGCGCTCCCTGCGCGAGCTGCCGGGCCAGCAACTGTTCAAGTATCGCGACGCCGGGGGTCAGCTGTGCGCCATCAGTTCCGACGATGTGAACGCCTATATTCGCGAGGCCATGGGCGAGCAGTTTTCGGCCAAGGATTTCCGCACCTGGGCGGGCACAGTGTCGGCGGCCCGGGCGCTGCGAGAGATGGACCCGCCCGCCTCTCCGACGGAGGCGAAGAGCAAGATCACCGTCTGCGTGAAATCAGTCGCCGGCCTGCTGGGCAATACGCCGACGGTGTGCCGGTCGTCGTACGTACATCCAAAAGTGTTCGAGCTGTTCGAGCGCGGTGAACTCGCCGGCGCCCTGCCCGGAGCTGACGCCGCCGGGTTCGAAAAGGCCCTGATCAGGACATTGACCTGAAGACGATGTAACTAGGATTCGGACAGAACGTCGGTTTACGAAGGCGCCGTTTGTCGGAGGGATCCAAGCGAATGTCAGTCTCGAACAACTTTTTGCGCCTCGGCGTGCTGTCGGCCCTGGTCGGCATGTCGCTCGGCGTCTGGATGGGCGCGAACCAGGACTTTGTGCTCAGGCCGGTGCACGCCCACATCAACCTGATCGGCTTCGCCTCCATGATGCTGTTCGGCCTGTTCTACCGATCATTCCCTGCGTCGGCGCAAGGCTGGCTGCCCAGGGCGCACTTCGTCCTCTCGGTGCTGGGCTTCCTGATCCTGATGCCGTGTCTGACCTTGATGCTGCTCGGCAGGCCGGTTTTCATGCCGGCGATGATCGCCTCGGAGATCATGCTGGTCTCATCGATGCTTATGTTCGTCGTCATCGTCTTCATGGCGACGCTCAAGAACGGCGAACCGACCGCCGCCTGACCCTTCAGGCCGTCGCCCAGTAGCCGCGGCTGCGGGCGCTGACCGGCGCCCGCGTCGTCTCGACCCGCGACAGGATCGCAGCCTTGAAGGCGTCCGCTTCGGCGTCTCCGACCAGCAGCCGCAACGACCGGATGATCCGGGTGATCCGCAGGTGGTTGTGGTCGTTCGGCATCAGCCAGTCGTGAGTGGCGCGATAGAAGACGTCCATCCGGTCCGTCGCCGCAGCGAGCGCGATCTGGGCCATGCCGGAGTCCCGGATCGCCTCGACCTCGGCATCCGTCAGCACCGGCGCATCCGGCATGGCGCCCGACGGCTCCCGCAAGGGGAACAGCCACTGGATGTAGTCGTGGGTCTGCTCCAGCGCGACGTTATCCATGGCCAGCACATCGAACAGCGTGCGGCCCCGGGCGTCCGGCCCTTCGCCTTCGAGAAAGGCCGTTATGGCGCCGGGCGCGGCCATGGGTCCGGCCTCAGGCCGCCTTGTCCCAGTTCAGCACCACCTTGCCGGACTGGCCCGACCGCATGGCCTCGAAACCCTCCTCGAAACGCTCGTAGCTCATCTGATGGGTGATCAGCGGGGTCAGGTCGAGGCCGGCCTTGAGCAGGCCCAGCATCTTGCGCCAGGTGGTGAACATCTCGCGCCCGTAGACGCCCTTGATGGTCAGGGCCTTGAGGATGATCGCGCCCCAGTCGGTCTCCATCGGCTTCGACGGAATACCCAGCATGGCCATGCCGCCGCCCATGATCAGGGTGTCGACGCACTGTCTGAAGGCGATCGGCGAGCCGGACATCTCCAGCGCCACGTCGAAGCCGACCTTGAGGCCGAGCTCGTGCATGACGTCCTTCAGATCCTCGCGGGTCGTGTTCACGGTCCGCACGCCCGGCGCCACCTTCTGCGCCAGCTCCAGACGGAAGTCGTTGATGTCGGTCAGGACCACGGTGCGGGCGCCGGCGTGGCGGGCCACGGCGGCGGCCATCATGCCGATGGGTCCGGCCCCGGTGACCAGCACATCCTCGCCCAGCAGGTCGAACTGCTGCGCCGTGTGCACGGCGTTGCCGAACGGATCGAGGATGGAGCCGATCTCCCAGGGCACGTCGTCGGGCAGTTCGATGACATTGAAGGCCGGGGCGACGACGAACTCGGCGAAGGCGCCCTGGCGGTTGACGCCGATGCCGCGGGTGTGCGGATCGAGGTGGAAATGGCCCGCCCGGGCCGCCTCGGAGTTCAGGTCGATGACATGCCCCTCGGCCGAGACGCGGGCGCCAATCTTCAGGGGCCGGTCGACGTCCTTGCCGATGGCGACGATCTCGCCCGAGAACTCATGGCCGGTGATCATGGGAACCGGGACGTTCTTCCGGGACCACTCGTCCCAGTTCCAGATGTGGATGTCGGTGCCGCACACGGCGGTGCGCTTGACGCGGATCAGCACATCCTCGGCGCCGGCGACCGGGATCGGAGCGTCGATCAGCTCGAGGCCGACGCCCGGCTTCGTCTTGGCCAGGGCCTTCATGGTGTCGGTCATGCGATAACTCCCAATTCCTTGCCGGCCGTCGTGAACGCCGCGACCGTTTGATCAATCTGTTCGAAGGTGTGCGCCGCCGACATCTGGGTGCGGATGCGGGCCTGGCCGCGCGGCACCACCGGGAAGCTGAAGCCGATGACGTAGACGCCGAGCTCCAGGGCCCGGGCGGCGAAGTCCTGGGCCAGCTTCGCGTCGTTCAGCATGACCGGGATGATCGGATGCTCGCCGGGCAGCAGGGTGAAGCCGGCCTCGGTCATGGCGGCGCGATAGCGGACGGCGTTGGCGAACAGCTGTTTGCGCAGGGCGTCGCCCTCGTCGCCCCCGGCGATGCGGATGGCCTCGAGGCTGGAGCCGCAGACGGCCGGGGCCAGGGCGTTGGAGAACAGATAGGGCCGGGCCCGCTGCTTCAGCAGGGCCACGACCTCGGAGGTCGCGCAGATGAAGCCGCCCATGGCTCCGCCCAGCGCCTTGCCGAAGGTGCCGGTCAGGAAGTCGATCTCGACCCCGTGGTGGGCGTAGGAGCCGCGCCCCTGCGGGCCGAGGAAGCCAGTGGCGTGGCAGTCGTCGACCATGATCAGGGCGTCGTACTTGTCGGCCAGCGCCCGGATGTCCTTCAGCTTTGCGATATAGCCATCCATCGAGAAGGCGCCGTCGGTGGCGATGACGATCTCGCGCGCGCCGTCGGCCCGGGCCTGTTTCAGCTGGGTCTCGAGGTCGTTCATGTCGGAGTTGGCGAAGCGGTAGCGTTTGGCCTTGCACAGCCGCACGCCGTCGATGATCGAGGCATGGTTCAGACTGTCCGAGACGATGGCGTCCTCAGCCCCGAACAGGGGTTCGAACAGGCCGCCGTTGGCGTCAAAGGCGGCGGCGAACAGGATCGTGTCCTCAAAGCCGAGGTAGTCGGCGACGGACCGTTCCAATTCCTTGTGGATCTCCAGCGTGCCGCAGATGAAGCGGACCGAGGCCGTGCCGGCGCCCCATTTTTCCTGCGCCCTGATTCCGGCCTGGGTCACCCGCTCGTCGCCGGCGAGGCCGAGATAGTTGTTGGCGCAGAAATTGAGGACGTCGCGCCCGCCGACCTTGATCACCGGCCCCTGCCGGGAGGCGATGATCCGCTCGGGCTTGGTCAGCCCCTGGGCGTCGATGTCGGCGAGTTCCGCGCGCACGCGGTCATGGAAGGTCGCTGTCATGGGCGCTCCGCTAGGCCATTTTTCGTGCGGTTTGAACCCCCGCCGAACGGGCGGCTCAACCTCCGGGAGCCGGGGCCGGTTCAGCCACGGCCCGGAACGGGCTGATCTGGATGCGGCCGCCGCATGGCGTGAAGGTCTGGGACAGCGTCGCGGGCGAGGTGTCGCCCGGCGCGAGGGCGCGAATGCGGGCGGCGCTGGGGCAGGCCGTCTCGCCCTTCGCCTCGTTGGGGACCACCGTCCACGCCACATCAAAGAAGGCCTTCGCCTGCGGCTGGAGGGAGACCGGCTCGGGCGACTGGCCCGTGCGCAGATAGCTGCCGGGATTCTGCTCCGAGCGGACGGTCGTCAGGTCGCGGCCCCGGGCGTCCTGCAGCGTCACGGTCGGATAGCCGGTCAGGCTGCAGACCTGGGCGCCGACATTCTGGACGCCGACGATGGTGACGCGATGGCCCATGCCGGCGTCGCCGCCGTCCGCCGACAGCTTCAGTTGCGGCCCCTTGCAGGGCGCGGCCGCGGGGGGCAGGGGCTCGCCGGTCAGGGCGTCGGGGGCGGGAGCCGGGCCCGGCGCGACGGGACCGGCCGCCGGCCGGCTGCAGCGCTCCAGCACGGCGACGGCGACATCCTGATTGGGGCCGAGGCGGCTAAGGGTCGCGCTCTCCTGACCCGCCGCGGTCGCGGTCTGCCATTCCAGGCCCGAGCCCGTGAAGCGCGCGCCAGAGGCGGCCTGAACGGCGCGCAGGGCGTAGGTCTGACCCTTCCAGGTCAGCTGCGCCGTGGCGGTGTCGGGCCAGACGACCGCGACGGACTGGCCGCTTTCGCAAGCGTAGCTGATCGGCGCTCCCAGGGGCCCGGCGGGGGCCGGAATCGGCTCGACCGGAGCCGTCGGCGGCGCCGCCGCCTCCTGCGTACAGCCGGCGGCGGCGATCAGGGCCAGGGACGAGACGATGGTGCAGGCGTTGCGAAGGCGGCGCATGGAAGCTCCACGGTTGGGTCTGCGGGTAACGTCAGCCAAGACCAAAGGCTCCGCCCGGACAAGGCCGCCTGCTGACGGCCTATGCCGTCAGCAGGCGGGGCAGTTTGAAGGCGACAGTCTCCCGCTCGCCATCGTCCTCGACGACGGTGGCGTCGAATCGGGCGCGAACGGCGTCGATCAGCTCCTCGATCAGCCGCTCGGGCGCCGAGGCGCCGGCGGTGATCCCGAGGGTGGAGACACCGTCCAGCCAGGACCAGTCGACCTGGGCCGCGTCATCGACCAGGCGTGCGTCGCGGGCCCCGGCGCGCAGGGCCACCTCGACCAGCCGCACGGAGTTGGATGAGTTGGCCGAGCCCACCACGAGAACCAGATCGCAACCCGCGCCCAGCCGCTTGACCGCCTCCTGGCGGTTGGTGGTGGCGTAGCAGATGTCCTCCTTGTGCGGGTCGGGCAGTTCGGGGAAGCGGCGCTTCAGCACCGACAGAATCTCGCTGGTGTCATCGACGGACAGGGTGGTCTGGGTGGCGTAGGCCAGCAGGGCGTCGCCGGGACGCTGGAACGCCTCGGCGTCGGCCGCCGTCTCCACCAGGCTGATGGCGTCGGCCGGCAGTTGGCCCATGGTGCCGACGACTTCGGGATGGCCGGCGTGACCGATCAGGATGATGTGGCGGCCGGCCGCGTGGTGACGCTCGGCCTCGACATGAACCTTGGAGACCAGCGGGCAGGTCGCGTCGAGATACAGCATCTCGCGCGCCCGGGCGGTGGCCGGCACCGACTTGGGCACGCCGTGGGCCGAGAACACCACGGGCCGGTCATCGGGGCAGTCGTCCAGTTCCTTGACGAAGACGGCGCCCATGGCCTTGAGCCGTTCGACCACATGCCGGTTGTGGACGATCTCGTGCCGCACATAGACGGGGGCGCCGTATTTCTCGAGCGCCA
>Ga0265296_1000632_pt1 | contig 49988 bp, 49 predicted proteins | sample MunlanPumphouse1_FD_189073 | JGI IMG/M metagenome (GOLD analysis project Ga0265296, IMG submission 189073) | Groundwater microbial communities from a municipal landfill in Southern Ontario, Canada - Pumphouse #1 | ecosystem: Environmental > Aquatic > Deep subsurface > Groundwater | place... | reverse complement strand
TAAGCGCTCCACCGATAGCAATAGTTGATGTTGTGGAAGCATTGAACAAAGTATTTGCTCCAGCCAATGTACTACCACTAATGGCGGTTACGCCAGTTTGAGCAGGATTACCAAGGGTGATAACACCAGTAGTGTTTGTCGCACCGATGTTTATTGTTTCGGCAGCTGCTCCACCAATAGCTATAGTCTTAGCTGTTGCGTCAGCACCAATGCTGATATTGTTAGCCCCTGCGACCAATGCCAATGCGCCAGCGCTAGTAATTGTGAGCGCGCCAGTTTCTGTTATCGCATTTACAGCGATAGTAGTCGTTGCATTTGCATAACTAGCTCCTATAAAAACAAAACTTAAAACTAAAATAACTAAACCTATTTTTTTTAACATAATTTTTCTAATTAATAATAATTAATAATAATTTCTAATAATATTCTTAATTACCTAACAATGCATTTATAGATAATCAAAAAATAACAAAACGAACCGACTCGTTTTTATATTTATAATTATAGCAAATAAAAAAAGCTATTAGCAATTTCAAACTGTTAATAACTTTTTTATTGCTTTTTGGTTATTGCTTTTTGCTGTCAGCCCTGAAACCAAACACCAACAACCAAAAACCTATTTCACTTGTTGCGCAAGAGTTTCAGCTATCTTGCTGGAAGGCATTAACGGCCCATAAAAGACAATGTTGTCCTTTATAAGATGGAGACTTTTGGGAGCCCAAAGAGCGTCCTTTATGGGGTTCAACTGAAAATTGTTCTTATTCGGGTCAGTTGTATCCTTTGTAACTTGGAAAATATAGCCGTCTGTAAGCGTAAAAGAAGGGATGGATAATTTGCCGACATACACCTCTCCTGTCGTCAGATAAACAACTGAATAATTATCTTCTTTATTAATAATCTTACTGCCAAACAATACAACAATAAGAGCAATTGCCAAAATTATTATCAACACTATTAATATTTTATTTTTATTTTTCATCCCATTAGAAATTATTCCATTCGTACATATAATATATTTATCCCGTTAGAAGTAGAAGCTCGCTGCGAGCCCTCGCGACTTCTAACGGGATTTATATATAAAAACAGATAATTTGTTACTTTTAATAATTTCATCCCGTTTCGTGAATTTCTAACGGGACAAGTAATTGATTTTCTTGAGCAAAGCGATTAGAAAATCATCACCCCGTTAAATTCTCGCTTTGCGAGACCCGCCATGGGCGGGATTTAACTGGGGTTCTTAAATTATATTCGCTTCACCCTTGATTTTCTTATTATTTTAATAATATCAATATTATAATTTAATTTAAAAAATAAGCAAGCAAAAAACCACCCATTTCTGAGTGGTTTTTTGCGTTCTCTATCTTATTCGACCAAGAAAGAGAAAGTTTTTTGTTTTACCCCGCGAAGCTCACAGAGCGAAGTGGGGAATACTTTTTAAGGCGTATAAACCAGAGTACATCAAACTAGAACCTACTTATAGTTTAAATTACCTGTAAGTAAAGTTCAGGAGTTGAAGTTGTCGTTTCGCCAAGTCCAGCTGTGAAATACAAATCTGGAGTTGTGTCGGTGACAAGATCATCCCAGTTTATAGATTCCAAATAGGTCTTAGCAAAGTGATCAGCTGTTGCTGTTCCTGTTGAGGTTAGAGTAAACACTTTAGGTACCCCTTCTCTCAAAATCCATGACTCTCCTGTATCATCAGCATTATCATCTGCTGTTGAAGAAAATGAGCAAGTCGTGGTGTTAGAACCACCGGTTGTAATAATGTACTCAGTACCTTGGTCAACAGCATCAGCGCCACCTTCTTCACAATAACCAGCGCCTGAGCCAGCTCCGTCAATAGTTACATCACCACCGAATGCCTCTAAGGTAAAGTTAATTGTGTAAGTAGCTGTATCAGCTGATGCTGGAGTTGCTGGGTCAGCAGCTAAAGTGATAGTAGCTGTTTTGCTTCCTACAGTAAAGTTTATACCAATATCACGAACTTCGTCTAGAGCTCCTGTAACTGTTCCTGTTGTGTCTGCATCTGCAACATTTGTGCCAGTTTCATCTTCAGCATCCCATGTTGCGAGACTCGTTTCAACTTCACCAAAAACAGCTTGAATGGTATCTCCTGCATCCAAAGCATCAGCAATAGATCGAACTTTTGCTTTAACGGTAAATCTTACGGTATCACCTGCATCGATAGTATAATCCATATCATCAAACAAAACTACTTCAGTACTATCATCAGCATCAGTTGTAAGTAAAGATTCTGTTCCAATTTCTACTCCATCTGCAAACAAACGAAGAGTCGTAACTAGATCATCTGGATCATTACCAGTTGCTTCTACCGTATTAATTGTAACAGGAAGATCATCGATTGTTACATCTGAATCTCCTTCTATTTCCATATCAAATGAAAGAAGTTCTACGTTGTCTGTGTCGTCTGTAGCGTGGACATCAATAACCCTAGTATCATTTGTTGCTTCAACTCCTTCGTCAATCTTAATTGCGGTGTCAGCAGAAGCTGCGAATGATTCAAAAGAAAATTCTGTAATAGCTACTGTTGGATCTTCAGAAATTGTTAAACCTTGTCCATCAATAAATCTAACAGAAGTTACATCGACATCCCAAGTTTCTGTAATATCATTGGTGTCAATAGTTGATGCCCCTGTAACTGCTATATAAAGACTAGCTGTGTCAGCTGAATTAATAACAGCACCTGTTAATGTAATAGTCTTTGTCCAATTATTGTTATCTGTAAATTCATCTGCGTCTACAGTAGCTACTTTTGTGCTATCAAGCCAAATAGTTACTTCAGCAGCATAATTGTCAAAGTCGTTATTGGCAGCATTAGTAGCACCTTCATCGAATACTAGTTTTATAGCACTGATTGTGACATCAGAACCATCACTGTTTTCAATATCAATACCAGCAACTTTTACATCTTCTTCATCTTCCCCAACTTCTTCCAGGCTAAAACCAGCAATAAGTTCATATGAATCAATTGATCCAGCTCCACCTGTTAATGTTCCAGTTGTTGTCGTTGTTGCAGTACATGCTAGACCAGTTGTTGTACTAAAGCCTGTTGCTGAAGTACATCCTGCTGAATATGTTGCAGCAACCGTAGCACACGACAAACCAGTTGTTGCGCTATAGCCTAACAGTGAAGTACATCCTGCTGGAAATGCAGAAACTGCTGCGCATGATAGGCCAGTTGTTGAACTGTATCCTGTTGCTGAAGTACATCCTGCTGGGAAAGCTGAAACTGCTGCGCAAGATAGACCGGTTGTTGTGCTAAATCCTGTGAATGCAGAACATCCTGCTGGATATACTGTTGTATCTGCTACTACTGCAGTATTAAGAGTTGCGCGAGTATTAGCTCCAACTACTCCGTCAGCTGTAAGAGCATTATCTGTTTGATAAGCTACAACTGCGGCTTTTGTTAATGAACCGAAATTTCCATCTGCGGTTATTGCCAATTTTGTCTGAAGACAAATTACATCAGCGCCCGTAGAACCTACTTTTAGTGTAACGGCTGAAAGCGTACAATCAGTTGCGGAAGCTGTTTTTACAACAATACCTCCAACAACCAAAACTGCAACAATCATTACTCCAAGAAGGATTTTTGATTTTAATAAATTACTCATAATATTATTTCTAATTTACTTCATTTCTAATTTTATTCTTTTTAAAAAATAAATTCAGATGAAGTTATACGCTATTAATAAGTTTCGACTTCGCCCCACCGAAGCTTTACGCGAAGGGGGGCTAAACTAAGAGCGTATTTTTTCTTTCACTATTTTTTTCACCAATAACTAATAATAAATAATAATGTGATGAAAATTAACAGTGAACAGATTTAAACTTTTTTTGCCTCGCCAAAACTTTTTTAAAAGTGTCGGCGGGCTTGCTCTCATTCAAAATTTTTTCGACGAAATTGTGAACGAAAACAAATACAATATCGTCAAAGCGCGAACGCCTAAACGATATAAGATATTATAATATCTGCCATAAAATACAGCAAATATTATGTGGATAACCCTATTGTCCTCCCCCTTAATAAGGGGGAGGCTGGGAGGGGGTTCTTAAATTCACCTCACCCCAACCCTCTCCTTGTAAAGGAGAGGGGGAATTATCCGTATCCTCATATTCGCATATTTCTAATTGAAATGCAAATATGCGTACACAATATATAACGAATTAAATGGCTCGTTATTACAGCATTAAAATTAGCCCACTTTCACTCCCTTTTGACAAGAAGGGTTACTAAAACCTAGAACCTAGAACCTAATCTGTACCTAGACCAGCGTTTTTCTCCTGTCTTCTCAAGGACACCATCTTTAACCATAGAGACAAGTTCCCTCTGCAGAGTTTTCTCACCGCAAGAAGCCAATAAGCCAGTAGCTGATATTCTGATGTCCGTTATGGTAGCCCCGTTATTAAAAGTTTTCACTATTTTAGTTATCTCATCTCGTCTTTGTTGTTTAAGCGTATTAAAATCTGTTTGTTTGTCATGTCCGATAGAATTTTCTCGCCCCCTCTCCTTAGTAAGGAGAGGGTTGGGGTGAGGTGAATTCTTTAAGAACCTCCTCTCATTCCCCTCCTTATTAAGGAGGGGAGGAGCTTCTGTAAAAAATTCTGACAATGATAAGGTTGAACCTTGTCTAGATTCTTGTATGTATTGTTTAAGCTCATTAAACTCCTTTTTTAGGATACTGCAATTCATTTCAGAGATCATTCCAATAGTAGATGTTATGTCCAAAAGAGACAAAATTTCATCCAAGAACCTCACCCCGTTCACCCTCACCCCGTCCCTCTCCCGAAGGGAGAGGGGGTTCGCAAGGAGAGGGGAAACTGAATGGATGTCCGATAAGATTTCTACCCCTAATGTCCTTAACTTAAAACGTAATGGTTCCTCTTTGTCCATTATGTCCGTTACCATATAAAGGGCAGTAATAAGCTTATTGGTTTTAGAATAGACGTATTCTCCTCCCCCTTGATAAGGGGGAGGTTGGGAGGGGGTTCTTGAATTCACCTCACCCCAACCCTCTCCTTGTAAAGGAGAGGGGGAAGAAATGTCTTTTATTAGTTTTGTGTCCTTTTTTTCTTCCGACATAAAGTCCATTATATACACCCATACACTTATTGCAAGTCCGATAGCCAATAAGTGTGTTGGGTATAGAACAAGAAAAAAGGCAAGCATAGATTTAATTCCCCTCCCCATTAATAAGGGGGAGGTTGGGAGGGGGTTCTTAAATTTAAATTCAGCAGAACCTCACCTCAATCCTCTCCTTATTAAGGAGAGGAAGAAATTAAAATAAAATTTTAAAATTTTTATTTTTTGTGCTAAAATAGCTTCATGGCAAAAAAAGAAAAGTTTAAATCTAAAATAAATAAACTTTCTCCCAAATTAAAAACGGAAACCAAACATGGCATCTGGGCGATAGTCTTTTTTGTTTCAGCTTTATTTCTTTTCATGTCTGCCTTTAATATGGCTGGAGTTGCCGGCAGATTTTTCTATGAAATTTTTCACTATCTCCTAGGCGTCGGTTATGTCCTGCTTCCCACTCTTTTTATTTTACTCGGGTCGTCGTTCATAAAATCGGAAGCTCCGCATATTGGATGGACGCGCGCAATAAGTTCTCTAATGTTTCTCCTTTCGGGTCTCGGAATAATTAATATCGTTTCAAATTCATTATCTTATTCCGCAGACACGCCTGCCGGGGGACTTCTCGGAAAAATATCTTCGGCTCCATTAATTGCGCTTTTTGACGTATATGCCAGCATAATTTTTCTTGGCGCCATCTTAATAATTTCAATCCTTGTGATGTTTGACGCTAAACCAATGCTTATCCCATTTTTCAAAAAAATTTGGGCTTGGATTTTTAAGAAAAAAGAAATTACCCCTCCTCAATCCTCCCCTTATCAAGGAGAGGAGGAACAGGAAGAATCCACTGAAAGTCCGGAGGACATTCAGGCGGACAAGGAAAAAGAAATTAAAAAAACAAAAAAACAAAACGAAGACGAAGAAGAATTTGAACCCAAAAACCTAAAACCTTCCGCCAGAGGCGGATCCGCCTTTGGCGGAAAAAACTATGTTCCTCCTCCGCTTTCACTTCTTGAAGAAGACAAAGGCAAACCAAATACAGGAGATATTAAAGCGAATGCAAATATTATAAAACGCACGCTGGCAAATTTTGGCATAGAAGTTGAAATGGATGAAATAACAGTCGGCCCGACGATTACTCGCTACGCCTTGAAACCTGCCGAAGGAATGAAGCTCTCGCGAATCGTCGCTCTTCAAAATGATCTCGCTTTAGCTCTCGCCGCGCATCCAATAAGAATAGAAACTCCGATTCCGGGAAAATCTTTAGTCGGCATTGAAATTCCAAATAAAGCAAAATCCATCGTCGGACTCGCTACTTTGCTTTCAGACGAAAAATTCCAAAATTCTTCAAAACCTCTCACTATCGCGCTCGGCCGTGAAATTTCAGGCAAGGCAATTTTCGGAAATCTCGCAAAAATGCCGCATTGTCTTGTTGCCGGCACAACCGGTTCCGGAAAATCTGTTTCCATTCACGCAATGATTACTTCTCTGCTATATAGAAACGGCCCGGATGATTTGAAGTTTATAATGATAGACCCAAAACGCGTGGAATTAACTCTTTATAATAAAATTCCGCACTTGCTCACGCCAGTTATCACAGATGCCAAGAAAACAATTTTGGCGCTGAAGTGGGCGGCAAGAGAAATGGACCGGCGCTATGATATTTTAGAAGCGGAGTCTGTGCGAGACGTAGAGTCTTACCATAAGAATGTATGGGCGAGAAAAGAAAAAGAAGATACTGATCGTCTGCCTTATATCGTCATTATAATAGACGAATTGGCCGATATTATGACTTGCTATCCCAGAGAACTCGAATCAGCTATTATCCGTTTAGCGCAAATGTCCCGTGCTGTCGGCATACACTTGATTCTTTCTACCCAGCGTCCGGAAGTAAACATTATTACGGGATTGATTAAAGCCAATATTCCAACTCGTATCGCTTTAAAAGTTTCCTCGCAGGTGGATTCACGCACAATACTTGACACGGGCGGAGCAGAAAAACTGTTAGGCGCCGGTGATATGCTTTATTCTTCCGGAGATGCCCAACCAGTACGTTTGCAATCAGCGTTTATTTCAGAATTTGAAGTAAAAAAGGTAGTAAAATATTTGGCTGATTCTTACAAAAATGAAATAACGGAAGAAATAGCACTCACCCAAGGTTCTATATCGGCAGACAAAAGCATTTTTTCCTCCGAAGGCGGACCAGCCTCGGGCTGGGAAAGTTCTGACGCGGAAGACGATAATGAAATGTACGAACAAGCCCGCATATGCGTAATCGAAGCAGGTAAAGGGTCAACTTCGTATCTGCAAAGAAAATTGAAATTGGGATATGCCCGCGCCGCGCGGCTTATGGATATGCTTGAAGAGCGCGGGGTCATAGGTCCCGGTGATGGGGCGAAACCCAGAGAAGTGCTGGAAAAGATTGGGCGAGATGAATCCCGTTAGAGATTGCTTAGTTTGTATTGAAAATAATTGTGTAATAACTAACTTTATGTTGAAAATTTTATTAAAAGTTAATATAACTACGGAAATCTAAAGATTTCCTATCTCTAACGGGATGAATAATGATGCAAAAAAAAATATTAAAAATAGCGTTGATTTCTGTTTTATTTATTTTTATCGTTGCTTTTGCTTTTTTTCGTTCTAAAAATTTAATCTTCGGGGTGAAAATTAAAAACGTGAATATAATAGACGGTTCAAAAGTTACGAATAATATTATGGATATAAACGGGAACGCGAAAAATGCCATAAATTTGGCTTTAAATGGCAGGGAAATTTCGGTAAATCAACAAGGTGATTTTGATGAGACAATTGCCCTCCTTTCAGGTTATAATGTAATAGAGATAAAAGCTCAAGATAAATTTGGGCATAGGGATGAAAAAAATTATAAGTTAATGTACTAAATAAAAATTTTTATGCAAAAGAAAAAGGAAAAGAAAGAAGATAAAATTATAAATTCGGGACTTGAGGACACATTAAAGGCAATCCAGACAAAATTTGGAGAAGGAGCCATTATGAAAATGGGAGACACGCCAAGGGTTGATATTAATGTCATTCCAACCGGTTCTTTAGGTCTTGATATGGCTCTTGGCGTCGGCGGTATTCCTCGCGGGCGCATAATTGAAATATTCGGGCCGGAATCTTCTGGAAAAACTACTCTCGCCTCGCATATAGTCGCTGAAGCGCAAAAACTTGGAGGAATTTGCGCCTACATAGATGCGGAGCATGCCATGGATCCTGAATACACGAAAAAATTGGGAGTAAAAATAAACGATTTGCTTGTTTCTCAGCCGGATACTGGAGAACAGGCGCTTGAAATAGTGGAAAGTTTGGTGCGCTCCGGTAAAATTGACGTTATCGTCGTTGATTCCGTAGCGGCACTCACGCCTAAAGACGAAATTGAGGGAGATATGGGCGCATATCATGTTGGCAAGCAGGCAAGACTGATGTCCCAAGCACTCCGCAAACTTACGGCCATTGTTTCAAAATCAAAAACTGTTGTTATTTTTATAAACCAAATCAGAATGCAAATTGGGGTAATGTTCGGTAATCCTGAAACTACGCCGGGAGGAAAAGCGTTGAAATTTTATACTTCTGTGCGTCTTGATATAAGAAAAATCGCGCAAATTAAAAAAGGCGATGAAGTTGTTGGTTCGCGCACTAGAGTAAAAGTGGTAAAAAATAAAGTTGCCGCGCCGTTTAAACAGACGGAATTTGATATTATTTACAACGAAGGAATTTCAAAAGAAGGAGAAATTATTGCCCTAGGCGAGAAATTTAAAATTCTGGAAAAAAGCGGAAATTCTTATTCATACTTGCCTGGCGGTGAAGGAAAAGAATCCTCCTCCGCTAAAGCTACGGCGGACAAGGTAAAATTAGGCGTGGGTTATGATGCTACTCGCACATTCCTGAAAGAAAATCCGAAAATTGCGGAACAGATATTAAAAGAAATAAGAAAAAAATTTGCAGAACAGGTTTAAATTTGATAACATCCTGAAATGCTTCAGTACAACGAAATTCGAGAGAAAAAAATAATTATTTATAATGATGAACCATGTGAAGTGGTGGATTCCCATGTCGCCCGCACTCAGCAAAGAAAACCGCAAAATCAGGTAAAATTAAAAAGTTTGATTTCCGGCAAAACTATTTCGGCAACTTTTCATGTTTCGGATACTGCCGATGAAGCGGAAATTGAAAAGCGGGATGTCACGTTCTTGTATCATAATCGTGGGGAATATTGGTTTTGTGATCCAAATGATAAAAGTAAAAGATTTAAACTTGATTCCAATTTGTTAAATACCAACACTATAAAATTCTTGAAGGAAAACGGAAATGTTACTGCCCTAGTTTGGAATAACGATGATGAGGAAAAAACAATTGGATTAACATTGCCGATTAAAATGGAATTCAAAGTAAAAGAAGCTCCCCCAGCTGTCCGCGGAGATACTTCAAAAAGTGGAAATAAGATTATCACTTTAGAAAACGGCACAACTCTAAACGCTCCGATGTTCATAAACGAAGGCAACACCATCCGAGTAAATACTGAAACGGGAGAATATGTCGAACGTGTTTAGAAAAACGGAAGCAAGGCTTCCGTCTTTCTATTTAGCCACAAAAGGAAGCAAACCCATAAAACGGGCACGTTTAACGGCTGAAGCAAGCTGACGCTGATTTTTAGAAGTAACACCAGTACGCTTATGGCTCATAATTTTGCCATTCGGATTTAAAAATTTCTTTAGAATTTCAATATCCTTATAATCTATGTGTTTTATATTATTTGATGAAAAGTAGTCTTGCTTCATTGGGTAGGTTATAGGTTATAGTTAATAGGTTATAGTTTATTTGTTATTTAATTTATTAATAATAACTGTAAGCATTTTTTGCACTTCTAAAAGCAAATTTAAAGCTTCCTGAATTTCAATATTTGCATAAATTGATTTTAAAAGCAAGAGTTGCGTTTCGAGTTCTGCGGCAGAACCTTGGGCTATTTTTAAAAATTGGCAATAGTCTTTTGATGTGCCTCGCTTGCTTCCTTCCGCTATATTGCTTGGTATTGAAATTGCAGATCTTCTAATTTGAGAGGAAAGAGCGTAAATTTCACTTTTAGGAAGCAACTCTGTAATCTTATAAATATCTTTGGCAAGCTCCATTGATTTTTGCCAAACGATTAAATCTTTAAATGAATTAATTTGCATTTTACTATTCCCTACAACCTGCAACCTATTCCCTAGAATGGTATATCTTCTGGATTAATGTCTTCTTCTGGATATTCTATTGAATCTACTTCCTGTGGCGCTGATGGTGTTTGAACTTGGGAAGAACCTGCTGATGTTCCTGCTCCTCCTATTCCGCTTTTTGGTCCAAACTGCGTCCTGTCGGCAACTATTTCTGTGCGGTATTTTTTCTCTCCGCTTGTTTTGTCTTCCCAGCTTCTCGTCTGCATCCTGCCTTCAACTAATAAAGAGCTTCCCTTTTTCATATACTGCGCGACTGTTTCAGCCTGTCGGCCAAAAACAACTACGTTATGATAATCAGCCGATTCTTGTTTGGCGCCATTTTTATCTTTCCACACGCGATTCGTAGCAAGAGAAAATGAACAAACTTTAATTCCCGAAGGAAGCGAACGAAGCTCCGGGTCGCGAGTAAGATTTCCTATAACAATTGCTTTATTTAAATACATCTTAATTTAGGTTATAAGTTTTAGGTTATAGGTTGTAGTATTTAAATTTACTATCCCCTATAAACTATCACCTGTTAACTATTAATTGGCGACCATAGCATCTATTTGCTTATCAACTTCTTCCTTATTGATTGGAACCGTTTCTTCAATCTTGCCTTCCTTTTTTATAAATGATGTTCTTCGGCGGGCAGAATCCCTGCCAATAAATCTCTTTGAGGAAATTGTATTTTCTCTTACCGTTTTTAATATCAAAAATCTGATTATATTCGGGTCAAGATCAAGTTTTTTCTTAAGCTCCAAAACTTTTTCTGAATCCATTGCAAATTTTACCCAACCAAAATAGGCTGAGTTAAATTTATTTCTGACATTTTGCGCCACTTTCAACATTGTATATGCAAGATTTATCATTTTTGGCATTTCGTCTGAAATTAATTCCTTGCTGAAAGAAGAAATAAGTTCTTTTAAGTTGCCATAAGTAGCGGGCAAATTTTCCTCTGAAATAGTAGGTATTAAAAGATATCCCACCTCGTATATTCGAGGATCCATCTCTTCATTTTCAAGCATGTTTTCGGCTTTTTTCATAGGTTTCATACTAACAAAAAATCTTTAGAAAAGCAATTCACCTCACCCCAACCCTCTCCTTGTTAAGGAGAGGGTGCCTTAGACTCCAAAAATCCGTCTGGCATTCGTCACAATGGCTTCAGCCACCTCTGCCTCCGGCAAGTTTTTAATTTCAGCTATTTTTTTTACAATTTCTTTAACATAAACCGGCTCGTTGCGCTTTCCACGATGAGGAATCGGAGCGACATATGGGCAATCCGTATCAGCCATAATCATATCAAGCGGAATACTTTTTATTACTTCATCATAATCGTGAGTAAAAGTAATCACGCCAGTAAATGAAACAGCAAAACCTAAATCATTAAAATTTTTTGCATCTTCTAAACTCCCGGCAAAAAAATGCACATTGCCTTTCACGCCAGAAAGTTCTTTCAAAATTTCTAAAACATCTTGATAGGCATTAGGTTTTGGAATTACTTGTGGTGAGCTTGTCGAACCATTTCTAATGTGCAACATCAGAGCTTTATTGGTTTCTTGCGCAAGAGAAACTTGTTCTCTAAAAACTTTCTTCTGCTTTTCAATAGTTTCTGGATTGCAATGAAAATAATCCAAACCGCACTCGCCGATGCCGACAACTTTCGGATTTTTTAAAAGTCCTCTATAATCATCTTTTTTAAATTCTTCAGCTTTGGTTGTAAAACCTTCACCGCCAATTTCTTCATCATCATGAAATAAATTTTCCAAATGAATAGGGTGAAGTCCGACAATAGCAAAAACTCCTTCTTTGTATTTATTGGCCATTTCTACCGCTCTTTTTGAGGTGCTAAGCTGGCTTCCCACATTTATAAGCCAAGTGTCATTATCAAGCGCACGCTGAATAACAGCATCTCCGTCTTCCTTGAATGCCTTAAAATTTACATGAGAATGTATGTCGATGTATTTTGGCATAAGTTTATTTTCTTAATAGTAAAGGTGTTTTTGGTTTTGTAAAACACCTCCTATGTAATTCTTCCGCAGTTTTAAAAGCCAAATTTAAAAAATCATCAGGTTTATTATATTTTTTTTCTGGGAATACTTCAAATGTCAAAATTCCATTGTATTTAATACTTGAAAATATACCAGCAAACTTTTTCCAGTTTAAAGTACCCTTCCATGGTAAAAAATGATCATCTTTTTTTCCTAAATTGTCAGATATGTGTGTTATAAAAATTCTTTTTGACCATTTTCGCACTAACCTAAAGGTGGGATCTCCATAGAGATTATCGTGCGAAGTATCATAACACAACCCGATGTTTTTCGACTTTATATTTTTTAAAATAAGATCTACATATTTATTTATTCTTGTATTTTCAATAGCAATTTTGACATTTTTTTCTTTTGCAAATAAAGTTAAATCTTTAAAGATTTTTAACCCTTTTTTATTAAACGGAGGAGGAGACGAAGATTTAGTAGGATGAATAACTAAATAAGGAATCTTATATTTAGAACAAAACTTGATACAATTTTTGTAGTAATTTTTTATTTTTTCTTGTTCGCTCAGCACGTCTGACCAAATAAGATTAGCGTCTTCATAAGATGCATGGGCATGTTCTAGATATAAGCTATAATTCCTAACCAACCTCGGTATTATCCCTGTTTTGTATTGTTTAGCTAGTTCTTTTTCGTCTCCAAGCCAAATAAAGGTCGATTTAAAACCAGATTTTTTTATTAACGACAATCTTTGCTTTAACGAAAGGTTAAATCCAAAATCTGAAAATATTCCTAAGTCTTTTTTCATAAATTTATTTCCTTAAAAATAATGGCTGTTCGGGTTTTTTGTTTTCTTTAATCAATTTTTTCAATTTCGCATTCGTTTCCGGCATTAGTGGATTTAACATTCGGGCAATTGTATATAATTTCAAAACCAAATCTTTTATCATTTCTTTTCCTTTTTCTTCATCAACTTTTATAACTTTAAATGGCTCAGTCTCTTGAATAGTTTTATCCAACTCTTGAATTTTGTGCCAAACATATTCAGTAGCTTTCTGAATTTCAAAATTTTCAAAGAATTTGAAGTATTCAGTAAAATCAGATTTTTCTGGAATTTCCGGGCATTTTTCTAAATATTTTTCCGAAAGAGTGAGAATGCGAGATGTTAAATTCCCCAATCCATTTGCTAACCCAGAATTGTAAGCTTCTTTGAATCTTTCAATGGTAAACGGGCTGTCTTCAAAAGACGAAACTTCACGAAGAAGAAAATAACGCAATGCATCTGTGCTATATTCTTTTACAATATCTCTAGGATCCACAACATTACCGAGGGTTTTTGACATTCTAATTCCATGTTCTCCAGTAATAAAACCATCCACTATAATTTGATGCGAGTTCGGCAAATCGGCTGCCATTAGCATCGCCTGCCACATAGCGCCCTGAAAACGGGTATTATCTTTACCGCAATATTGAGTGGGATTTCCATTTATCCAATACTTTTCAAATAGGTCATCAGGGTCGCCTTCGCTTTTAGCTTCGGCGGACCGAGGCCAGCCTAGTGTAGAAATATAATTCACTAAAGCGTCAAACCAAACATACATTACTTGATTTTCATCTTCAGGCACGGGTATGCCCCAAGGCATTTTTTCTTTTAATCTGGAGATAGAAAAATCCTGCAATCCGTTTTTAACAAAATTTTTTATCTCATTAAAACGAAAATCCGGAATAATAAAATTGGGATTTTTTTTATAAAAATCAAGCAGTTTCTTTTCAAAAGCCGAGTATTTAAAAAAGTAATTTTCTTCTTCTATTATTTCCAATTTTTGGCCCGGATGTTCCGGGCATTCACCGTTTACCAGTTCAGAATCTGATTTTTCCGATTCACAGCCGATACAATATTTCGCTTCATAATTTTTTTTATAAATAAAACCATTTTGCGCAACAAGCTTCCAAAAATATTGCGCTGATTTCACGTGACCGCTATTTGTAGTGCGGATAAAGTGCGCTTCTTCGGTAATTCCAAACATTTTTAACTGGTTTTTAAATGTTTCAAAACCTTCATCGACAAAATCCTGCGGATCTACTTTTTTTTCTTTAGCTTTTTCATATACTTTAATACCATGTTCATCTGTGCCAGTATTAAAATATACATCGTATCCGACAAGTTTTTTATAGCGAGCAATACTATCCGCTCGCACGAGTTCAAGCGCGTGCCCCATATGAAGCGGAGCGTTTACGTATGGAAGCGTAGTGGTAATGTAAAAACTATTTTGTCTCATAATAATTTCTAACGGGATTCGTCATGTTTCGTTTTGATGAAAACTTTTTTCTTTTCAATGTCACCGATTAATTCCATAAAAACCACCGCCCCTGGAATAGCTAAAATCAATCCCCAAAATCCCGCCAGTTTCAAACCAATCAGAACCGCCAAGATTATTACCAAAGGTGAAAGACCCACTACCCTTTTAATAATCAACGGGGTAAAAAGATAATTTTCAAATTGATGAATGATTGTATATGCCCCAGCCACCATCAGGGCAGTTGAAAATCCTCCAGAGAGGTAAGAGAAAGAAACAGCTGGAATTATGGCAATTAAAATTCCATAAGGCACTAATTGCATAAAGCCGGCAATAATGGCTAAAAGCAAAGCGTATTGAATGCCCAAAAGCGAAAGCGCGAGGTAAGTTAAAATCGCCACTAATAAAGCCACCAGCATCTGCCCGCGAACCCAAAGAGCGATTTTCCGGCGAGAGCGAATCCATAAATCCAAAACATAATCCTCGTATTTGTTCGGCAAAATCACTCGCAAAAAGCTTTCTATTCCTTTTTCTTGAATGGAAAGATAAAAAGAAATAATCACAATCAAAATTACGTTGAAAATACTTCCGAAAGCCACGGACAAAGTGGTAAAGAATCCGCTGGAAAGGTTTGTGATAAATGCTTTGGAAGCTGAAAGCAAAGTTCCAAGTGAAAGATTTTGGGATATATTTAAAACAATGTCTTTGGCCCCGGAAAATGCTTCGTTTTGGAAGTAATTCAGGAAATCCACGCCGGGAGCGTAAGAAGCAAGCAGTTGGGCTAAATTGTAAATTTCAGTGATGAGAAGCGGGGCAAAAAGATAAAAAATTCCGGCTAAAATCGCTGTCCCTAAAACATAAAGAATTACAATTCCAAAAACTCGGCCAATCCTAATCTTTTTAAAATAAGGAGCAGTGGATTCAACAAAAGAAGCAATCACTATGGCGGTCAGAATTACCAATACCAAATTCCATAATTTCCAAATTAAAAAAACTCCCAAAAGAATTAAAAGCACTCGCAAAATCGTGCCCGTGGAAATGGAAATTGAATTATGATTCCCGTTCGACATATGAATATAATACCACAGAAATGCCCATTTTAGAAAGGTTAAAACTTCAAGATTTTTAGAAATTTAGTTTTTTCTTTAAATGGACCAATGAGGGCTAGGTTCAATTTTTTATTCTGGAAAATGTTATTGGCCAGAGATTTAATCTGTTCCGCTGTCACCTTTCTGATTTCGTCGGCTTTTTCCTCGGCTGACTTAATTTCACGTTTTAAAAGTTCCTGCCCGCCGTAGAAATTGGCAATATCGTCGCTGGACTCAAGAGAAAGTTTCATATTTCCTATTAGGCATTCTTTCACTTTATTCAATTCTTCTTCTTCAACTGGACTCTTTTTTAACTTTCTGCATTCCTCCAGAACCGCTTCTATCACTTCGTCAACTCTCTTATTGTCCACCCCGGCGGAAATTTGAAAAAAGCCGTGGTCAGTGTAGGAATCATTATAAGCGCGGACATAATAGCCCACTCCCATTTCCTCGCGAAGTTTCTGAAAAAGTCTGGAGCTCATCCCCCCGCCCAAAATTCCGCCAAGGACAGCAAGAGTGGCATTTTTTTTGCTAAATAAATCATAAGTGCGCACGCTCAAAACAAAATGCGTCTGGTCTGTCTTTTTGAATTTTACCAGCGCCTGCGGTTTTGTTTGTTTTTCCTTCACTTTTATTTTTTGTATTTTTTTACCGGAAGAAATTTTCCCAAAAACTCTTTTTGCTTCCTCTAAAACTTTTTTTTCTGTCACTTGGCCTGCCACTATGATAACTGTTGCTTTGGGCAGATAATGCATTTTTTTATAATTAACAAAATCGTCGCGTTTCATACTCAAAATATTTTTTTTCTCGCCGGCGACATTCCATCCTGCCGGCTGATTGCCGTATAAAAGCTTCATCATCAAATCCTGCACGTGTTTCATCGGCAAATCTTCGTACATATTTATTTCTTCAAGTATTACGCCTTTTTCCCTTTGCATTTCCGCTTCCGGAAAAGTTGAATTCAAATAAATATCAGAAACAATGTCAAAAATCTGCTCGAAATGCTTGGCGTCTGATTTTGCATAATAACCTGTATATTCCTGCGCAGTAAAAGCGTTATATTGCGAGCCGATAGCGTCTAATTCTTTTGAAATATCAATTGCTTTTGGCCTTTTTATCGTTCCCTTAAAACACATGTGTTCAAGAAAATGCGAAATGCCGTTTATTTTTTTATTTTCATATTTTGAACCGGCTTCAACCAAAACCAAAACCGTCGCCGTTGGATTGTCCTTCATCGGCACGGTTATTACTCTCAAGCCATTATGTAAAACTTTTTTTGAGAATTTCATAAAAATTATTTATATTTAACTTTACAGTAAAGAATAATTGAAGCAAGAATGAGACCAATAAAATTAGTTACTGCAACAGGACCATTCCCTGTAATTACTGCGTAAGTAATCCAAAGAATAAGCCCAGTAATATAAATAATATATCGCCAAAGAGAAATATCTCGTGTAAGTTTTGTCTGACAAATTTTTATAACTTGTGGTAGTAAAGAAATAACCACTAGGAGTCCTGCCACATAACCTAAAAAATTAATTGCTGACATAACTTAATTTATCTTTTCTTTAATAAATCCAATAAGCTCCGAAACTTTTACTCTCTCTTGTTCGCCCGTATCACGATCGCGAACTGTCACCGTATCATCAGTCAAAGTATCAAAATCTATCACTATACAAAATGGCGTGCCGATTTCGTCTTGTCGGCGATAACGTTTGCCTATATTGCCATTGTCATCCCAAGCAATCCAACCAAATTCTTTCTTTAATTCTGTATACACATTCCTGGCATAAGAAACAAGTTCAGGTTTATTTTTTAATAAAGGAGAAACACAAGCTTTGTACGGAGCAATAGATGGCGGAAATTTCAGATATACTCGTGTATCATCACCTTCCCCATCTTCTCTATATGAAGAACAAAGAAGAGCTAAAATCGCTCTATCCACGCTAATAGTTGGCTCTATAACATGCGGAATAAATTTTTTTCCTGTTGTATCATCTAATACCTCCATTGACTCTCCAGAGAATTCTTGATGTCTCTTCAAATCATAATCACCACGATGAGCTAATCCAGTTAATTCTTTTGTTCCAAAAGGATATTCAAATTCTAAATCAACCGTTTTTTTACTATAATGCGCACGCGCATTTTCTGGGTGTTCTAATGGATGAAGTTTTTTACATCAACTCCAATTCTGGAAAGCCATTCTTTTTGTTCTAATAAAAAATTATCAAAATAAGCTTCCCATGGATCATTTGGATGAATAAAATATTCAAATTCCATTATCTCAAATTCTCTAACTCGGTAAAGAAAATCCCTTGGAGTTATTTCATTCCTAAAAGCTTTACCGATTTGCGCAATTCCAAACGGTATTTTAGGTGATAAAGATTGTAAAACATTTTTAAAATTAACAAAAATACCTTGAGCTTCCTCTGGTCTTAAAAAAGTATTCACAGCCGTTTCTTCAACTGCTCCCATTTTAGTTTCAAGCATCAAATTAAAATTGCGTGAACTACCGAGTTTTCCGCCACATTCTTCACATTTATTTTTATCTTTTATTTGATCGATGCGAAATCTTTTTTTGCATTTTTCACATTCCACTATCGGATCTGCAAAATTTTCAACATGTCCCGAAGCTTCCCAGACTTTTGGATGCATTAAAATAGAAGAATCTATTAAATAAATATTTTCCCTACTTTTTATAAAATATTCTATCCATGAATTTTCTATATTTTTTTTCAATAAAGCCCCAAGCGGGCCATAGTCATAAGTCCCCGCTAATCCCCCATAAATCTCAGAACCTTGAAAAACAAAACCCCGTCTTTTGCAAAGCGACACAATTTTGTTCATCAAATCTTCTTTTTTATTTTCTTCTTTTTGCATATTTTTTATTCAACAACTCTATCTCCCGAAAAAGGAACATTGGCATCATTCATAAGCCGAGTGTTGAGAGAAGCCTTGTTGACCCGTATATCCACATTAGCAAAATCGTCATGACCAGTCAAAATCGCATCATTGATAAGAACTGGCGAAGTTGCAACTTGTGAAAGCGACGGAATAAACGCAATTTGGAAAGCAATTTCTTTTTCCCCTTCGGTTATTCCAGTGCCTCTGGCAATTCCGCCTATGTTCCAAACTATTTCTTTTGTGGAAGCATTGTAGGTTAAATCTTCAGCCGGCGGTGAAATTGGTCCGACAAACCTGACCCACGAAGGAAGAGTGGAAGCAACTTTTGCTTTTGAAATATTATTCGCAGTATTTGAAAGAGTCCAAACAACGGTATAAGTTGTTTCCTGCTCCGCTTTTGGAGGGATAGGCCCGCTATTGGTGAATGGTCCGGAATAATATAATACTTTGCCCGCGAGTCCGACATCGGAAATAATTTTCACGACTTTAGTGTCTGTATTATCCAATTTTTTAATAACATTGCCTTCAAGCGCCTGTTTTCCCGAAATAGAAACTTCTATATTTATTGTGGGTTCAGTCAGTATCCCGCTAGTCCCGGAGAAAAGCGGCAATGAAGAAATAGAAAAAGCCACAGACCCGGAACCTCCCGGATTTACTTCCGCAAATTCATTTCTGGAATTTTCATCCCAAATTATTGAATTTTCGGATGAATTGTAAAAACCTTGGTCCGGAGTTATGGTTTTGCGATTTAACGCATTACCGGAAAATTTTGCGCGAATTTCCAAATCATTTACTTTAGTGTCCAGATTATTCGTCCAGCGGATTTCGCCGCGAATCGGAGTTTTTGCATCTGTGGCAACTTCTCTCTGAGATGCTTCATTTATATAAAGTTTTGCCTCAATGAAAGATTTTTTTATTAAAATTGTGTGCCCCAAAGAATTAAAAACAACTCCAATGGCAGATTTATCCGAATCGGATTGCGAACCGCTCCATATGTGAAAAGTTTTTTCTTCTCCGTCAAAAACGTCTATCATTTTCCCAAGTATGGAAACATCACGCTCGGTGCCCGGAGCAAGGTCTCCTAAATTCCATACATTATTACCGAAGGAAGGAGCCGGATTGGCGGATGTAAATTCAAAACCGACTGGATAATCAAGCTTAAGAAGTATCTTTGACGCAAGTTTTGTGGCATTTAATATTGCTTTGACATTGAGAACAATATCCTGATTTGGACTCACGTCATCGGGGGCGTCGACTAAAAGATTTATAGGGGCAGAACTTATGGAGACTTGATACATTTTTTCCTTTACAAAAATTGCATTGGAACCGGCAACTCTGTATTCAAGAGAAATTTTTATATCGCGAGCGCTTCCCTGCTCGCCAAAAAGCGTTATCTTCAGGTTTTCATTCCGAATTTCTCCGGCAGAAATTGTTCCTAGAGATGAACGAAAACGTTCGGTGTCGTTGGCAGAACCAACAGCTGAACTTTTTGGATATTCAACAACAAGGTCGGCGAGCTCAAGAGCGGAATTATTTTTATTCACTATTTCAATCTGAAGCGCAAGTTCTTCTCCTCCGGCAGTAAAAGCATTGCCTAGGACAGAAATATCAATGTTGTCGTTGGAAACAGTATTGCCTCCGGCAAAAAACATATAGGCGGCATAGCCCAATGCCAGAGCGAAAAAAATTATGGAAAAGATAAAAAATTTCTTAAACATAGACGTCTTTGTAAAAAATTTCTCTCCAAGTTCAAGTTTTTCTTCTTTTTTCTTCCAAGAGTCCAGTACTTCTTTTTTAGGCTGGCGGACAAAACTGTCGCGAATTCCCGTTTTCACTTGATAATTCTTGCTGAAAAGCTTGCTCTTAAGCTCTTCTATCCTATTTAATTTTTCTCCTTCATTTAACGGCATCCCAGTACTAAAATTTTTTAAAAAAATTTAAAGTTAGTTTATAATCTCTGCCTCCTTTGTCTATTTTTTTGATTTTACTTAATCAAAAATTTAGTATCCTCCAAAGGCGGACAAGCGGGGCAGGTTTATTGATTATACCATACATTACAAATGCGTTTCACGAAGAGCTTTATTGATTTCAGAAAGTATTTTTGTTCTGCTTTTAGAAACTTTAAATATAAGCTCTTCCTCAAATGGCGATTTAATAAAATTTTTAAGTGCTTCGTTCCCGCCTATATATCCTAAATTATTAAGCACGCGTAAAACTATAATCGTTTCAACATTTTGCAAATCATTTTTCGTCTCAACTTTTTCCAAAACAAGTAAGCCTTTCAATAAATCATCAAACAAGGATTCATTTGGATATTCTCCAGCCAATAAGCGTTTTAATAAAACCGAAATATTTGCAAAAACTTTCAGGGTTTCCGGCCTTTTAGAAATATTTTCAAGTTTATTGGTTTTAGAAGCGCTGGTGATGCGCCAAAAATCTTTTCCTTTCACTAAATCAATTTTTACGTATGAAAAATCCTGCAAGATGAAACGTAGTTTGGAAGACATTTTTCTCACTCCTTGAGCCGAAGCATAAATCATTCCCAAGTCGCGAGTGAAAATGGAATAGTACTTCCCCGCTTCGCCATAGCCCCTGCTTCCCAAAATTATTCCTTCTGTGTGATAAATGTGATGCATTTATATTTTCATCATTTTTTCTAAAGATTCTAAAACTTGGGGTAATTTATGAAAACCTTCATGACCACCAAGATGACCGCCATTTGGAATAGCAATTAAATTACAAGAAAGGTTTTTCGATAAATATTCGGCATCAGAAAACGGAACAGCTTCATCATTGTCGCCATGAATTACTGCAAAATTTTTGCAAACTTTTTTTATATGCTCAAAATTAAATAGTTCTTCAAGAAAAACACTAATATATTTATTTCCACCATTTTCTTTTTTAAAAACTGGTCCAGAAACAAGAACAGCTCCGCCAATTTTAACTCCGCTTGATAACGTTTCTAAATATCTCAAAATAGCCGGTACACCAAGCGAGTGCCCTATTAAAAATATTTCCTCATTTGGATCGCCAACGGCATCTGTAATAGTTTTTACCCACGCATCTTTTTCAGGCTCGTCTGGATTCGGCATAGGCAATGCGCATGCATAAATCTTTCTCCTATCAAGTTCTCCCATGAGCCAAGGCTTCCAACCTCCATTTGGTTCTCCTTTGAATCCATGAATTATAAATACTTTTTCCATAATTTTATTTTAACATCCCGAACGAAATTTAGAAAATTTCTTACGGGACAAGAGCATTATTTACTGCACTTTCTAAGTCTCTCGGGTCATCAATAATCGTAATAGGATTTCCTTTTTCTAAAGTTTTTCTATCGTGCAAACCCCAAGTCACTCCGATTAATTTAACATCAGATTTCTCAGCTTCCAGAATATCACCCAGAGTATCTGTTATAAAAATTACATCATTTGGTTTGAGGTTATATTTTTTTAGCAAAAAATTAATTTTGGTCGTTTTATTGGCATCTATTTCAACTCCTAAAATATCAGAAAAATAATTGAACAAATTTTCCTTTTTTAAAAAATTACTAATAAGATTTCCAGAGGTTGAAGAAACTACAGCGATTTGATAATTAATTTTTAAAGATAAAATCACTTCATGTAAAGCATTGTGAACATTTATTTTTTCTATTTCATCTTTATATCGCTGAGTAAAATCACTTGGAATAATATAGGGGCGATCTTCTCTTGAAGCATTAACTATTCCTTCAATAAAATTTCCATTACAAAAATCTTGCCATTCTTGCCATGTTAAAGTTTTATTCACATCTTTGTGAATTTTATAGCAAAATTCTTCCGTATCCGCCAACACTCCATCAAAATCAAAAATCACAAGCTTTTTCATCCCATTAGAAATTTTCATAAACAATTATTGATGGCTAATTTTAAAATATGAAACATATACTTTATTATTTCTAACGGGACAGGTTTTATTTTTTAATTATTTGCACTTTGAACAGTAAATCGCCGATTTTTATGTCTTCTCCGTCATTTACATCGTATTTTATTTCTGAAGCCAAGGTAATTTTTTTAATATCATTTTCAAATTTTTGAATTATTTTTTTACTTTCTTCATCTGTTTCAATAGAAAGTGTAACAATATCGCTCGGCGTTAGGCCAGCTTTCTTGCGCATCTCCTGAATCGCGCGTACCAGTTCGCGATAGTTCCCCTCCATTTTCAGTTCAGGGGTAATTTCTGTATCAAGTTCAACATTAGTTTCTAGGTTCGAGGTTCTAGGTTCTAGTAATACTTCTTTCACATTCACTTCTTCTTTTATCAAATCTAAATACTCATTTCGTAATTCGTAATTTTTAATTCGTAATTGATTCAACGGTTGTCTAACTGGGATTCCAGCTTTTTGTCTTGCTTGAAGTCCGAGGCTCACAATCTCTCTCGCTTTCTGCATTTCCTCTATTATTTTAAAATTATTTTTATCTGAAAATTTAAACAACTTGTCAAAGACCGTCTTTGACATTTTTGGCCACTTCGCAAGATGCACTGATTCTTCATCGTTTTCATTTTTTAATTTCTGCCAAATATCTTCTGAAGCAAAGGGAACGAACGGCGCCATTAATTTTACTAAGGTTTTCAGAACATAATACAAAGTTTGCTTGGCTTCGGCGTCATCATTTTTTATTCTTTCTCTAGAACGGCGTAGATACCAAGTTGAAAGATCTCCGATAAAATCTTTTATCGCCCTGGTCGGCTCAAGAAGTCTATAATTTTCCAGATTTTTCGTTATTTCTTCAGTCAATTGATTTAAGCGAGCGATAATCCATTGGTCAAGGATATTTGTTGGTTCTTGGTTTTTGGTTTTTGGTTCTAGGGAAACATCACGATAGAGTTCATAAAACGCCAAAACATTGTAAAGCAAATTGAAAACCTTGCTGTGAATTTCAGCTACAGTTTTTTCATCAAAATTTTTGGACTCACCCGCCTGATTTACCGAATACATCCAGAGACGAAGTGTATCAACTCCGTATTTATCCATCATTTCCCATGGGTCAACAATATTACCGAGAGATTTAGACATTTTCTTCCCCTTTGCGTCCAATAAATGCCCGAGACAAATAACATTTTTAAATGCTTTCCCTCTCCCCATCAAAACTCCAACGGCGTGCAAAGTATAAAACCATCCGCGAGTTTGATCTATGGCTTCGGAAATGAAGTCAGCAGGATATTTTATATCTCCATCGAAGGGATAATGATCTTGCGCAAAAGGCATACAACCTGAATCAAACCAGCAATCCATCACTTCTTTTGAACGTATTAATTGCCCTCCGCAATCACATAGGAGTTCAATCTCATCAATATATGGCTTATGCAAATCAAGCTCATAATCCTCGTTATGTGGAATAGGAATAAAATTTAATTCTTTAACCTCTGCATTTTTAAGAGGAATGAGTAAATCACTTTTTTTTGATAAATCGCTAAGCAATAATCCTTTTAATACAAAATCAAGAGCTTGAGTTGCCGTAGCGTGACCAGAAATTAAAATGTTTTTATTAGAATATTTTGATTCTATGTCATAAATAAAATCACCCATTCTTTTTATTGTTTGAGCAAAATTTTCTCCATCTGGAAAAATTTTCTTTGGATTAGTTAAATAATCTTCTTCATAATATTTTTTAAGAATAGACCATTTTTTCCCATCAAAAAATGAACTGGGTTTCCATTCTTGAGCACGCTCATCGTAAATAACTTTTTCTAACGGAAAATCAATTTGTTCACAAAGTATTTTTGTTGTTTGTCTGGCTCTCTCGTATGTAGAAGAAATAACAATATTTATTTTCTCTTTAAAATTTTTAGAGCTCTCTAATACTTGTGCTTTGCCTTTTTCCGTTAAGTTAGAATTATTGGCAACTTCCTTGTAATATATGTCAGGTTCAAGATTATTCTCCGCTTCTCCATGTCTCATCACAAAATATTTATTGCCGGACTTTTTAGTTTTAAATTTTAAATCTTCAATGCTTCCAATCACTTCAATCTTTTTGCATTTTTCGCAAGTCCAAACCGGAAGCGGAGTTCCCCAATATCTTTCGCGGGAAATCGCCCAATCTTTCACTTCACGGAGCCATTCGCCAAAACGCCCTTCTTTAATATATTCCGGCTCCCAGTTTATTGATTTATTTTCTTTAACAAGCTCGTCCCGCAAAGAAGACATTCTGATATACCAAGAATCGCGGGCATAATAAATGAGAGCAGTTTTACATCGCCAGCAGTGCGGATACGAGTGCTCATATTTTTCTTTCTTCAATAAAAGTCCGCGCTGAGCCAAATCTTTCATAATATCAACGGCAACTTCTTCATCCCGCACAAATCTTCCCTCAAGAAAATCCGTGCCTGCTAAAAATTTTCCATCAAGTCCGACTAAATGATGCTTCGGCAAGCCAATTTCCGTTCCTAAAATAAAATCATCAATACCATACATAACAGCCGTGTGCACAATTCCTGTCCCATCTTTAGTCGTCACAAAATCTGCTGGATAAACTTTGAAGGCAGTTTTTAGTTGTGAGTTATTAGTTTTTAGCAATTGGTCATTTAAAAACGGGTAAAGCGGTTCGTATTCCAAGCCAACTAAATCTTTGCCTTTTATTTCTTCAATAATTTCATACTTGCCCTCTACTACAGCCAGTCTAGCTTTCGCTAAAATTAAAAACTCGACCCCCTCCGCCTTCGGCTCCTCCCCCTTAGTAAGGGGGAGGCTGGGTAGGGGTCTGATTTTTACATAATCTATTTTTTCTCCTACCGCCAATGCTACATTGCCAAGAAGCGTCCAAGGAGTCGTCGTCCAAGCGAGCAAATATGTATTTGCTCGTCCTGAGCCTGTCGAAGGACTTTTTCCCTCGACTTCGCTCGGGACGCTTTTCAAGCGAAACTTCACATAGACAGACAAATCTTTCACATTTTCATAGCCCTGCGCCATCTCATGGGAAGAAAGGCCTGTCTCACAACGCGGACACCAAGGCACAACTTTGTAATCTTTATAAAGCAATTTCTGCTTGTCTGTTTCTTTAATAACATTCCAAACTGATTCAATATAGTCATTTTTATAGGTTATGTACGGATTTTCTTGGTCCACCCAAAAACCGATTCGCTCCGTAAATTTTTCCCAAAGATCAACATATTTCCAAACACTTTTTTTACATTCTTGATTAAATTTAGCAATGCCAAATTCCTCAATTTCCTTTTTAGATTTTAAGCCGAGTTCTTTTTCCACCTCAAGTTCCACCGGCAAACCATGCGTATCCCAGCCGGCTTTTCTGCGGACATGATAACCCTGCATTGTCTTATAGCGCGGAATAACATCCTTAAAAGCGCGCGCTTCAAGATGATGAATCCCGGGCTTGCCGTTTGCTGTCGGTGGACCTTCGTAAAAAATAAATTCTTTTTTCCCCTTCGACTGGCTCAGGGTCTTCGAAAAAATATCATTTTCTTTCCAAAAACTCAAAACTGCTTCTTCCCGAAGCGCTGATTCGCTTTTCCTATTTTCTTTATCCATATAAGAACGATTCTACCAAAAAAATTGCTTTTTTCCTAGATTTTTATATTATATATATAATGCATTTTGAGAGCGTCCATTATCTGATGACTAAACGAGATATTGGATATGCGAGCAGAGTAGTAATGTACCAGCCTCAAATTGCTTCAACCACTTTCAAAACACGAAGTAATTCGTTGAGAAGGTGGTTTTTTATTTACATCCTCTCTGGAATTTCTATGCCTAGAAGCCAAAGACCGTTTTTCATTGTTTGAAAAAACGCTTTCACAAGATTTAGTTGATACTGCATGCATTTATTATCTTTATCTAAAATTTGAGTGTTCCCGTAAAAAGTGTTAAAGACGCTGGCAAGTTCCGTTAGATAAGTTGCTATGTAGTGTGGCGCAAATTCTTCATAGGATCTTTTTACCACTTCAGGAAATTGATATAAAATCCGCTCGAGATTTATAATCTCTTGCGGAGGCACTAGGCTCTCGGCGCTAGGCTCTAGCTTAAAATCTTTTGATTTGGTAATTATAGAATTTGCCCTCACGGCTGTATATTGCAAATATGGGCCTGAATCGCCTTCAAAAGAAATTGACTTTTCAAAATCAAAAATTATATCGCTGCCAATTGAAGACTTAAGAATAGAATATTTAAGAGCCGAAACTCCGACAATTTCTGAAATTTTCTTTTTTTCTTCTTCCTTAAATTCACGATCTTTTATTTTTTCCAAAATAATATCCATAGAATCGTTTAAAAGTGATTCACCGGTTATTACATTTCCCAAACGCGAAGACATTTTGCCGGAAGCAAAACGTAACATACCGTGAGTAATATGTTTCATCCTATTTTGTAAATTCGGGTGCATTAGCTCTATGGCTTTTTGAACAACTTTCATATATTCAGTCTGCTCAATTGCCGTCGTAACAATAGACAAATCTAATTTTTTCGCAAAAATTCCTTTTTTAAATTTAGTTAAAGTCAGACCCAATTCCTTTGTTTCATAAGTTGGCAAGCCTTGAGAATTTATAAATACGCGAGTGTGTAATTTTGAATCATATTTTTCTGCATGAAAAATTATCGCTCCGTCTGATTTTTCAAAGACTTTTCCAATATTTTTCCTCACTATTTTCTCTCCCACCGGCGCTACCTGACTTTCGAAATAATACTTGTCAAATTTTGTACCAAGGATTTTATAAATTTCTTCAAAGGCTTCTAAGGTGATTTTTCTCCCCCAATCATAAATCTTATTTATTTTCTCATCACTCTTGTCATAAATTTTTTTATTTATCACATCTATTTCTTTTTTTGCATTTTCGTTATTTTCATAAGCTTCGTTGCCTTTAGCATAAAGTTCGCCGATATAATGCGCTTTTTCAGAGACAGAATCATGTTCATCCGGCAGGCCAAATTTCAAAAGCCCATAAATCGCTTTTGCCACATGAGGCCCGATATCGCCTTGATAATTTGCGCGGATAGTTCTGGCGCCGGAAAATTCAACGATTCGGGAGATTGATTCGCCTATGGCATTGCTCATCGAATGCCCGATGTGAAACGGCTTAAAAGGATTCGGTTGGGTGTATTCCACCATTACTTTTTTGCCAGCAAGCAGATTATTCTTTCCCCAATTTTCTTTTTGTTTTAAAATTTCTGCAATATTTTCTGTAAAAAAATCACGAGATAAATAAAAATTAATAAATCCATTTTTCGCCTCTATTTTTTCCACCTGAATGTCAAAGACGGTCTTTGACATTTCAGCGGCAATTTTTTTCGCTAATTCTATAGGATTCATTTTTAATTCCTTAGCATAGACCATTGCTACATTCGTAGCATAATCTCCATTTTTAAAATCTTCCGGATGTTCAACAGAAAAATCAATTTCTTTTATATTAAGATTTTTAAGAGCTTTTTCTATTAACTTTTGTATTTTAATTTTCATATTTATTTTACTTATGTCCCGTTGTGCCAAAACCGCCACGACTATCGTTGTTCATAGCATCTACCTCTTCCCATTCAGCAGTTTCTATTTTAATAAAAACGCCTTGACCAAGCCTTTCTCCTTTTTCAACTTTCACTGCGTCATCGGTTAAATTATAAACTTGTAATAATACCTCATCATTTTCTCCGCAGAAATCATTGTCTATAAAACCGGTACTAACTAGAAGACCTTTCTTTTTTAGAGTACTAGAGCGATCTTTGATTTCTAACATATATCCCTTGGGAATTTCTATAACAACGTTGGTCGGCAAGCGTTCTAAGGATTTCGGAGATATAACAGCGTCCACACGAGAGTATAAATCAAAAGCCACCGCACCGTCTGTGTGATATTCAGGTAACGGCAATGTTTTATCAATTCTTTTTATTTTAACTTGCATAAATTTTTTGACAATTTTTTTCCGCCAAAGGCGGATCCGCCCATGGCGGAAACTTTTTCATAAATTATTTCATGGATTTTTTCACGAGGCAAAATTTTTCCTTTTTCCATACAATTAATTTTTGTCCAGTTTTTTTGAGTCTTTGCCAGCCAGAGAGCGCTCTTGATGGAATTCTTCATAAACTCCGTATCACTTTCATGAACATCTTTCTTTTTCCTCAAATATTTTCTTTTCATCTTACTGCTCTCGCGTTTCTTAAGAAGTTTTAAAACAATATTAATAGGCAAACTAAGATAAAAAGTAACATCCGGCCTAGGAATTCCAAAAACTTCGTATTCCATTTCATTAAGCCATTTTATGAATTTATTTCTCTTCGCTGTGTTGGCTATTTTGCCTCCTTGGTGAATCTGGTTCGCAGAAACATAACGATTAGCAATAACGATATATCCTTTTTTAAGCCAATTCCTCATTTCCTCACTGGATTGCCAGCGATCAGCCGCATAGAGCACTGAAGCAATTTTTGGATGCACATGGATAAATTTGTAATATTGCTCGCTCAAGCAATGGCCGATAAATGCTCCGAAAAAGTTTTTATAATACTCCGGAAAATCAACTATTTTTACCGTGTAGCCATTTTTTTTTAAATGCTTAGTCAAGAGCGCCACCTGCGTCGCCTTTCCGCTTCCGTCTGTGCCGTCTATAACAATTAATTTTCCTTTCTGTTTTTTCATAAATTATTTTATTTGTGGAACATAATGAATATTGTTTTTATAGCAATCAATCGAAATATCACAACCAGTAAATAATGGCGACGGCAAATTGTCTAAATCATACCAATCCCAAGATTCAAATTTGTCTGGTTCATAAACTTTCGGTTCTCCACTTTTTAGGTCAGCAATAAAACCAAGATGTACATAATGTCTTGGTGGATAAGCGGCTAGATTAGCTACAAAAGAAAATTTTATGTTTTCTATTTCAATCCCCGTTTCTTCAAAAGTTTCTCTTTTAACACAATCTTCAAAATTTTCCATATATTCCAAATTTCCACCAGGAAATCCATATGTTCCAGGCGCATGATTGCCAATTCTTTTACCAAGAAGAACTTGATTTCCTTTTACAACAATCACCGCTACTCCAACTTTTGGTTTTTTTTCTTTTTCCATAAACATAAATTATTTTTTATTATTTTCTTGTCTTTCTACTCGTAATACCCAACTTTTTGGTGCAATATAATGACTTCCATCAAATGTAGCTTCCGTGTTTTCAATTATCTTGTAACCAAGATTCTCTAATTTCCTAAAACTTTTATACGCACCAATAGTTAAACTACTATCAAAAAGAAGTTTTTTAGAAAGTGATTCTGCATATTCAATTGACTTCTCATATAATAAAATTGCAGCATTTCCCCCTTGATATTCTGACTCAATACCAACAAAACGTAATTGTACATATTCTTTTCCTAATTCTTTATTATTAAGTTCTTCTATCAAAACGGTGCCTGCGAGTTTTGAACTATCAAAAAGTTCAATTCTTACAGCCTTCTCTTTATCTCCTAGTAAACTTTTTGTTTCAGAAATCTTAAAATCACACTGATCTTTTTTCAATTCCTTTCCACGTTCTGTTTTCCCCTTCGAAATTATTTCTATTGTTTTTCCTATTTTCATATTATTTCTTCCTTAAAACCTTATCCATTTTCCGCGCAATATCTATAAAATCTTTTTCTTTTTTCCCGCGAGTCGTTTCCGCACAAGTGCCCAAACGAATGCCGGACGGGTCAAACGGCGAACGGGTATCACCGGGAACAGTATTCATATTTACGATAATTCCGGCTTTTTCCAGTTTTTCACCGGCTTCTTTTCCAGAAATTCCAGTTCCGTTCATCCAAGTATCCATAAGAATTAGATGCGAATCTGTCCCGCCGGAAATAATATGCCAGCCAAGTTTTTGCAGTTCATTTGCCAAAGTTTTAGCATTTTTTACAACTTGCTCTGCATATTTTTTAAAAGCTGGAGTCATTGCTTCTTTTAAAGCTACGGCTACCGCGGCGATATTATTTTCATGCGGTCCACCGAATAATCCGGGAATAATTGCTTTATCTATTTTTTTATCAAATTCTCTCGCGTCTTTTTTCACAAAAATAATTGCGCTACGCGGACCACGCAAACTTTTATGCGTAGTGGTCATCACAACATCGGCATATTCAAACGGTGAAGGATAAACTCCACCAGCAACTAATCCGGCAAAGTGCGACATATCTACATGCAGAAGAGTCCCGCAAGCGTCGGCAATTTCTCTAAATTTTTTAAAATCAACAAAACGAGGATAGGCCGTAAAACCACAGATAACTAAATTTGGTTTTTCTCGAATAGCCAGTTCCTTTAATTTTTCATAATTAATAACTTCTGCTGTTGGATCCACTTCGTATTGAACCGACTGCCAAAGTTTTCCAGTCATGGAAAATGGATGGCCATGAGTCAAGTGTCCACCGGAAGAAAGTTTCATTCCCATTATTTTTCCACCAGCTGGAACAAGCGCGGTATAAATTGCGAAATTTGCAGGACTGCCGGAAAGTGGCTGAACATTAGCATGCCATTCATTTTTATTTAATTTAAAAAGTTTCAGAGCTCTTTCTATGCAAAGATTTTCAACTTTATCAACAATACTACAACCATAATAATAACGCTTACCTGGATAGCCCTCCGCATACTTATCAGTTAATTCCGAACCTAAGGCTTGTAAAACATCTTTAGAAACATAGTTTTCCGAGGCAATTAGATTTATCACGCTTTTCTGCCTCTTTTTTTCTTCTTTAATGAGTTCCCCTATTTGTTTATCATGCATCCGTTTATTTTATCACATTTCATTACTATTGTGCCATCTTGATCAGTACGGAAAATCTTCGCGCCGATTTGGTTTAAAATATCTAAAACTTCTTTATGAGGATGTCCGTATTTATTATCTTTGCCATCAGAGATCAAAGCGTATTCTGGTGAAACAGCTTGTAAAAATTCTAAGGAAGAAGAGTTGCGCGAACCATGATGGCCAACTTTCAAAATATCGCTGTGAAGCTGCGCTGGAGAATTTTCCGAAAGAATTATTCTTTCAGTCGATTGTGGCGCATCGCCGGTAAGCATAATAGAAGTTTTGCCATAGGAAAGTTTTGCGACAACAGAACCATCATTGGTCGGCCAAGAAGAAACATCGCGATCTGGAAACAAAATATCAATTACCGCTCCTCCGCCAAGATTCAAAACCATTCCTTTTTTCGCTAAGATTTCTGGAATATTTTTATTTTTTATTTCTGTTTCCAAATTTTGATAGGTTTTTGAATCACTCAAAGTCCCTGAATAAAAAACTTTGCCTACTTTATAAACTTTCAAAATATCGGAAAATCCGCCAATGTGATCTTGATCCGGATTGGTGATAATTATTGCATCAATAGAACGGTCAAAAGCTGGCATAACATGCAAGAGCTGGCTTAAAATTTTTCTCGGCGGGCCAGCATCTATAAGAATTTGCGTTCCCGTCGGCGATTCAATAAAAAGCGCATCGCCTTGGCCAATATCCAGCATTGCAAAAGTTAATTTTCTTTGAGAGCTTTGCCAATCTAAATGAAAAATAAAAACCGCAGCAATAAGAAGAAATGCAGTAAAAATAAGCAAGCCATATTTTTTAAAATTCTGAAGCATAAAATAATATTAACATGTAAATTCTAATTTAACACAAAAAATTTTTTTATATTCTTGCCAAAAAGTCTATAGATAAAATAGGCATAGATTAGAAGTGTTAATGTGAGCGGAAAATTTGGAATTGAAAGCGAAGCAAATGGAACTTGAGAGAAAAAACTGACAACACTAAGCTCATAATGAAGCAAAAAATAAGAAATATAGCCAAAAGGCACGGCAAAAACATGCCAAATAAGTCCAAATATGCCAGTAATAAAGCCCAGCATCATGGTAAATGGAATTAAAGGAAGAATTAAAACATTCGCTGGGAAAGCAACTAGAGAAAGATTCCCCATTTTATAAAGAATGAAAGGAAGGACGAAAATATATGCCGCAGAAGTAACGGCAACAATATCGCGAAGCCATTTCCATTTTATCCACATAAAATATTTTTCAACTTTGGGAGTAAAAAATATTACAGCAATAGTCGCGATAAAAGAAAGTTGAAAGGAAACATCAAAAGCCAAAACGAAAGGATTTATTAAAATCATAACTATGCCTGCTAAAACCAAGGCGCGAGCAACGTCATAATTTCTGCCCGTTGCTCGCGCAAATAAAACAAGAAATGCCATTATCCCCGCCCGTATGGCTGTAGAACTTCCTCCTGTCATCAAAACAAAAAGCAGAATGGCAAAGATCCCAATTCCAATTCCGAGATTTCTTGGCAAAAAACTAAAAATCTTTATTATCCATTCAGCCACAATAGTGACGTTATACCCTGAAAGCGCCACAATATGTATCGTGCCTGTATTAACGAAACTTTGTCTCAATGCTTGATTGAAAGAAGATTTTTCACCGAGAATAAGTCCGCCCATGAGAAGAGACTCCGGCTCGGGAATAACCGCATTCATTTTTTCTAAAAATTTTTCTTTCACAAAAAACAGCGCGCTTTTTATTTTATTGCCATGGCCATGGGAAATTACTTCAATTTTCGGATAATTCATCACATATAAAATTCCGTCTTTCCGCAAATAATTCACATAGTCAAATTCTTTTCCCTGATCTGTGATAAAATTTTCCGGATTTTCCAATTTCCCAAAAAAACTTATCTCATCGCCGTACTTAAATTTGTTTTTCAAGTCAGTTGAAATTAAAATACCGATCTTTCTTGATTCAGACAGCACATCGACTGATAATTTCTGATTACTTTCTCTAATGTCAGGCTCATTTATAATCCCAGACAATTCCATTTTTTGTCCCAAATGAGACTCAAAAATGCTCGGCTTAACGGTATCGGTTGCGTGAAATCTCAAAATGCCGAGCGAGAATGCTAAAATAAAAACACAAGCGATAATTCCTATTTTGTTTTTTGAAATAAAAAGAAAAAATAAAACAAGGGAAAAAGAAATCAGAGCGAAAAAGATTGCTGTATAAAAATTAACAGAAAGAAAAGAGCGCAACAGCACTCCAAAAATAAATCCGAAACACACTGAATAAAAAATTTTATCTTTCACCAGGTAATTATATCACTGAATTATTGTCTGCAAATGATGTAGCAATTTCGTCCGCCCGTTCGTTATATTTTATGCCAGTGTGCCCTTCCACATAAATCCATTTGATCTTGAATTTTTCGGTCAGTTCAAAAAGTTCTTGCCAAAGTTCTTTATTTAGCACAGGTTTTTTGGCGGCATTTCTCCAATTGTTTTTTTGCCAATTAAAAATCCATTCAGTAATTCCTAAAATCACGTATTTTGAATCGCAAAAAATTTCAATCTGCCCTATACTTTTGCATTTTTTCAAAAATTTTAACGCTTCAATGCAGGCAATAAGCTCCATTTGGTTGTTAGTGGCTTTATATGCTCGCCCTCCGATTTCAAATTTTTTTCCATCAACAAAAACAACTGCGCCCCATCCGGCAGGTCCTGGATTTCCCCTCGCCGCCCCGTCAGTATAAATTATAATTTCATTTTTTTTCATTAAGTTTCTATGTTATGTTTAGTACCCTTAATCTTAACTCCTCTCTCCCCTTAAATCTGGATAAATCAAAAGTGGCAAGAAGACTTACGTTTATTCCTTCAGAGATAGACTTTTCAAATGAATCGTGGGAAGAGAAAAATGAGATAGCTTTGGCTTTGTTTTTATTTATGTCGGAAAAAGTTATTTCCAAATGTTCCCCCGAACCATTTTTGCCGAACTTTTTTATTTTTTCTATTTTTACATTTTTAAAAAGAAAAACCGGTTTAGGATTCCCAAGACCGAAGGGCGAGAGTTTTTCTATTTCTTTCCAGTTTTTCATATTCACTAAACTAAAATCGCCTTCAATATCAAAATTCAAAGGACCGTCCTTTGGGGCTTCTTTAAGGACGGTCCTTTTATACGATTCCGAAAGTGTTTCTTCTAGAAAATGAACCTTATCGCTATGAACGGTAAAACCGCCCGCCAATTCATGACCGCCATATTCCATAAAATATTCGCTGTTTTGAGCCATAAGTTCCACAACGGAAACAGACCCGTCTGACCTGCAGGAACCTTTAATAAAATCATTTTCATCTTTGCCCCAGACAAAAACTGTTTTGTTGTATTCATCGGAAATCTTGCCGGCCACAAGACCCAAAACTCCCACGCGCCATTTTGGATTGCCGATGACAATCACCTCGGGCAAATTATCCGGATTTTCTCCGCCAAAGGCGGATCCGCCTCGGGCGGAAAATTTTTTCTTTACTTCACGCATGATGCCGGAAACAATTAATTTTCTTTCGTCATTTATTTTTGACAAATGGTCGGCCAGAACGCCGGCCTCGGCTTCATCTTTTGTGGAAAGAATTTCAAAAGCTCTTTTTGGATCATCCATGCGCGAGGCAGCATTTAATTTTGGAATAACCATGAAAGTGATATCGTCTTCACTGAGATATCTTTGGTCCAGATTCATTTTTGCTAGAAGTTTTTGTAAACCGGGACGGGGACTTTTTCTCAAAACTTTCATTCCAAAACTTGCCAATACATGATTTTCTCCCAAAAGCGGGACCATATCGGAAAGAGTCGCAATAGCCACCATATCTAAAAGCCACTTTTCCCAACCATTATGTATTTTGTAAAGTTCGCCGTATTTTTTTATAAAAGCTTGCGCAAATTTGAATACAATGCCTGCGCCGCATAACATTTTCTCCGGATAATCATCTACCTTTGGATTCAAAATCGCATAAGCTTTTGGTAAAGTTTTAAAAGGCAAATGATGGTCTGTAACTATTACATCAATGCCATCCACTTCGGCTTGGGCTATTTCCGCCACAGCCGTAATGCCAAGGTCAACGGTAATTAAAAGTTTTACATTTTTTTCCGCAAATTCTTTTATAGCCGACAAATTCAAGCCATAGCCTTCGGAATTTCTCATTGGTATATACACCTCGTAATTTTGATAATCTATTTTTTTAAATAAATCGTCTAAAATTACCGCCCCGGGAATTCCATCGCAATCATAATCGGCATAAATAACTATTTTTTCTTTTGCTTCCATCGCCTCAAAAAGCCTAACGCAGGCTTTTTCCATATCTTTCATTAGAAAAGAGTCAAAAAGATCAGTTTCGTAATTTGGATTTAAAAATTTCTGAATTTCGTCCTCATTTTCCAAACCGCGGTTTTTTAAAAGAATCTGAAGCAATTCTGAGTGTTTTCCCATTTGTAGAGTATAACACATTAAAAAGACTTGCTATTTAAAATAATTCTGGTAAACTGACATAGGAACAAAAAGTTCTAGAAATTTTCTTATTTTTTAACTTTAAAAAATTAATTTAATTATGAAAAACACTCTCATTAATGGCTTCACTAGCTCCATTGTTAAAGAACACTATGGTCTAGTTTTTGTAGACAAAAATACAAAAGAAGTAAAAGTGTCTGGTATGGGCATTGATAATAATGTTAAAGGGAAAAAAGAAGATTTAGTAAAAAGACATAAATCACATTACCAACGAAGGTAATAAATTAATAAAAAACAATAATAGAAAGCGCTACCAAAGGACAGCGCTTTTTTTTATTTTTAAAATTTGTTATTATTTAAAATATGGAACAAATAAATTGTATTTTTTGCAAAATAGCCAACAAAGAAATACCCTGCGATAAAATTTATGAAGATAAAAAATTTCTGGCTTTTTTGGATATTCAGCCGGTATCTGACGGGCATGTTTTAATAATCCCTAAAAACCATATAATCTGGATGCAAGATGTAGACGATAAAATGATTTCTGAAATTTTCATACTAACAAAAAAAATTATGATTGCCATAAAAAACGGACTAGAGTGTGATTATGTGATAGAAAGCGTAGCCGGCAATGAAGTCCCTCATTTTCATATTCATTTAATACCAAGATATTTAGATGATAATTTGCCAAGTTTCCCAACAAAAAAATACCAAGACGGAGAATCAAAAGAAGTGGCAAAAAAAATTATCCAAGCATTTTGATTCCCGGCAAAGTGCCATTGGCGAGAAAATCCAAAGTGGCTCCGCCACCTGTTGAAACGAATAGATTTGGTTTTTGGTTTTTGGTTTTTGGTTCTAGTATTGATTTTGGAATACAACTTACCAAATCTCCGCCACCAATAATTACTTGAGATTTTGATTTCAGGACTAATTTTAAAATTTTCTTTGTCGCTTTATCTCCCCCATCTTCATATTTACCCAAGGGTCCGTTCCATAAAATTAATTTTGATTTTTTAATGTATTCCTCCGCCATTTTTACTGACTCCCTTCCAATATCTAAAATAATTTCGTCCTTTTTAATTTCATTTACTTTTTTATTTATAAATTTCTTTCCGGAAAGGACAACTAAGTCCGTAGGTAAAAGCAGTTTCTTGTTTTCTAAAATCTTCTCTATGCCTTTTGTCTTGTCAACTAAAGATTTGCCAACTTCATAGCCTTTGGCTTTCAAAAAGTCATTCAACAAAGCGCCTCCAATAAAAATATAATCAGCAAGTTTTAAATATTTTTTAATCAGAGGCATTTTAGTTGAAAATTTTGCTCCTCCAAGAATGAAAAGAAACGGGTGTTTCGGTTTTTTAAAAACTTTAGAAAGATTTTTGATTTCTTCTTCCAGTTGAAACCCCGCGTAACTGGGTAAGTATTTCGGAATACCAACCACAGAAGCATGTTCTCGGTGGGAAACAGAAAAAGCATCATTCACATAAAAATCCCCGAGCTTTGACAATTTTTTGGCAAATCTTAAATCATTCTTTTTTTCGCCCGGATACTTTCTGATATTTTCCAATAAGGTTACACCCTCTTTAATATATTTTCTAAGACAGTCGGCGACCGGTTTCATATTTTCTTTTCCGTCTTCGCCAAGATGAGAAATTAAAACCACCTTCGCGCCTTTTTTTTGCAAAAATTTTATCGTCGGCAAAGCTTTTTTTATTCTGAAATCATTTAAAACCTTCCCGTTTTTCACAGGCACATTGAAATCAACTCTCACTAAAGCTGTTTTTCCTTTTATATTTTTTATCTGTCTGATGCTTCGCATCCCGGTACTAAAATTTTAATTAATAATATTTAATCCTTATATCCCGTAATCAAAAATTTAGTACGGGACAAGTATTTTTATAAAACATTTTCTGTAATTCTAACAATTTCAGAAAACTTTTTCGCATCCAAACTGTCTCTGCCGACTAAAAAACCGTCAGCCTGTCCTTCTTTCAGGAAAGAAGCAACGTTTTTGGGATGCACGGAACCGCCGTAAATTATTCTCGGCATTTTCGTTTTAACGCCGAACATAATGCTCAAAACCTTCTTAATGAAAATTTTCATTTCTAAAAACTCCAATGGATTTGCCTCGCGGACAGCATTTTTTCCTATCGCCCAAATTGGCTCATAGGCAATAATTATTTTTGAAACAGAATCTTTTAGAATATTTTTAAGGGATATTTCCAGTTGCTCCTTAACAAGTTTCAAATATTCATGGTTTTCATCTCTTTCTTTTTCGCCGATGCAAATTACAGGCACCAGACCGGCAGGAAGAGCTGATTTTACTTTCTTATTTATATCCTCATTGTTTTCACCCATAGCGCGCCTTTCAGAATGGCCTAAAATCACATAACGCCCGCCTATGTCATAAACCATTTCTGCCGATATTTCTCCAGTATGAGCGCCACTTTCTTCATAAAAAACATTTTGCGCGCCAAGAACAGCTTTTTGCTTGTTGCTTTTTGCTTTTAGTAAATGCAAAAGAGAGGGTAAAAAAATAACTGGCGGGCAGATTACAACTTCAGTTTTTGGCTTATAGCTTATAGCTTTTAGAATAGACTTAAAAATATGTTCCGCTTCTTTATATGTAACAGGATTCATCTTCCAATTGGCTATGATAATTTTTTTCTTCTGCATTTTTGAATTATAACACAAATTATTTTATTTCCTTCCAGCTTTTTACATTCCATCCGCCGGAGGGTCCGGAAGTAAATGCCGTATTTGCAAGCCCAGAAAGATAATTAACCACAGCATTATTATCCATCATAATTTTATTAGCCACAATTTCATTCAAGGTAACATTATTGCTCATATGCGCCGTACCATTTTGGGCATTCAGTATTACTGCTCCGACATTATTTGCAATTTCCAAAGCATTTGTGCTGGCACATCCTGTGGTTGGACAGGCACTTGAGGTAAGAAGCATTATATAACTATTGGCACTGCCAGATCCTTCAAAAATAACATTATTTGAAAGATTAATAGGGCTGTCCGTTAGTAAAATTCCGCCCGTGGCGCCATAGGAAGGGCTAAGAGAAATATGCCTATTATTTGATGCAGTAATGGTCCCAATCACATACACTGTTCCGGTTAACGTTAAGTCGGCATCAATTATTAAATCCCCAGTGATTTTTTTAGGACCAAGAGAAGTCGGTGTAGAAATCGTTAAATTGCCCGGAACAGTCCCGCCTAAAGCAGCGTCAGCTTTCCATTGATCAATCATTGCTTGAGTAATCGGCATTGGTATCGGTTCTGGATCCGGCAGTGAAATATCGCAACTTTTGTTATTCCCTGACCCAGTTTTACAATACAAATTTCCAGAAATTGTAGAATTATTTACAGTATGAGCATGAGCATTATCTGTTTCATTTTGACCAATAAGCACATCGCTAATTGTTCCTGTACTCCCCGCAGCTATAGCAGTGCCATTTATAAAAGCATTATTACTGCCAGTTATATCAGCATTAGAGTAAACATTCCCATTTACTCCAGCATTATTACTCATAACAAAACCGCCTAAGCCTGCTTGAATACCATAATTGAAACTGATTCCTGTACCAGTAGAAAGAATTATTTCATTTTTTCTCTGTCTCAGAGATGTATCACCAAGGGATGTAATAGTTTTTTCATTGTAACCGGAATCTGTGATATTTGTTGTTACGCTATTACCATCCAAAGTTATTTCAACAGAACTACCAATTGGTTTAGCGTTTTTTAAACGAAAATAAGCATCTTCCACGCCGGACTCGGACAGAAAAAAACTTTGTCTAGATTTGATTAAATCACCGGCAATTTTAAATTCCCGAACAGAAGGAGAAACAAGACCGGCGATTATGGCCAGAGAAATAAATAAAAAAAAGACAACTGAAATCATCATCGCTTGTCCTGAATTTTTCTTAATTTTTCTTTTTGTATTTTTCATAATTTCCTATAACCTATTCACTAGAACCTAGAACCTAGAACCTAGAACCTAATTCCTAATAATCTCCCCTTAGCACGACCGTGTCATAAAAATCTTCCGCGCGGTTTAGCGAATCGTGGCCAGACCTGATTGTTAAAAATATTTTGACTGCTGTTCCCTTTAATGTATTTATTTGCGTGAAAGTAAGACCTGTAACTGTTATATTTTGGTTATTCAAATTTCCTGTAAATACATCATTTTCTAAAAGTCGAACATTTGAACCAGAAAATAAAAATTCTACGGTTTTATTATTGCCTGCATCATCTTTAGTGTTTAATTTTAAATTACCAGCACTTATAGAGTTTATTCCATAAGCTTGTCTGATTTCATAAGACATTCTTTCCATGATATTTGAACCTTTCATTAATTCCGCTTTTATCGTTGTTTCTTTAAATGATTTTGTCATTGTAATCAACGAATCAATTACGGCAAAAGAAAGAACAGAAAAAAGAGCGATATAAAAAAGCATTTCTAAAAGAGCATAACCCGAATTTCTTTTTTCCGTATTTTTAATCATGAAAAAATATCTGTTATGTAAAATGATAAAGTCTTAATTATTGTCCGTCCTCCTTCAAGCCAAGAAACAGTAACTGTAAATAATTTAGTGCCACTGTCGTCTGTCCCTGTGCTGGAAATATCTCCAGTTGTTCCGTTACGTTTTACATTTGCCATATTTACTTTGCGTGTAAAAATTCCCACCTGAGAAACATTCGGGGACAAAGTCCAAGTGCTACTTGAAAAAAGCGGATAATAATCCGTGGACATGCTTAGCCCCGAAACATTATTCCATCCGTTATCCCGCACAATACGGACAGCTTCTGCTCCTTCTTCCAGAAGAAAAGACGCTTGGGAAGTATGCAAGGCTTGGTAAGAGACCTGAATAGATTTCTGAGCAACAGCCATTGCCGCCAAAACTGAAGCGGTAATGATGGAAGCTGCAACTAAAATTTCAACCATCATAAACCCGGTAGTCTTTAGTCTATAGTTTTTAGTTTTTAGAGTTTGTAGTTTATGCATAGATTTCAAAACTTTATAACTTTCTACCTTCTACCTTACGAACCTAGAACCTAGAACCTAGAACCTAGAACCTAATTCACACTGGCCATGCCAGTGGCGGAAATAGTAATAATTTTCTGTATATTTGTCGTATTAATTGTGATAGTGCCAGAGGCGCTAGGGACGCCAGAAAGACGGTTAAAATACATATTCATTTCGCTTCCGCTAACTTCATTGAGAGTAATATTAGAAATACTTGCCGGTGGAATTATATCTATAGTTTCATTATCTACAGCACTCCCGGAAAAAACCTTGCCTTTAAAAATTATAACCTGATCGGGCTGGAAACGCACTCCGTATTCGGAAGAATTCAGTGATGAGAGAGTTTGAGAACGAGCTTTTTCAATTACCGATAAAACATCCACCGTTGCATTTTTAATTAATTGATTTTCTCTCATTCTGGAAAACTGCGGAAATGCAATTAAAATGATAATGCCAATAACTGCAATAACTACTAATAATTCCACAACCGTTATTCCCCGCATCTTCCCGACCATTCGAGAGGACGGACAGGCTTTTTTATAAAAAATATTTTTCATCCCAGTACTAAAATTTTAAATTTTTATTAATAATTTTCATTTATTTTTTCTTTCTAATTATACTTTATTGTAATAAAATTTACTCAAAAATTTAGTACGGGACAAGTTTTATTTTATGTTCTCCATAACCGAATAAAGAGGAGAAATCATTGAAACTGCGAAAAACCCGACAGCGACACCGACAATTATCATAAGGACCGGTTCTATAATGGTAGACATATTTTTTGTCTTATTTTCGATTTCCTCTTCGTAAAAAACCGCAATATCAAGCAACATGTCGGAAAGTTTGCCGGTCTCCTCCCCAACCTGAACCATTTCCGACATCATTACCGGATAGAGATGAGAATTCGATTCAAAAGCGGATGAGAACGAAGCCCCTTTTTCTATCTCTTCTTTCGCTTCTCTTAAAACTTTTTTAAAATAAATGTTTTGCACTACATCTTCCGTTATTTTAATTGCTCTGATTATTGAAACCCCAGCAAGCAAGAGTGAAGACATCGTGCGGGCAGTGCGGGCAGTATTCACTTTTTTGGCTAAATTGCCAACGATTGGAATTTTTAAAATAATAAAATCAATATACTTCGCCATAAAATGGGCGCGGAAAAGGGAAATTATTCCAAAAACAAATCCAATTATCAGGACAAGAGATAAAAATAAATGTTGAGAAAATAAATTGCCCAAAAATATTATAAATTTTGTGGAGGCCGGCAATTGCACGTTCAGTTCCTGAAAAGTTTTAGCCAGCGTAGGCACAACAAAAGCAAACATTAAAATACCAATCACAATCATGGCTGATATAATAACTCCCGGATAAATAAGCGCGCCGCGCACTTTTTTTGTCAGAGAATGCGCTTTTTCTAAATTTAATGCCACTTCGGAAAGAGCGCCGGCCAAGTTACCAGATTCCTCGCCTGCCCGCGTCATTGATACAAAAATATTCGGAAAAACATTTGGAAATTTTGAAAGTCCGGATGAAAGCGTCCCTCCAAAATTTATTTCACTGCTCAAAGATATTAAAATTTTGCTAAGTTTAGAATTTTTTGTCTGTTTTTCCAAAACTGACAATGCACGATAAAGTGAAAGCCCCGCCCTAAGCATCCCGCTTAAATTTTTAGCCAATATAATTTGTTCTGAAACGCTGACTTTTGAAAAAATATTTTGAAATACAGGTGATAAATCAAAAGACTTTTTTTTCTCTGAAATAGACACCGGAATATTTCCATTCGACTTAAGTTCGCGAGCAAGTGAAAAACGGTCAGTTGCTTCCATTGTACCTTCTGAAATTTCTCCGTTTTTTGATTTTGTTCTATATAAAAAAAACATTTTTTTATTCCGTCAAGGCGTTTTATTCAGAAACAACCCGAAGTACTTCTTCTAGTGTTGTTTGTCCTGAAACCGCTTTGAAAACTCCGTCTTCTATCATCGTCATCATCCCTTCTTTTTTTGCTTGATTTTCTATTTCATCTTGAGAATTCCCGCGGATAATCATCTCTTTTATGCTGGATGTAACTTTTAATATTTCATGTATGCCAAAACGGCCCGAATACCCGTCTTCGGAATCGCTGGTCTTGACCGCTTTATAAAAAGGAATTTTTTCCCAAGTGTCTTTTTCGGATATAATTTTTTCTTTTTTTAATATTGCAAGCATTCTATCTAAATCAATGAACTTCGCCAAATTTTTTATTTCAGCAGAAGGTAAAAAGTATTTTTCTTTGCTTGAAACAAGTCTGCGAACCAATCTTTGCGCAATAATCGTTTTTACTGTTGAAATTATCAAGAAAGGTTCAACGCCCATATCTATCAATCTTGGAATCGCGCCTGCGGCAGAACTGGTATGAATAGTTGAAAGCACTAAATGCCCGGTAAGCGAGGCATTAACTGCCAGTCCCGCTGTTTCGCTGTCTCGGATTTCTCCGACCATTATTATATCCGGGTCTTGACGAAGAAGAGAGCGCAGTCCGTTGGCGAAAGTAAGCCCTATTTCCGGCTTTACTTGAGTTTGATTTACTCTGGGCATTTGATATTCAATGGGGTCTTCAACCGTGGAAATATTCACTTCTGGTTTGTTTAAAATTTCAATCATAGTATAAAGCGTCGTTGTTTTTCCGGATCCCGTGGGACCGGTAGAAAGAATCATTCCCATTTTTTGTTTCAGAGAATCATATATTTTTTCAAGTCCCTCGCCATGAAAACCCAAAACTTCCAAAGAAAATCCGCGCGCATTTTCTTTTAAGATTCTAATTACAGTTTTCTCGCCAAAAAAGGTAGGCAAGGTGGAAACGCGAAAAGAAATCTTTTCTCCATTTTGATCTATCTTGAATCTGCCGTCTTGAGGTAATCTTTTCTCATCAAGTTTCAAATTTGATAAAACTTTTATGCGCGCGGTTATTCCAGGCCCGGCATTTCTATCCAAAATCATAGCGTCGCGCAGGATCCCGTCTATTCTATATCTCACAACAAGGCCGGTCTCTCCGGGCTCAATATGGATATCAGAAGCATTTTGTAAAATTGCGTGAAAAATTAAAGAATCAACAATTTTAATGACAGGCAAATCTTCCGCCATTTCTTTTAATTCTTTTTCAGATTTTTCTCCTTCTTCTTCAGAAAAAGCTTTAAGCGAGCCGGATTCTTTCTGCAGAATGTCTCCGAACTCCACTTGCAGACTTTTTCTGTATTGCGTAAGCGCAAGCCTGATTGAATTTGTATCGGTAAGTCTAGGCAAAATTTTCAATCCGGAACGTTTTTTTATAAAATCAATTACCGGCAAATCATCAACGTCAAACATAGCCACTTCTAAGCCATTGGCAGTTTTTTTATAGGCAATAATATTGTGATTGCGGGCAATAGGTTCAGGAATAAGAGAAAGTATGGAAAAATCAATTTTTTCTTTAACCAAGGAAACAAAAGGAATCCCTAAAACGAAAGCCTCCATTCTTTTTAAATCAGCTTCAGAAATTTTTCCATCGGAAAGCAAAATATTGCCGAGCTTTTGGTTTTTTACTTTGGCCTTCTCTGTTGAAACATCAAGATCGGAACGTGAAACAAGCCCCGACTCTAAAATAAATTTTTTCAATTGCTCTTGGTTGATTTGCATTAAATCTATTATACCAAAAAAACAAAAAAACGCCTCTCAATTTTGGAAGCGTTTATTATGGAAAGTGGAAAGGTGTCAGGAACCTTTTTTGGGTCTTCCTCTTTTCCTTTCTGTAATTTCTAAACCAAACTTTTTTAAAACTTTATCGGTCCAACTGCTACTGCCATAAGGTTTTCCTCTATTTACAGAATTTCTAATAGTTTCAAGCTTTTCCTTTTCTTCGGTTTGAGTGAGCAATTCCTCATAATTATCAGGCCAAGCAACGCTATCAGTTGCTAACAATTTTTTCTGTAATTGCGTGCCATGCAATCTTTTGTAGTAACTCGACCATTTCCAGTCTTTGAGAGACTTTACTAATTTTGCGCGTAATGCATTTCGTTCAACGTAAGCAAGCAATGACCATAAATATGAATCAGTCTCTACCAGAAACGATTTATACCTTCCTTGATATACATGGCCATGACCTATTGTTTTTGTACATACATGCCATCTCTGAGTATGGGTAAGAGTTAGCCAGTGCATGAACTTTTTTATCTCACCTTCATGTTTTGGATACAGAACTAGATGAAAATGATTTGGCATCAGGGTATAAGCGATGAGTCTCATCTTGAATTTCTCTATTGCATCAAAAAGTATTTGTTCAAAATCTTGATATTCTTTGTCCGTATTAAATATAGTCATCCGCGCATTTGCCCAGTTTAATACATGATACACATATCCACCAATGTCAGTTCTTTGAGGTCTTCCCATAAGAATATACTAACATATGGTTTTAGTAAAAGAAAGGTTCCTGACACCTTTTACCCATGATACACATATCCACCAATGTCAGTTCTTTGAGGTCTTCCCATAAGAATATACTAACATATAGTTTTAGTAAAAGAAAGGTTCCTGACACCTTTTATGCTCGGACGGTTCTTGCTATACCTACAATATATTTTGTATCTTATCCTACCAAGTTATTTCTACAGATGCATGCTTAACATTTTCATTAATACTATCATTGCCTCCATTATTACCGTCTGCACCAGCAAAACCGTAATCATCTCCTCCTCCACCACCGCCGGCACCAGAACTGTAACAGTCAGCTCCTCTAGACCCTCCAGTAGAACCATCCTCACCTTTATGGCTACCCGTGGATCCACCAGAACTAATACTTCCGCCTTCACCGCCCGCACCGCCTGTGCCATTCCACCAATTACCTCCGGGATTTCCATTCACACCATTTTCTCCCGGCATAGCGTAATAGTGGGCATTACTATTCCCCCAAAAGTGTGCCTCACCGCCATCAGTAGATAAATCATAAATATGGTTAGCTACAGCGTTAATAGTTTTTATAAAAGAACCTCCTGAACCGCCGCCGCCGCCGCCGCCGCCTGCGCCAAAAGGACAAGGACAAGAAGAACCAGCAGGACAATCACTCCAATTATCACCGCCTCCTCCACCGTCTCCGCCAGCACTTTTAAGTTTGATTGTAATAGTTGCATTATATGGGAGTTCGAAAGATCCAGCAGTACAGCCACTACAACCATTATTATCTTCAATAATATTATCCTTAAAAATAATAGAGCCGCTTCCTCCCGGGACTGTAGCAAAAGTACGAGTATTGCCATAACCCGTACCTACGCTGTTAGTAGCATAAGCCCGAACATACCATGTTATATCAGGATCTAGTCCAGTAATACTACTTGTGAAAGAACCAGTGCCTGTACCATTTACAGAATGTGGCTCACCAGGCACATTAAGATAAGAATCTTCTACGTTCCAAACTACGCCTCTTTGTGTCACAGGTGACCCCCCATCACTAGTTACATTTCCACCGCTTGTTGCAGTGGTTGCCGTTATATTTGTCACCGCAGTAGTAATAACAGTTGGTATTTGAAGAGGACATAAAATTAATTTCCCTGTATCATCAACACAAATCTTTTTAGTTCCATTTCCAGCAAGAGAATTAATTTTCATTTTTCCTCCTCCAGTAATAGTCATGCCTCCATTTACAGAAAGTTTAGATGCCGGTGCGATCGTCCCAATACCGACTTTGCCAGAAATAACTGCTCTTCCATTTACATTTAAACCGGTAGATTGTAAAAATCCAACAGCCTCTAACTTAAAACCAGGAGTTATGGCAGCTGATGTTCCCACGGCAAGACTTCCGGCTTTTGATTGCGCGCTTGAACCGACATTTAACGGATTTATTGTAGCGGCAAACACATAACTTATGCCTAAACTGAGTATGAGACCTAAGACTATAACTTTTATTGATTGCAACACATTTTTTTTCATGATTTTTCTTTGTCTCGCCATAGCTCTTAGCGACGGCGGATTAATTAATTTATGAGATTACTTTAAGGGCAATATACCAGCGTCCCTGTATCATCAACACAAATCTGTTTAACTCCGTGCAAGCCAAGAGAACTAATCGTCACATTAGAAACAATATTCGCGTCTCCATTTACAGAAAGTTTAGATGTCGGTGCAGCTGTCCCAATACCGACCTTGCCAGAAATAAGCGCAGTGCCATTTACATTTAAACCGGTAGATTGTAAAAATCCAGCAACATCTAACTTAAAGCCGGCAGTTGGGGCAGTTGATGTTCCCACGGCAAGACCTCCAATTTTTGATTGCGCGCTTGAACCGACATTTAACGGCCCGGGGACATTGTTACCCGGTTGAGCAAGAACGTAACTTAAACCCAGACTAAGCATGAGGCCTAGAATTATAATTTTTATTGACTGCAACACATTTTTTTTATTCATGATTGATTTTTAATGAACGAAGTGATTATAAAAATCATCACCCTGTTAAATATCCTGTTAAACAATTTTGCTTCGCAAAATTAAAATTCTTAAATTTTGTTTAACAGGATAAATTTTGCTTGGCAAAATTTATTTAACTGGGTTTTTAAAATATATTCGCTTTGCTCTTTATTTTAATAAATAATTTTAAATATAATTCCATAGAAAGAACTTATAAATAATTTGAAATTCTACTACGGGATTCATGATTTTTTTTAGGCTTTAGGCCTTAGGCCTTAGGCGCTAGGCTTTAGTTTTTTTAATTAGCTAGTGCCTATAGCCTAGTTTCCTAGTGCCTGTTATTTATTATTTTTTAATTTTAATTATTTATAGTGAGTTTATCGAATCTACCAAGAAATTTTTAGATAACCAGCTCCGCCATTACCGCCAGAATAACCATTCACTTGATTATAATTGCCAGGCGATCCGCCGCCGCCGCCGCCTCCGTAACTTCCAGCGCCACCTGATTGACCAGGAAGTCCGCTAGTCCCATATATTGCACCATAACATGTTGCTGGGTCGGCGCTATTAGGACCACCTTCACCACCCGCATAAAGACTATTATCTCCGCTATAAGAATGCCAATAACCAGAATTGCCACAATTACAATAAGTACTGCCAGTTCCGCACGTTCCACCAGCACCATTAACTGGAGTTTCGGCAGGAATACTATAACCACCAGTACCACCAGTACCACCAGTAACAATAATTTCGCTTTCATCCCCAATCTTTATAGTACATGAACTTCCATTCGCTCCATTATCACCTCCTGGATATGGATTATTGTAACTATAAACACCACCACTGCCACCAGTTCCGGGGCTCATACTGCAACTAAATCTTACTATTGTACCTGCTAAAAGATTTCTGTCTAAATGCATATAGCCGCCAACACCTCCTCCTCCGCCGCCGCCGCCTCTCCCAAAGCTACCGCCGCCGCCGCCGCCGCCGCCGCCATGAAGATCAAATGCTACTGTTCCACTGTCACAAGCGGTCCAATATTGATATGCCACACTGCTATTAAGTATTACAGTCCCATGAGAACAAAAACGAGCCGTCACAGCTTTTGATGTATTCATGTTTACGTTACATTTCGCGCCGTAATTAGTTGTGGAATCACAACCAGTCCAGCCACTAGTACCATCGCCACTACCGCTATAATAACTGGTACCGGCAAAAGTAGAGCCTGAATCTGCAGTTGCAGAAAGTTCAACATGAGTACGAACAAAATAATCGCGCGTACTACTCGTACAACCAGTCCCACAAGAAAGTGTTCCCCAGCCTACTGCTTGAGCAATTACAAGACCCGTCCCAGTTCCAGTTTTATTGACAGTCAGGGTAACAGGGTCGCACACTTTTAGCACGCCAGCTGTCGTAGCGCATAGGGGACTTTTTGTGAAATAGGTAGAAAGAGGAGTATGCTCTAAACTCTTTACAGTCATATTTCCAATAACCTTCGTATTTCCAGAAACAGTCAATTTATTACCAGCTGTGTGTGATCCTCCTATCCCAACATCACCCAATAAGATTGAATTATACCAAACAGATAAAGCATCAATTGAAGTAACACCTTTTACTTCAAGCTTTGCTGTGCTAGGTATAGAGACACCAAGTTTGTTGATATATATAGGCCAAGTTGCTGTTCCTACAGCAAGACCTCCGGCTTTTGCTTGATTAGAAATTCCGACATTTAGGGGACTTATTATAGCGGCAGATACATAACTCACACATAAATTAAGTATGAGACCTAGAACTATAATTTTTATTGACTGAATAATTTCTTTTTTTTTCATAGTTTTTTATTAAAATTAACTAAGGAGTACAAAGTTGAAGCTGACCAGTCGCCGTAACACATATAGGACTTTCCGTTGCAGGATTTAGCGTAGTTATTTTCATACTTCCAATAACCTTCGTATTTCCAGAAACAGTCAATTTATTACCAGCTGTGTATAGTCCTCCTATACCAACATCACCCAATAAGGTTGAATTATACCAAACAGATAAAGCATCAATTGAAGTAACACCTTTTACTTCAAGCTTTGCTGTGCTAGGTATAGAGACACCAAGTTTGTTGATATATATAGGCCAAGTTGCTGTTCCTACAGCAAAACCTCCTAGTTTTGCTTGATTGGAAGAACCGACATTTAAAGGCCCTGGGACATTGTCACCTGGTTGGGCAAAAGCATAGCTTACACCCACAGCAACTACTAGACCTAGGACTATAACTTTTATTGATTGCAAAATATTTTTTTTATTCATAATTGTATTTTAGGCTTTAGGCATTAGGCGCTAGGCTTTAGCTTTTTTAATTCAGCTAGTTCCTAGGGCCTAGTTTCCTAGTGCCTGTTATTAATAATTTTAATCTTCAATATAATGTGGAATTTTCCTGCAAGCAGCTACATCTTCCGCAGTTGCTGGAGGAACAATTGGAGAAATAATCAAACAACATGCAGGATAAGTTGGATTTAGTGGATCACAGGCAGTACAAGCAGTCGTACACGCTGCCTGTGTGAAATATTGTCCTCCAGAAATTAGAGAGCTGCAATTATTAGTACAACTATATCCTTGCGTTGTACAAGCAGTCGTACACGCTGACTGTGTAAGGTATGCTCCTCCAGTGATTGGAGTACTGCAATTATTGGTACAACTATATCCTGTAGTACAACCAGTCGTACACG
>Ga0265296_1000631_pt1 | contig 50097 bp, 43 predicted proteins | sample MunlanPumphouse1_FD_189073 | JGI IMG/M metagenome (GOLD analysis project Ga0265296, IMG submission 189073) | Groundwater microbial communities from a municipal landfill in Southern Ontario, Canada - Pumphouse #1 | ecosystem: Environmental > Aquatic > Deep subsurface > Groundwater | place... | reverse complement strand
CAGGGCCCCGTCGCGCTGGGCCCGCAGGGGCGGCAGGCCGGCGCGGCTGCTTTCCAGCGCCGAGCGGGCGCGGGCGGTGTCCAGCCCGTTGCCCGAGCCGGCGTCCAGCAGACGCCGGGTGAGGTCGACGCTGTTCGACTGCAGCTCGATGGTCCGTTCGGCGACCGCGATCTGGGCGTTGGCCGAGCAGGCGTCGGCATAGGCGCGGGCCGTCTCGGCGGCGACGGTCACCCGCACCACGTCGAGGGCGGCGGCGGCCGCGTCCGCATCGGCGCGGGCGGCGCGGATGGTCGAGCCGACGCGGCCGAACAGGTCGATCTCGTAGGCGACGTCCAGACCGGCGTCCCAGGTGTCGCTGTCCGGCGCGTTCTCGCCCGGGGGCAGGGTCCCGGCCGGCTGGGTCGCCGCCGAGGGCCGGCCGTTGCTGAAGGCGGCCGAGGTCGTCGTGGTCGGGAAGCGGCCGACGCGGGCCTCGCCCAGGGCCGCGCGGACGCGGCGCAGGTTGGCGGCCGCGGCCTCCAGCTCGTTGTTCTCGGTCAGGGCCTGACCGATCAGGGCGTCCAGCGTCGGGTCGTCATACAGACGCCACCAGTCGTCGCGGGCCGCCGAGGCGGTCACGGCGGGGTTGGCGGCGCTTACGAAGGCGCCCGACGCCGAGGGGGGAAGGGTGGCGTCGGGCGCCCTCGGCCCGACCGCGCACGACGCGAGCGCGAGGCTGGCGAAGGCGGTTGCGGTCAGGATCCGGGGGTTGGGGGCGAAGGTCATCAGGCGTCTCCCAGGCGCGGGCTGGCCGGAGCCGGCGCGCCCTCGATCCGGTCATGGGGCGGCAGGCCGCCGGTGGTCGGAATCCCGGGCTCCTTCTTCGGCGCGCCCGGCAGTCTGGCCGCCAGTCCGCGCATCACAACGTAGAAGACCGGCGTGAAGATCAGGCCGAAGAAGGTCACCCCCAGCATGCCGGAGAAGACCGCGGTGCCCAGCGACTGGCGCATCTCGGCGCCCGCTCCGGTCGCCAGCATGAGCGGCACGACGCCGAAGATGAAGGCGAACGAGGTCATCAGGATCGGACGCAGACGGGTCCGGGCGGCGCGAACGGCCGCGTCCCAGCGGTTCAGTCCCTCCTCCTCGGCCTGTTTGGCGAACTCCACGATCAGGATGGCGTTCTTGGCCGCCAGGGCGATCAGCACCACCAGTCCGACCTGGACCAGGATGTTGTTGTCGAGGCCGCGGATGTTGATCCCGATCATCGCCGCCAGGATGCACATCGGCACGATCAGCACGACCGCCAGCGGCAGGGTGAAAGCCTCATATTGCGCGGCCAACACCAGGAAGACGAACACCACCGCCATGACGAAGACCAGGGTGGCTCCGCCCGCGGACTGCTTCTCCTGCAGCGCCAGACCGGTCCATTCGTACGAGAAGCCCGGGGGCAGGGTGGCCTCGGCCAGCGCCTCCATCCGCTCGATCGCCTGTCCGGACGACACGCCCGCCGCCGCCTGTCCCTGAAGCTCGGACGCCGGGAACAGGTTGTAGCGCACGACCCGCGACGGGCCGGAGTCCTCGCGCAGATTGGCGACCGATCCGATGGGCACCATGGCGCCGCTGGCGGAGCGCGTCTTCAGATTGGCGATGTCCGCGATGTCGTCCCGCGACGTCGGCTCCGCCTGCGCCGTCACCCGGAAGGTGCGGCCCAGATAGTTGAAGTCGTTGACGTAGGACGAGCCCAGATAGACCCCCAGGGTGTTGAACACGTCGGACGGCTGGACCCCCATCATCAAGGCCTTGTCGCGGTCGACGTCGGCGGCGATGCGGGGCGAGCCGGTGTTGTAGGTGGAGAAGACCTGCTGCACCTGCTCCGGCGCCTGGGCGGCGGCGCCCATCATGGCGAAGGTCGCGCCTTCCAGCGGACGGTAGCCGGCGCCGGTGCGGTCCTGCACCATCATCTGGAAGCCGTTGCCGTTGCCCAGACCCTGAACCGCGGGCGGGGCGATGACGAAGATGTTGGCGTCCTCGATGCCCATGGTCGCGCCGGTGATGGCGCCGGCCAGGGCGGCCGCGCTCTGTTCGGCGCTCTTGCGGTCCTCGAAGGCGTCGAGGCGGACGAAGATCGTCGCCGCGTTGGAGCCGAACGAGAAGCTGGAGCCGTCCAGGCCGGCGAAGGCGACGAGGCCTTCCACGCCCTCGGTCTTCCTGATCGTGTCCGAGGCCCGGCGCATGACCGCCTCGGTGCGCTCCAGCGAGGCGCCCGGGGGCAGCTGGATGACGCCGATCAGGAAGCCCTGGTCCTGCTCGGGGATGAAGCCGGACGGGGTGTCCATCAGCCGCCAGCCGGTCAGGCCCAGCAGGCCGACGTAGACGATCAGCACGATGCCGACGGTGCGCACCAGCCGCGCGGTCAGGCGGCCGTATTTGTCGGACAGCCAGTCGAAGCCCTCGTTGAACTTCCGTCCCGCGTAGCCGCCATAGTAGGTGACCGTCCCCCAAGCGCCCGGCTTGCGGTCGGTGTCATGTTCCCTGTGCGGCTTCAGCAGCAGGGCGGCCATGGCCGGCGACAGCGTCAGCGACACCAGCAGCGACACCACCGAGGCCGTGGTGATGACGATGGCGAACTCGCGGTAGAAGATGCCCGGGATGCCCGGCACGAACATGGTCGGGATGAACACCGAGACCAGCACCAGGCCGATCGAGATCAGGGCGCCCGACACCTCCTGCATGGAGCGGTAGGCGGCCTCCTTGGGCGTCAGTCCTTCGCGGATATAGCGCTCGACGTTCTCGACCACGACGATGGCGTCGTCGACGACGATGCCGACGGCGAGGACGAGGGCGAACAGGCTCAGCGAGTTGATTGAATAGCCCAGCATCAGCTGGACCGCGAAGGTCGCCACCAGCGCCACCGGAATGGCCACGATGGGGATGATCGCCGCCCGCCAGGTCTGCAGGAAGACGACCACGACCAGGACCACCAGCAGGATGGCCTCGATCAGGGTGTGCTGCACCGACTCCACCGAGGCGGCGACGAACTCGGTCGGATTGTAGGCCACCGACAGGGCCATGCCCTGGGGCAGTTCGGCCTTCACGGCCTCCATCTCGGCCTTGACGCGCTCGGCGGTCCCGAGGGCGTTGGCGCCCGGCTGCTGGACGATGGCGACGCCGACGCCGCGCTCGCCGTCGAAGAAGCCGCGGATGCCGTAGTCCTGGGCGCCCAGTTCGACCCGGGCGACGTCGCGGACCCGGGTGACGCGGCCCTCGGCGTCCGTCTTGATGACGATGTCGCTGAACTGGGCCGGGTCGGACAGACGGCCCTGCACCTGCACCGGCAGCTGGAAGGCCGCGGCGTTGGTGGCGAAGGGCGGCTGGCCGATGGCGCCGGCGGCGGCCTGCACATTCTGGGCGCGCAGGGCGGCGACGATGTCCGATCCGGTCAGGCCGCGCTGGGCGGCCTTGGCCGGGTCGATCCAGACCCGCATCGAATAGTTGCCGCCGCCGAAAATCTGCACGCTGCCCACGCCTTCAAGGCGCAACAGCCGGTCCCGCAGGGTCGAGTTGGCGTAGTTGCCGACGTAGTCGTTATCCAGCGACTTGTCCGGGGACGTCAGCCCCAGGATCATCAGGAAACCGCTCTCCTGCTTGTTCACGACCACGCCGGTCTGGCGGACCTGTTCAGGCAGGCGCGGCTCGGCCAGCGCGACCCGGTTCTGGACCAGCACCTGGGCGGCGTCCAGGTCGGTGCCCGGCTGGAAGGTCACGGTGATCGCCGCCACCCCGTCCGAGGTGGACGAGGAGGACAGGTACAGCATGCCCTCGACGCCGTTGACCTCCTGCTCGATGGGGGCGGCGACGGTCTCGGCCAGGGTTTCGGCCGAGGCGCCGGGGTAGGAGGCGTTGATGGTGATCGTCGGCGGCGCGATCTCCGGATACTGCGACAGCGGCAGCAGCGGATAGGCGAAGACGCCGACAAGGGTGATGAACACCGCGATCACGGCCGCGAAGATCGGCCGGTCGATGAAGAAGCGTGAGATGTTCATGTAAGGCTCAGTCGCCCGACGACAGGCTGTTGGCGAAGGTGGCGCTCGACGCCGGGGCGATGGTGGTCACCGGGGCGGCTTCGGGAGTCGCGACCGGCTGGATCCGGCCGTTGGTGGCCTTCACCTTCATGCCCGGCTGCTGGATGCGCTGGACCCCGTTGATGATGACGCGGTCGGTCGCGGCGAGGCCCGAACGGACCACCCTCAGGCCGTCGACCAGCGGCCCCAGCTGCACCGGTTTGGGCGCGACCGAACCGTCGGCGGCCACGACATAGACGATGCGCCGGGCCTGATCGGTGGCGACGGCGGCGTCGGGCACCAGCATGGCGTTATAGGTTCCGGCGCCGGCCAGACGGGCCTGGCCGAACATGCCGGGCTTCAGGAAGCCGTCCGCGTTGGGGATCAGGGCCCGCAGCCGGATCACGCCCGAGGCCGTGTCGACCGCATTGTCGGTGAAGTCGAGGGTGCCGGCGCGGTTGAAGTCCGCCTCGTCCTGCAGCCGCACCTGGATCGGGGCGGCGCCGGTGCGGGCCTGACGCTGGTACTTCAGCAGAATGGCTTCGGAGCCGTCGAAGACGAAGTGGATCGGGGCGCTTGAGACGACCGTGGTCAGCACGTCCGCCGCCGAGGATCCGCCCGCGACGAGGTTGCCGGCGTCGACCCGGCGGTCGGACACGCGGCCCGAGATCGGGGCGGTGACGCGGGTGAACTCCAGGTCCAGCTGGCGGGCGCGGACATTGGCGTTGGCGGCGGCGATGGCCGCCTGGGCCGTCTGCAGGGCGCCGCGCCGGGTGTCGACCTCGGCCTGGGACACCGCCTGGGACTCCAGCAGGGTTTCGGACCGCGTCAGCTCGCTGCGGGCCAGCGCCAGCTGGGCCTGGGCCTGCGACAGTTGCGCGCGGGCCGAGGCGAGCGCCGCCTGGGCCGGACGCGGGTCGAGGGTGAACAGCAGCTGGCCGCGCCGCACATAGTCGCCGTCGCGGAAGTGGACGCCCGAGATGTAGCCGCCGACGCGGGCGCGCACCTCGACCGACTGGGTCGCTTCGAAGCGGCCGGTGAATTCGTCCCAGTCCTGCACAGCGCGCACCAGGGGCACGGCGACGGTCACGGCCGGCGCCGGCGGCGCCTGGGCTTCACTTCGCTGGGAGCAGCCATAGAGCACGGTCGTCATAAGGACGGCCGCGGCCACCATCTTCGCGGTTCGCATGAAAGGTAGATCCCTGTCTTTTGTCGACGCGGCGAACGGGGAGGAGGCCGGTAGTCAACGCCCGGTGACTTAATGGTGATCGCGGTTTCGCTTGTCAACGTCCGATGACAAAGCCATATGCATTTTGGGGCTATTGCGGAGATCACGAATTGTTTTGCCACATCGCGCCTCGGCCCCGGAACGCCGAGGCGACGCGCGCCGCTATTCTGGCGGCGGCGCTCGAACGCTTCTCGCGCGAAAGCTACGACGATGTCGGCATGCGTGACATCGCGGGCGACGTCGGCGTCGACGCCGCTCTCGTGTCCCGCTACTTCGGCTCCAAGGAAGAACTGTTCCTGACCGTCCTGGACAGCTGTGCCAACGGTCGGGAGCTGATGGACGGCGGACGGGAGGACTTCGGCCGCCGGGTCGCCCGCGACGTCATTTTCGAGAGCAAGGACGAGCGGAAACTCAAGAAGCTGCTGATCATGTTGCGCTCGGTCGGCTCCGCCAAGGCCATGGAACTGGTTCAGCGCACGGGCAGCGAGAGCTTCTTTGATCCCTTCGCCGCCTGGATCGGCGGAGAGGACGCGGCGGTTCGGGCGCGCCTCGCCGCGGCGACCATCATGGGCATGGCCGTCAGCCGCGAGGTCACCGCCGGCTTCGGCCTGACCCCGCCGGAATGCGAAAAGCTGGCCGAGCGGATGGGCCGCATCCTGCAGGACATCATCGACAACTGACGGCGTCAGCCGCGCGGCGTGAATTTCCGGATCACGCCCGAGAAGGTCATCAGCACCCGCCCGGCCGCGTTGATCTGGCCGCGCACGAAGATCAGGCTCTTGCCGGCGCGGATGACCTCGCCCGTCGCCTCGACCAGTTCGCCGACATAGGCGCCGTCGATGAAGGTGGAATCCAGCGACACGGTCACGCCCGAGGCGCCCTCCATCTCCTGATAGGCCGTCTGGAACAGGGCGATGTCGGCGAAGGTCATCAGGCAGCCGCCGTGCATCCGGTGGCCGGCGTTCATATGCTTTTGCTCGGCGCGGAAGGCGCAGCGCATGCGCCCGTCGGGGTCCGGCTTGAAATAGAAGGGGCCCACGACCTGGTCGAAGGTGCCGTGCAGGTCATACATCTGCCAGCCGGCGAACTCGCCCTCTGAGACCGTGACTTTCTCGACCATCGAAAACTCCGCCTTCTTCTTGCTCTCGCAATGCACCATACAGGCCCGATGAGCGACCCCATCGAAACCGCCATCTTCGAAAAATTGGCGAAGGCCGACCCCAAGGGCGTCGGCGGCAAGAGCATCGAACCGGCCGACGTGGCCAAGGAGCTGCAGCCCGAGCAGTGGCAGCGGATGTTGCCCAAGGTGCGGCACTGCGCCCTGGGCCTGATGCGTCAGGGCAAGCTGACCATCACCAAGAAGGGCAAGCCGGTCGATCCGAACGCCTTCAAGGGCGTCATCCGCCTGCGCCTGCCGACCGAGGCCGAGACGGCCGCGGCGCTGGCCGCCCTGCCGGCCGTCGTCGAGGACGATGACGACTTCGCCTGATCCGACCGATGGCCTTCAGGCCGTCCTGGACGACATCCGCGCCTGCCGGGCCTGCCTCGGCCATCTTCCCCATACGCCGCGCCCGGTGGTCCGCGTCTTTCCCGGGACGCGGCTGCTGATCTGCGGCCAGGCTCCGGGCCGGCGGGTGCATGAGAGCGGCCTGCCGTTCACCGACCCGTCGGGCGACCGGCTGCGCCAGTGGATGGGGGTCGACTACGAGAACTTCTACGCCGACCAGCGGCTGGGCGTCGCGGCCCAGGCCTTCTGCTATCCGGGGACGGCCCCGAAAGGCGGAGACTATCCGCCGCCCCGGCGTTGCGCCGAACTGTGGCGGCCGCGGTTGCTGACCGAGCTGCCGGGCGTCGAGCTGACCCTGCTGGTCGGCGGCTACGCCCAGGTCTGGGCGCTGGGCGACCGGGCGAAGATCAACATGACCGAGACGGTGCGGGCGTGGCGCGACCATGCGCCGGACATCCTGCCCCTGCCGCACCCGTCGTGGCGCAACACGGCCTGGCTGCGGGGGAATCCGTGGTTTGAGGACGAGGTGCTGCCCTACCTCAGGGAGCGGGTGCGTGGCATCCTCGTCTGATGCGCGCAGTCCCGACGATCGCCTCTTCCCTTCTCCCCTCGGGGGAGAGGGGGGCCGGGGGGGCGGGAGGGGGGGGCCGTCGGCCTCACGCTCGCCGGTGGTCAGGTTGCGAGCGGACCGCGCCCCCTCATCCGAGCGGCTTCGCCGCCCACCTTCTCCCCCGAGGGGAGAAGGGCGCAGTCTCGCCCTGACCCTCATCCTCACCCTGACCCTCGCCGCCTGCGCCACCCCGGCCGTCCAGCCGCCCCTGACCCCGCCGCCTGGCTTCGCCGGCCCCTCGGTCGAAGCGCAGGCCCTGGTCATGGACGACGGCGCGCGCCTGCCCCTGGTTCGCTGGACGCCCGAAACCGGCGAGCCCTGGGCCGTCATCATCGGCCTGCACGGCATGAACGACAGCCGCGCCGCCTTCCGCCTCGCCGGTCCCTGGTGGGCCGGGCGCGGAATCGAGACCTGGGCCTTCGACCAGCGCGGCTTCGGCGGCGCGCCCGGTCGCGGCGTCTGGGCCGGCGAGGCGCGGATGGCCGAGGACCTGCGCACCGCCGTCGCTCTGGCCCGGGCGCGTCATCCCCGCGCCGTCATCGCCGTCGCCGGAGAGAGCATGGGCGGCGCGGTCGCCGTCGCCGCCTTCGGCTCGGACCGCCCGCCCGCGGCGGATCGGGTCATCCTGCTGGCGCCGGCCGTCTGGGGCTGGTCGGCGCAGGGGCCGGTCAATTCGGTCGGTCTGTGGATCGCCGCCCGCGCCATGGGCGACCGCGCCGTGGCCGCGCCGGAATGGGCCGTGCGGGACCTGCCGGCGTCCAGCAACCGGCTGGAGCTGATCCGCAACGGCCGCGATCCCGCCAGCATCCTGTCGACCCGGTTCGACGCCCTGTACGGCCTGGTGAACCTGATGGAGCGCGCCTCGGTCCGGCTGGGCGAGATCCGCGCGCCGACCCTGCTGCTCTACGGCGGCCACGACAATGTCATCCAGAGGGATCCGATGCGCCGGGCGCTGGAGCAGGCGGGCGAACGGCCCGGCTTGCGCACCGGCTTCTATCCCGACGGCTGGCACATCCTGAACCGCGACCTCGAAGCGGAGACCGTCTACCGCGACGTCGAGGCCTGGCTGCGCGATGCGGCCGCGCCGTTGCCGTCGGGTGCGGGACCAGTGCTGCCCGCCCTCAGGGATGAGGGATGAGGGATGACGTTCCGGTCTGCGCCGTCCGCCTGACCCTCCGCCCAAACCTGTCCCCCATCCCTCATCCCTCATCCCTGGTCCTCGCGCCTACCCTCGCCCTTCCCGCCCACGCTGACGTCAAACCGCCATGCTTGCGGTGTTATCCGTCGCGGCGTAAACGCGCGCCAACAAAAAAACACCCCGGGAGACGCTCAAGTGAGCATGACGCTGTTTGATTCCCCGTCCTTCGCGAACCACGAAGGCGTCCATGCTGTCTTTGACGAAAAGACCGGCCTGCGTGCGATTATCGCTGTTCACTCGAGCGCGCGCGGCCCGGCCGTCGGCGGCACCCGGATGTGGAACTACGCCTCCAGCGCCGAAGCCCTTGAGGATGTGCTGCGCCTGTCACGCGGCATGAGCTACAAGAACGCGGTCGCGGACCTGGAAATGGGCGGCGGCAAGTCGGTCATCATCGGCGATTCCAAGACCCAGAAATCCCCCGAGCTGTTCCGCGCCTTCGGCCGCGCCGTCGATACGCTGGGCGGCCTCTACTATGCGGCGGAAGACGTCGGCGTGTCTGTCGCCGACATCGCCGAGGCCCGCAAGGTCACCCCCTATGTGCTGGGCCTGAACGACGGTCCCGAGGCCTCGGGCGATCCGAGCCCCGTCACCGCCGAGGGCGTCTATCGCTCGACGCTGCTGGCGGCGAAACGCCTGTGGAACCAGGACGACCTGACGGGCCTGACCGTCTCGGTCCAGGGCATCGGCCACGTCGGCGGCTATCTGGCCGACAAGCTGTACGCCGCCGGCGCCAGGCTGATCATGACGGACGTCAACACGGCCCTGCTGGCCGAGGTCGCCGCCCGCACCCATGCCGAGATCGTGACCCCCGACGCCATCTATGACGTCAAGGCCGACATCTACGCCCCCTGCGCCCTCGGGGCGACGCTGAACCCGCAGACCCTGGACCGTCTGACGGTCAAGGCGGTGGTCGGCGCCGCCAACAACCAGCTGGCCACGCCGGATATCGGCCAGATCCTGTTCGAACGCGGCGTGCTCTACGCCCCCGACTATGTCGTCAACGGCGGCGGCATCATCAACGTGGCTTCGGAACTGAAGGCGCGCCAGACCGGCGGCGCCTACGACCCGGCCTGGGTTGAGGCCAGGCTGTCGCGCCTGATGGACACCCTGGAAGAGATCATGGATCGCTCGGCCGCCGAGAAGCGCCCGACGCACGAGATCGCCGACGCCATCGCCGAGGCCCGCATCAACGCCGCCCGCGACCGGAAGGCCGAGCAGCGCAAGGCGGCTTAGTCGTCCGTTCCACCCGCCGTGCACCCCGGCGAACGCCGGGGTGCACGGTGATAAGTCAGACTCCCGGGGCTCCCTGCGTCCAAATCTGACGTGCCGGCCGTCCAGTCTGCGTCCTGCCCGATTCCGCAACGCCCTTCGCGCCGCGGACGAAGCGCACGATGTGAACGATGTGAACGGTGTGAACGGTATTTTTCGACCGCGAGGGCCGGATTCGCGCCTCGGGGGCATACGGACCACTATCGCCTGAACCGCCCTTCTGATTCGGGCCGAGGCGCCATGACCGCAACCTCCAGGACCCCACCCCCGGCCCGAGCCTTCGACCCGCTGCTGATCCTCATGGCGGTGGGCTTCATCGTGGCCGTCGCGGCGCTGGCCTGGCCCGCCTTCCGCTCGGATCCCATGAGCGCGCCGGGGCTGGTGCTGATCTTCACCGTCGGGGCCGTGGCCCTGATCGGCCTGTTCTCGTTCTCGCGCGGCGAGTCCCGCAAGCCGATGGCCGACGCCGCCGTCGACCTGCTGGACGCCATGGCCGAGCCGGCCGCCCTGGTCTGGGCCACCGGCCAGGTGCTGGCCTTCAACGGCGCCTGGGCCGAGGCCAACGGCGCCACCACCGCCCTGCCGAAGGGCAAGTCGGCCTCGGCCCTCTACATGGCCTTCGCCCAGGCCCGCGCCGGCCAGCAGGGCCGCGCCATCGTCGTCATCGGCGACCGCGAGCAGGAGGTGCTGATCGGCGCAGCGGGGGAGGGCCGGTTCCTCGTTCGCGCCGCGCCGGAGGCTGTCCTGCCCGTCGGCGCCATGGCCAGCCACCGGCCCGCCACGATCTCGAACGCCGTGGAAAGCCGCGCCATGGCCGCCGGGGCGCCGTTCGGCTCGGCGGTCATCGCCGCCGAAGACCTGTTCGCCGGCAAGGTCGAGGAGGCCAACGCCGCCCTGTCGGTGCTGACCGGCCCCGCCGCCGCGCGCGACGCCGCCTTCGGCCATCTGTTCGATCCGGCGGGCGTCAACGAGGCCCGCGTCAAGCTGGAGGACGGCTCCTCAGGCCCGATCGAGCTGGTCGCCCGCGCCTTCCCGGACAAGATGCTGCACCTCTATGTGGCCCCCGAGGGCGACAAGCGGCGCATCTGGCTGTTCGACGTCTCGGCCCAGAAGTCGATGGAGCTGCAGCTCTCGCAGGCCCAGAAGATGCAGGCCGTGGGCCAGCTGGCCGGCGGCGTGGCCCACGACTTCAACAACCTGCTGACCGCCATCCAGCTGCAGCTCTCGGGCTTGCTGGAGCGCCATCCGGTCGGCGATCCCTCGTACGAGGGCCTCAACGAAATCCGCCAGACCGCCATCCGCGCCGCCGACCTGGTGCGCAAGCTGCTGGCCTTCTCGCGCAAGTCGACGGTCCGCCGCGAGCGCCTCGACCTCGGCGAGCTGGTGGGCGAGTTCGCCGTCCTGCTGCGCCGCCTGCTGCGCGAGGACGTGCGGCTCGAGACCGACTACGGCCGCGACCTGCCGGTGGTCCTGGCCGACAAGAGCCAGCTGGAGACGGCGGTGATGAACCTGGCCGTCAACGCCCGCGACGCCATGCGCGGCGTGGTCGAGCCGGGCGCCGGCGTGGTCACCATCCGCACCGCCCGCCTGACCGCCGACGAGGCCCGCGCCCTGGGCTGGACCAGTCCGGCCACCGACGTGGTCGCCCTGATCGAGGTGACCGACAGCGGCCCGGGCGTGCCGCCGGAACTTCTCGACAAGATCTTCGAGCCCTTCTTCACCACCAAGGCGGTGAACGAGGGCACGGGCATGGGTCTGGCCACCGTCTACGGCATCGTCGAACAGGCCGGCGGCCACATCAACGTGTCCAATGGGCCGGCGGGCGGGGCCGTGTTCCGCATCTTCCTGCCCGAGGCGGCGGAAGCCGAACTGGCCGAAATCGCGCCGGTCGAGATCAAGGTGAAGGCCCCGCGCGACCTGTCGGGCGCCGGCCGCATCCTGTTCGTCGAGGACGAGGCCGCCGTGCGCGGCATCGCCGCCCGCCTGCTGCGCCAGCGCGGCTATGAGGTCATCGAGGCCGCGGACGGCGAGGAGGCGCTGGAGCTCGCCGAACAGCACGCCGGGACCATCGACATGATGATCTCGGACGTCATCATGCCCGGCCTCGACGGGCCGGCCCTGCTGAAGAAGGCGCGGCCCTTCCTCGGCGATGCGCCCGTCCTGTTCATCTCGGGCTATGCGGAAAGCGACTTCTCGGACCTGCTGCAGGATGAGGTCGGAGTGTCCTTCCTGCCCAAGCCGCTGGACATCAAGACCCTGGCCGAGCGGGTCAAACAGGAACTGCACGCCGGCTGAACCATCGGTAACTTGCCAATCGCCGCCCGGCGCCATCCTCTGGCGCCTCGCGCCACGGAGCCTGCCGTCATGATCAATCGTCGCCGCCTGCTGTTCACCGCCGCCGCCGGAGCGGGCCTCGCCGCCTGCGGCCAGGCCCTGGCGCAAACGCCCGCCGCCGCGGGCTCGGCCTCGGCCGCGCTCACCGCCCTGATGGACAAGGTCGTGCAGACCTTCCTGCTGGAGTCTCCCGAGACCCTGACCTCCCTGGGCATGGACAAGGGACCGATGGCGGCGATGAAGTCCCGGCTCGACGACCGCTCCCAGGCCAAGATCGACGCCGACCGGGTCGTGTTCCGGGGCCAGATGGGCGAGCTTGCGGCCATCGACCGGAGCGCCCTGCCCGAGACCGAAGGCGTCTACCACGACACCCTGACCTTCTTCGGCGACACCCAGATGATGGGCGAGCGCTTCCCCTATGGCGGCGGCGGGTTCGGCCCGGCGCCCTACACCATCTCCCAGCTGACCGGGTCGTATCAGGGCCTGCCCGACTTCCTCGACACCCAGCACGCGATCGAGACGGCCGAGGACGCCGAGGCCTATCTGTCGCGCGTGGCCGCCTTCCCGACAGCGCTGGATCAGGAAACCGCGCGGATGCAGGCCGATTTCGCGGCCGGCGCGGTGCCGCCGGACTTCGTCATCGACAAGACCCTGCTCCAGCTCGCCAACCTCTATGACACCCCGCCCGACCAGTCGGTCCTGACCACCTCCATCGTGCGCCGGGCCGGCGAGAAGAACCTCGCCGGCGACTGGGGCGCGCGCGCGCGACGGATCGTCGAGACCGAAGTCTATCCGGCCCTGCGCCGTCAGGCCGACGCCATGCGCGCCCGCCGCGCCGACGCGACCCATGACGCCGGCGTCTGGCGCCTGCCCGACGGCGAGGCCTATTACGACTGGGGCATCCGCAGCTACACCACCTCGACCCTGTCGGGCGCCGAGATCCACGCCCTCGGCCTGCAACAGGTGGCCGAGCTTTCGGCGCGCGCCGACGTGCTGCTGAAGGCCCAGGGCCTGACCCGGGGATCCGTGGGCGAGCGCATCTCCGCCCTCGGCAAGGATCCGGCGCAGCTCTATCCCAACACCGACGCGGGCAAGGCCCAGCTGCTGGCCGACCTCAACGCCCAGATGGCCGACATGGCCAAACGCCTGCCGCAGTATTTCGGCCGCATCCCCGCCGCCCCGGTCGAGATCCGCCGCGTGCCGACCTTCATCGAGGCGGGCGCGCCCGGCGGCTACTACAACTCGCCCGCGCTCGACGGCTCGCGGCCCGGCGCCTACTACATCAACCTGCGCGACACGTCGGAATGGCCGCGCATGCAGCTGCCGACCCTGACCTATCACGAGGCGTCGCCGGGCCATCACCACCAGATCGCCCTGCAGCAGGAACAGGCTGACCGCCCCTTGCTGATGAAGGTGCTGGGCTTCTCGGCCTATTCCGAGGGCTGGGCGCTCTATTCCGAACAGCTGGCCGACGAGATGGGCGTCTATGCCGACAACCCGATCGGCCAGATCGGCTATCTCCAGTCGCTGCTGTTCCGCGCCACCCGGCTGGTCGCCGACTCCGGGCTGCACCACAAGCGCTGGAGCCGGGAACAGACCATCCGCTACATGGTCGAAACCCTCGGCGATTCCGAGACGGCGGTCACCACCGAGGTCGAACGCTATTGCGTCTGGCCGGGCCAGGCCTCCAGCTACAAGGTCGGCCATAACAAGTGGGTGGAGCTGCGCGCCAGGGCCCAGGCCGCGCTCGGCGACCGCTTCGACATTCGCGCCTTCCACGACGCCGGCATGAACGCCGGCGGGGTGCCGCTGACCGTGCTGGACAAGATCATGTCCGACTGGATCGCGGCCCAGCGCGCCTGAACCCGAAAGCTGCCCATCCGGCTCGCGCGCGGGCCGGATGGGCAGCCACGCCAAGCAGGAATTCCCCATGATCGACCGCCGCCGCCTGATGCTTTCCGCCGCCGGCCTGGGCCTGCTGGCGGCCCTGCCCGCCGCCGCCCAGACCCCGGCGATGTCCGGGGCGGACGCCCGGCTCGACGCCATGCTGACCCGCTGGTTCAACGAGAACGTGGACCTGTCGCCGGAATACGCGACCAACCTGGGCCTCGACCGCGACGCCCGCGCCGCCCTGTCGGGCCAGTTGCGGCAGGTCGGGCTGGCTGACGCCGAGGCCGACCGCGTTCGCGCCCGCGCCCGCTGGGCCGAGATCCAGACGGTGTCGGAAGAGGGCCTGTCGGATCAGGCCAAGGTCTCGCTGGCCGTCTATCGCTTCACGGCGGAGGGCGCGGCCCGGGCGGCGGACATCCCGTACGGCGGCGGCATCGGTCCCTATGTCGTGACCCAGCGGTCGGGGGCCTATTTCTCGGTGCCGGACTTCATGGCCAACCAGCACCGGCTGGAGACCGAGGCCGACGCGGAAGCCTTCATCTCGCGCCTGTCCGCCTTCGCCCGGGTGCTGGATCAGGAGAGCGAGCGGATCACCGCCGATGCGGCCCTGGGCGTCATGCTGCCGTCCTTCCTGATGGACAAGACCCTGACCCAGCTGCGGACCCTGCGCGACACCCCGGCCTACGACATGGCCATGATCCAGGCGCTGATCCGCAAGACGGACGAGCGTGACATGATCGGCGACTGGGGCGCCCAGGCCGCCCAGGTGGTCGATGCCGAGATCAAGCCGGCCCTCGCTCGCCAGATCGCGGCCTTTGAGGCCCAGCGTCCTAACGCCACGGAGGATGCGGGGGCGTGGAAGCTGCCGCAGGGCGACAAGGCCTATGCCCTGGCCCTTCGCGCCTACACCACCACCGACTACAACGCCCAGGACATCCACGACATCGGCCTGCAACAGGTCGCCTCGATCCAGGCCGAGATCGACACGATCCTGAAGGGCATGGGCATGGCCGACGGTTCGGTCGGCGAGCGGATCAAGGCGCTCAGCGAGGACCCGCAATATCTCTGGCCCAATACGGACGAGGCCAAGGTCGCGCTGATCGGCTCCCTGAACGAACAGATGGCGGCGCTGAAGCCGCTGCTGCCGCGCGTATTCAACACCCTGCCCACAGCGGCGGTGGAGATCCGGCGCGTGCCGCCGGCCATCGAGCTTGGCGCGCCGGGCGGATACTACCAGGCCGCGTCGCTGGATGGCTCGCGACCGGGCGCCTACTACATCAACCTGTCCAACACCGCGAACTGGCCCAAATGGGGTCTGCCGACCCTGACCTATCACGAGGCGTCGCCCGGCCACCATTTCCAGATCACCGTGGCGCGGGAGGCGGGCAGCCTGCCCATCTATCGCCGCGTCGCCGGCAACTCCGCCTACAATGAAGGCTGGGCGCTCTACGCCGAGCGCGTCGCCGCCGACGACCTGGACGTCTACGCCGGAAACCCGCTGGGCCGGGTGGGCTATCTTCAGTCCTACCTGTTCCGCGCCGTCCGGCTGGTGGTCGACACCGGCCTGCATCACAAGCGCTGGAGCCGCGACCAGGCCATCCGCTACATGATCGACGAATGCGGCGAGCCGCCGGAGTCGGCCGAAAAGGAGATCGACCGCTACTGCGTCTCCATCGGTCAGGCCTGCTCGTACAAACTGGGCCAGACCGTGATCGCCCGCCTGCGCGCCGAGGCTGAGGCCCGTCCCGGCTTTGATCTCAAGGCCTTCCACGACCGCGTGCTGCTGAACGGCTCTGTGCCGCTGGCGGTGCTGGAAGGGCTGATGCGGAGCTAGAGGCTCGCGCGCGCCTCGACGATCGTCGGATCGGCGTCGGCCTGGGCCGCCAGCCACTCGCGGAAGCGGGCGATCTTGGGCGATCGCCTGCGGCCCTCGGGCCAGACCAGATAGTAGCCGGTGTGGAATGACACCGACTGGGCGAAGGGGCGAACCAGCAGGCCGTTGCGCAGCTCGCGTGCAAACAGGATAGGCGAGGCCAGGGCGACGCCCTGGTCGCCCAGGGCGGCCGCGACCTCAAGCACCTGATAGTCGGCGGTCAGACGGCTCATGGGCTGGGTTCCGCCGCTGACCCCGGCCGCGGCGAACCAGGCGGCCCATTCCTTCTCCATGCCGATGCGCGGCGCGTCCAGCAGGTCGGCGGGCCGGGTCAGGTTCAGCCGTTCGGCCATGGCCGGGCTGCACACGGGGGTGAAGACACTGGGCATCAAAAGCTGGCTCTCCATCCCCGGCCAGTCTCCATGGCCGGAGCGGATGCCGACGTCGAACCCCTCACGCGCCAGGTCCAGCAGCATCGGACTGGTGTCCAGCCGCACCGCCAGCCCGGGGTTGGCCACCTGGAACGTCCCCAGTCGCGGGGCCAGCCACTGCGCCGCCAGCGAGGCCAGGGTGGTGATCGACAGGATGTGCTCGTCCGCCTCGGTCAGGTCGCTGACGGCACGGCGCAGGAGGGTCATCGCTTCGGTGGCGGCCCGCGACAGCCGTTCCCCGCCATCGGTCGGCTGAACCTCGCGCGGCAACCGCCGGAACAGGCTCTGGCCCAGCCGGCCCTCCAGCGCCTTGATCTGCCAGCTGACCGCGGCCTGGGTCATGCCCAGTTCCTCGGCCGCGCGCGTGAAGCTCCTGAGACGGGCGGCGGCCTCGAACACGCGGATCGAGGCGAGGGGAATGCCAGCGAGAGGATCGGCCATAAGTGAACCTTATGTGAGCAACCTACAATCTGGTTTGTCCAGCGCCCCTGTCAAGCTCATCCTGATCATATCAGCAAGGCAAGGCCAGAGGAGGCCGAGATGGAAGAGATGCATCACACCCATAAGGAGCCTGCATGGGGTTGGCTCTCGGTCCTGCAGGACTGGCGCCGCAGCCGGACCCGCCGGCGCCTGCGCTCGCCGGACCGCATCATCACGCCCTGGAGCCGCTGAGACCCTTTCGCCAATCCGGTCCGCCGCAGGCGAAATTTCCTTCTCCCGTGCATGATCGTCGGCCCTTCCAGGGGGTCGGGGCCCGGATCCTGGAGTCTCCTGCTCCCGGGGTCCGGGTCGAGCCGCGTCCGGCCCTGAGCGTTGGATCCCCCGCCCCCGGACCGCGCAGGCGACGGCTTGTCAGGCGGAGTCTCCCGCGCGAGGGTGCGGGCTGTCCGTTGGGGGAAACCTATGCTCAGCCGCCGCCGCCTGTTGACGTCCGCCGCCGGCGGGCTGGGGCTTCTCGCCCTTCCCGCTCTCGCCCGTGCGGGGGTTCCCTCGTGGCAAGGCGACGGACCGTCCCGGGCCCGCGCCCTCTATGACGTCATCTTCGAAGGCGTGCTTGAGGCGTCGCCCATCGGCGCCACCGGTCTGGGCCTGGACGTCGGTCCGCGGGCGGGCCTGAAATCCCGCCTCGACAGCCGGAGCTACGCCGACCGCCTGAACATCTTCAAGCCCATGGTCGAGGCGCGCCCGGCGCTGGCGGCGCTTGACGCCTCGGCCCTGACCGGCCGCGACCGCTCCGACTACGACAGCGTGGTCTGGATGGCGGACCGCTCGGCCGAGATCGCCGCCTTCCCGTTCGGCGGCGTCGACAGCTACGGCTATCCCTGCCCCTATGTCGTCAGCCAGCTGACCGGTCTGTATCAGGCGGTCCCCGACTTTCTCGACAGCCAGCATACGGTCGCCACGGCGGCCGACGCCGACGCCTATCTGGCGCGGCTGGAAAGCTTCGCCGAAGGCCTCGACCATGAGACCGGACGATCCGCCATGGATGCGGCCGATCATGGCGTCATCCCGCCCGACTTCGTGATCAACAAGGCGCTGACCCAGCTTCGCGCCCTGCGCCGCGAGACCGGAGAAAGCGCCGGCCTGGTTCAGTCGCTGGTCCGCAAGACCGCCGCGGCCGGGATCGCCGGAGACTGGGCCGGTCGGGCGAGGGCGCTCGTGGACGGGCCGGTCGCCGCCGCGCTGGACAGGCAGATCGCCCAGATGGAGCGGCATCTTCCCAACGCCGCCCATGACGCCGGGATCGGCGCGCGTCCGAACGGCGAGGCCTATTACAACCTCTGTCTCCGGTTCCAGACATCGACCGGGCTGACCCCGGCGGAGGCGCATCAGGTGGGCCTGGAGCAGGTGGGGCGGATCGAGGCCCTGGCGGACCCCCTGCTGCGCCAGCGCGGCTATACGCAGGGCTCGGTCGGGGCGCGGCTGACCGCCTTCGGCAAGGAGCCTCGCTATCTCTATCCGAACACGGACGATGGGCGCGCGGCCCTGCTGGCCGACCTCAACCGGCAGGTCGCCGCGGTCGAGGCGCGGTTGCCGCAGATGTTCGAACGCCTGCCGAAGGCGCGGGTCGAGGTGCGCCGGGTGCCGCCGTCCATCGAATTGGGCGCGCCGCGCGGCTATGCCCAGAGCCCGTCGCTGGATGGGTCGCGGCCGGGCGCCTACTACATCAACCTGGTCGATACGGCGATCTGGCCGCGCTGGGCCCTGCCGACCCTGACCTATCACGAGAGCCTGCCGGGCCATCACCTTCAGGGCGCGCTGGCGCTGGAGGCGACTGACACGCCGCTGCTGCTCAAGTCGCTCGGCTTCAACGCCTATGGCGAGGGCTGGGGCCTCTACGCCGAGCAACTGGCCGACGAACTGGGCATGTATGACGACTTCCCGGAAGGGAAGCTGGGTTATCACCAGTCGTTCCTGTATCGCGCCGCCCGCATCGTCATCGACACCGGCGTCCACGCCCTGGGCTGGAGCCGCGAACAGGCCATTCGATACATGATCGAGACGGTGGGCCTGGCGCCCGCGGCGGCCGAGAGCGAGATCGAGCGCTACTGCGTCTGGCCGGGGCAGGCCTGCGGCTACAAGATCGGCCACACCGAGATCGACCGTCTCAGGACGGTCGCTCGCGAGCGCACCGGCGACCGCTTCGACATCAAGAGCTTCCACTCGGCGGTGCTGGACGGCGGTGCGATGCCGCTGGAGGTGCTGGGCCGGGTGGTCGATCAGTGGGTGGCGGCGCGGCTGGGCGGAGCCTGACCGACGGACGGTCCGGACGGTCGAAAAACACCGTCCGGACCGTCCGGCTCGTCCGGATGATCAACTTGCGACGGCGTGAGCGAATTCATTCGATTGTCAAAGACCGGACCTCGACGGGTTCGGTCAGTCAAACATGCACCTGCGTCGGTTCTGGACGCAGGCGCTGATCACGAGCGGTCAATCGCGCACCGTCCAGCCGTCGGCCTCACGCAGGCGGTTGTGGATCGCTGTGGCGGCGACGGCCGCCTCGGCGCCGGCGACCGCGATCTGGTTCAGGCCGCGCACGACGTCGCCGGCTGCGTACAGGCCCTTCACGCTGGTCTGCTGGTGCGCATCGACGAACAGACGTCCGTCCTCGCCGACCCTCGCATCCAGCCCCTCGGCCAGATCCGCATTCGGCGAGGCGCCCAGGGCCGAATAGACCGAGTCGAAGCTGCGGAACGTCCCGCCCCAACTCAGCGCCGTGACCCGGTCGCCTTCAAGCCGGACGTTGTCGATGGGCGCGCAGATCAGTTCGATGCCCATACGCGTCATCTCGTCCCGCGCGGTCAGGGCCTCGGGCGGGCCGATGTGGATCAGGGTCACCCGGTCGGAATAGGTGCGCAGGAAGGCCGCCTCGCGCACGCCCTTGTCGTCGTCGCCGATCACCGCGACGGCCTTGTCGCTGACCTCGTAGCCGTCACAGATCGGGCAGATGCGGACCAAAGCCCGCTCGATGGCGCGCTCGACGCCGGGCAGATCAGGATGGTGGTCGATCACCCCGGTGGCCAGCAGCACCGAGCGGACGTGGAGGTCGCGACCGTTCAGCCGGGCGATGAAGCCGTCGCCGTCGCGGGTCAGGCTTTCGACCCGTCCGCCCTCGATGACTGCGCCATATTCCGTCGCCTGTTCGGTCATCCGGCTCAGGATCGCGTCGCCGGGGATGCCGCTGGGAAAGCCCGGCATATTGTGGCTCAGCGGTATCCAGCGGGCGCGTGATGCGCCACCGTCGGCGACAAGGACCCGCCGCCGGAAGCGCGCCAGATAGGTCGCCGCGGTCAGGCCCGCGGGCCCGGCGCCGACGATCAGGACTTCGGCTTCGTTCATCGCGTCCGCCAGGTCGTCGGCCAGAAATCGGCCGGGATCCCCCAGCACTCCGTCATGGCCGTCTCCGAGCTCAGGACAAAGCCGCGGCCTGTCCATGTCCAGGTCGATGCCGTGCCGCAGTCCCCGATACCTCGCCCCTTGGAGAAGGCGCTTATGGTGCGGGTTTCCGCGTCATAGCCGCCGTTGATAGTGCCGGCGCTGCTTTCGCCGTTCGCTGAAAGCAGGCTCACGGCGCGCGGGTTCCGCCCGCCCGGCCCGGTCAGATACCAGTCGTGACCGACGTTGTAGGCCCCGACGAAACAGGGCACGGCCCAGAGTTCGGTCGAAACGTCCAGCCGCGCCGACATGACCTCGTCGCTGACCGCGCTGTCGCCGGTCTCGGCCCGGCAGGCCTTGACCGCGGCCACCGCCTCCAGCGCGGGGGGAAGGGTCTGGCCGCTGTCGCCAAAACCGGTCTGGGCGATCGGGGGCGCGGCGACCACCCGGGGCGCCGGCGCGGGGCCGGGCACGGACGATGCGGGGCGCGTTCCCTTGCGGACGAGGGCGGTGGGGGTGTCCAGTCGGCCCTGACGCTCGTCGATCCACAGCATCGCCGCAGATGCGCCCGACAGCGACATCTCGACCGTCTCGCCGCCCCCCGTCAGGGTCAGACTCCGCCCTGCCGCCAGTCCGGACACGACCGCCGGGACGTCAGCCGCAGCGACCTCCGCCGCGCCGACCGGATCGTGGTCCCCGGCGACGGCCGCCGCGACATGGCGTCGGCCGTCCAGGGTCAGGGTGATGGGGCCGGTCAGGCCGTCGCCGCCGGAAGGCCAGAAGCCGACCGAAACGGTCCGCGCGCCGTCCGGCCCCGGCGCCGAGCCGACCCGCACCCAGCCCGTGCCCTCGCTGGTCGGCCCGAAGGCGACGCAGTCGTTGGTGTTGTCGCAGATGGCCAGCCAGTCGCGGAATTTGCGGGTTTCGCTGCGGGCCCCCGAGGCGGGCGTGGTGGATTCTTCCTCAACTGCGCCACCCGGAGCCTGGGCCGCCGCTTTTTCACCCGCCTGGCCGCACGCCGCCAACACCATGGCCGCCAGGCAAACCCCTCCAAAACGTCGCATCGTCGATCCCCGATCTCGCCCAGGCCCAGCGCCTTTCCGGACGATACCCGAAATCTGCGAGGGACGTCCCATCCTGTCAGCCCGCGGAGCGACAGCCCGCACCCGATACGCGGGCGGCATCCGCAAGGCGGGCTTCGTGGTCACTGAGGACACGCCGCATCAACTCGGCGTCGATCAGGATCGGAGTCTCAGAGAAGGCGATGATCCACCGCTGAACCAGTACTTTGGTTTCGATATCCAACAGATGTCCCTGCACGAACAGGAAGCCGCCCTTCCCGGCGACAGAACCACGCTGTTGCGATGTGGTTCAGCTTGGCCGCACAGACTTTTTTCCGGATCGGGGCTCAACACGCCAGCCTTCGCCCCTTTGCGCCCGCCGGCTCGCGCCGCTATACCGCGCCCCTTACTCCCCATTCCCAGTCAGAGGCGAACACCCGCATGGCCAAGATCAAGGTCGCCAATCCCATCGTGGACATCGACGGCGACGAGATGACCCGGATCATCTGGCAGATGATCAAGGACAAGCTGGTCTTCCCCTTCCTGGACGTCGACCTCGACTACTACGACCTGTCGATGGAGAACCGCGACGCCACCGACGACCAGGTGACGATCGACGCGGCCCATGCGATCCAGAAGCACGGCGTGGGCGTCAAATGCGCCACCATCACCCCCGACGAAGCGCGGGTGAAGGAGTTCGGCCTCAAGAAGATGTGGAAGTCGCCGAACGGCACCATCCGCAACATCCTGGGCGGCGTGGTCTTCCGCGAGCCGATCATCTGCTCGAACGTGCCCCGTCTGGTTCCCGGCTGGACCCAGCCGATCGTCGTCGGCCGCCACGCCTTCGGCGACCAGTACAAGGCCACGGACTTCCTCGTTCCGGGTCCGGGCAAGCTGACCATGAAGTGGGTCGGCAATGACGGCCAGGAGCAGAACTACGAAGTGTTCGACTTCCCCTCGGCCGGCATCGCCATGGGCATGTACAACCTCGACGACTCGATCACCGAGTTCGCCCGCGCCAGCTTCGCCTTCGGCCTGGGCCGGAACTTCCCGGTCTATCTGTCGACCAAGAACACGATCCTGAAAGCCTATGACGGCCGCTTCAAGGACATCTTCCAGAAGGTGTTCGAGGAGGAGTTCGCCGCCGACTTCAAGGCCAAGGGCCTGACCTATGAGCACCGCCTGATCGACGACATGGTGGCCGCGGCCATCAAATGGTCGGGCGGTTTCGTCTGGGCGTGCAAGAACTACGACGGCGACGTGCAGTCCGACGTGGTGGCCCAGGGCTTCGGCTCGCTCGGGCTGATGACCTCGGTGCTGATGACGCCGGACGGCAGGATACTGGAGTCGGAAGCCGCCCACGGCACCGTCACCCGCCACTACCGCCAGCACCAGAAGGGCGAGGCGACCTCGACCAATTCCATCGCCTCGATCTACGCTTGGACGCGCGGCTTCTCTCACCGGGCCAAGCTGGACGACAACGCCGAACTGGCGACCTTCGCCGACACGCTGGAGCGCGTCGTCGTCGAAACCGTCGAGGCCGGCTTCATGACCAAGGATCTGGCGCTGCTGGTCGGTGATCAACAGAGCTGGCTGACCACCGAGGGCTTCCTCGACAAGGTGGCCGAGAACCTCACCGCGGCGATGAAGGCGTCCTAGAAGGGCGCTAACGCTCGCGGCGCGGTCGCTCGCTGTTTGAGCGCCCGCACGAAGCGCCAGGCCGCGTCGGGTCGGGAGGTCCCGTAGGGCCGACGACCGCGGCCCAACGAAAAGAGGCTCGCCGGACTCGCGTCCGGCGAGCCTTTCGTTTGAGCCCGAACGGGGTTCGTGCATTGTGGCGCCAGGACGTCGGGGATCCACCATGAAGTTTGTCGGCAGGCTCATCGTCGCTTTCATCGCCGTTGCGGTGATCAGCTTCTTCGCCGCCCCCGGCGTCGCCTTCTTCGCCGTGAGATCAGCGGCCGACGCCAATGACGCCGCCGGCCTGGCGCGGCTGGTCGACTATGCGGCCGTGCGCCAGTCGCTGCGGCCCCAGCTGGACGGCAATCCCGCCGCCATGGCCCCGGCCCCGTCCTTCATGGAAGACCCGATCGGCGCCGTACGTCGCCAGATCGAACAGGCGGCGGCGCCCCAGGCTCCGGATGTCGAGGGCTATCTGACTCCGCCCGCTCTCGCAGCCCTGACCCGGGGAGAGGGCCGTTACGCCGCGCAACGCACGGGCGGTCCCTTGCCGTCGCCGGACGCCACGACCACGGGCGGGCCGATGCCGAAGCCGGTGTATTGGGGCATGAACCGCGCCCGAATGAGCGTGACCGACGAGGGCGGCTCCGAGACCATCTTCACCTTCGAGCGCAAGGGGCCGTTCGAATGGAAGCTGGTCCATATCGGCCTGCCCGACGGCGTGGCGCCGGCGCCTGCCCGCGCCGTGCCGACGGTCGGCGACAGCGGCGGCAAGGCCGGCTGATCGCGGACTGGCGTTGCCGGCCGATTCCCGGTTACCGTGACGGCGGGAAGGCGTTTCGACGCCAGAGGGAAGCATGACCAGAAAGATCCTCATCGGCGTCGCCGTGGCGGCCGTGGCCGTCTTCATGCTCGCATGGGCCGCGTCGCCCATCCTCGCGGCCAAGGCCCTGATCAAGGCGGCGAAGGCCGGTGACGAGCGCAGGATCGAGCAGCTGGTGGACTTTCCGTCCCTGCGCGCCAGCCTCAAGGACGAACTGAACGATGAGCTGGTCGCCCGCATGCGGCGCGATCCGCGCGTGGTCGAAAGCGGGCTGGGCGGTCTGGGCATGATGCTGGCGCCCATGCTGCTGTCCGGCGCGGTGGACACCTTGGTCACGCCGGAAGTGGTGGCGAACATGGTCACCACGGCTGAAGCCCCGGATCCGACGCGGCCCGGCGACCCCGATCCCGCTGACAAGCGGGACGGAAACGACATCCACCAGTCCTGGGGCTATCGCAGCCTGAACGAATTCGCCGTCACCCTGACTGACCGCGACCGGCCTGACGACCATCTGGCCCTGATCCTGGAGCGGCGGGGCCTGTTCGACTGGAAGCTGGCCGCGGTGGACCTGCAGAGCGCGCCAGCCTAGGCGGCCTGGGCCCCCAGGGTCGCCCGCACCGCCGCCAGACCGGCCTCGGCCTTCGATCCGTCGGGCGCGCCGCCCTGGGCGAAGTCGGCCTTGCCGCCCGCGCCCTGTCCGCCCATGGCGATGACCGCCGCGCGCGCCAGGTCGGCGGCGTTGACCTTGTCGGTGATGTCCGAGGTCACGGCGACGGTGATCGCGGCCTTGCCGTCAGTGACTCCGACCAGGGCGACGACGCCCGAGCCGACCTGTTTGCGGAAGTCCTCGGCCACGCCGCGCAGGCCCTTGCCGTCGACGCCGTCCAGCACGCGGGCGATCAGCTTGACGCCGGCGATCTCTTCGGGCGCGGCGTTGGCGGACGCTCCGCCGCCGCCGAGGGCCAGTTGCTTCTTCAGGTCGGCGACCTGCTTCTCCAGCGCGCGGCGGTCGGCGGTCAGGGCCTCGACCCGCGCCGGCACGTCGGCGACCTGGACCTTGAACGACTGGGCCAGCGACTTCGCCACCCCGGCCTGGGCCAGCAGATACTGGCGCGCGGCCTCGCCGGTCAGGGCCTCGATGCGGCGCACGCCGGCGGCGATGCCGGTCTCGGAGGTGATCTTGAACAGGGCGATGTCGCCAGTGCGGGCCACATGGGTGCCGCCGCACAGCTCGACCGAATAGGGCCCCTCGCCGGTCAGGGCGCGGCCCAGCGTGAGGACGCGGACCTCGTCGCCGTATTTCTCGCCGAACAGGGCGACGGCGCCGGCGGCGATGGCCTCCTGAGGGGCCATCATCTTCGTCTCGGCGGGCAGGTTCTGGCGGATGACGGCGTTCACCTCGTCCTCCATCCGGGCCAGTTCGTCCTCGGTGACGGGGGCGTTGTGGCTGAAGTCGAAACGCAGGCGTTCGGCGTCGACCATCTGGCCCTTCTGGGCCACGTGGCCGCCCAGCACATTGGCCAAGGCCTTGTGCAGCAGGTGGGCGGCGGAGTGGTTGGCGCGGGTGGTCAGGCGGGCGTCGGCGCCGGCGCGCAGCTGGGCCCGGGCGCCGACGGCCAGGGTTCCGGATGTGACCTCGATGCGGTGGGCGAACAGGTCGCCGGCGTGTTTCTGGACGTCCAGCACTGTGGCCGAGCCCTGCTGGCCGTGCGTGTCGGTCCATTCGATCTCGCCGCGGTCGCCGGCCTGGCCGCCGCCTTCGCCGTAGAAGGGGGTCTGGTCGAACAGGACTTCGGCGGTCTCGCCGGATGACAGTTCGTCGACCGAGGCGCCGTCGCGGACGATGGCGAGGACTTCGCCCGATCCCTCAATGGCGTCATAGCCGGTGAAGGCGGTGGGGCCGAGGCGGTCGCGCAGGGCCAGCCATTCGCCGGTCGAGGCGGTCTGGCCCGAGCCGGTCCAGTGTTCGCGGCTGCGGCTGCGCTGTTCGTTCATGGCGGCGTCGAAGGCGTCGGTGTCGACGGTGAAGCCGCGGCGGCGGGCCTCGTCCTGGGTCAGGTCGAGTGGGAAGCCGTAGGTGTCATAGAGGGTGAAGGCCGTCTGGCCCGACAGGACGCCGCCCTCGCCGAGGTCGCGCGACGCGTCCTCCAGCAGGCCCATGCCGCGGCCGAGGGTGGTGCGGAAGCGGATCTCTTCCTGCTTCAGGGTGTCGGTGATGAAGGCCTCGGCGCGGCGCAGCTCGGGGTAGGCCTCGCCCATCTCGGCGACGAGGGTCGGCACCAGGCGGTGCATCAGGGGATCGGCGGCGCCCAGCAGGTGGGCGTGGCGCATGGCGCGGCGCATGATGCGGCGCAGGACGTAGCCGCGGCCCTCGTTCGAGGGCGTGACGCCGTCGGCGATCAGGAAGGACGAGCTGCGCAGGTGGTCGGCGATGACGCGGTGGCTGGGCGTGCGGTCGCCTTCGGCCTTCGTACGGGTGGCGTCTTCCGAGGCCGCGATCAGGGTGCGGAACAGGTCGGTCTCATAGTTGGAATGGACGCCCTGCAGCACGGCCGCGATGCGCTCGAGGCCCATGCCGGTGTCGATCGACGGCTTCGGCAGCAGGGTGCGGCTGCCGTCGGCGGCCTGTTCGAACTGCATGAAGACGTTGTTCCAGATCTCCACGAAGCGATCGCCGTCCTCATCCGGCGAACCGGGAGGGCCGCCGGGGATGTGGTCGCCGTGGTCCCAGAAGATTTCGGTGCAGGGGCCGCAGGGGCCGGTGTCGCCCATGGACCAGAAATTGTCGGAGCCGGCGATGCGGACGATCCTGGAGTCCGGCAGGCCGGCGATCTTCTTCCACAGGTCGAAGGCCTCGTCGTCGTCGATATAGACGGTGACCATCAGCCGTTTGGCGTCGAGGCCGAACTCTTTCGTGCACAGGTTCCACGCCATCTCGATGGCGTGTTCCTTGAAATAGTCGCCGAAGGAGAAATTCCCCAGCATTTCGAAGAAGGTGTGGTGGCGGGCAGTGTAGCCGACGTTGTCGAGATCGTTGTGCTTGCCGCCGGCGCGGACGCATTTCTGCGAGCTGGCGGCGCGCTTGTACGGGGGCGTGGCCGCGCCGGTGAAATAGTCCTTGAACGGCACCATGCCCGCATTGACGAACAGCAGGGTCGGGTCGTTCTGCGGCACCAGGGGCGCGGAGGCGACCGTCTCGTGCCCGTCGGCCGCGAAATAGTCGAGGAAGGTCGAGCGGATCTGGTTCAGGCTGGACATGACGGTGCGCGTTCGGTCGGGGAGAAACGGGGAACGGGCGTCATATAGGGGTTTGGGCGCCAATGCATCACCCGGCCGTGAACACGGGCGGGCCGACCGGCCCGGACCGGACAGATCGCCGCACGTGGCCGCCGGGGCGCCTTGAGCGGGTATAGAGGGGCCCATGTCCAAGCTTGAAGTCTGGTTCGACGGCGGCTGTCCCCTGTGCCGGCGCGAGATCGCCCTGATGCGCCGGCTGGACCGGCGCGGCGCCATCGCCTTCACCGATGTGGCGGACGGCGAGGCGTCCTGTCCCATCGCCCGGACCGAGCTGCTGGCCCGGTTTCATGCGCGGGAGGCGGGGGTGATGCTGTCGGGCGCCGCCGCCTTCGCCGCCATGTGGCGGGCCATTCCGGTCCTGCGGCCGCTGGGGCTGGCGGCGCGGAACCGGACGGTGCTGGGCCTGCTGGAGCGCCTCTACATCGCCTTCCTGCGGATACGCCCGACGCTGGTTCGGGCGCTTGGCTGAGAAAAATGGCCGCCCGGTCCGGGTGGAGACCGGACGGCCGCTCCGTCCGGCCCGGCCCACACGGGGTCGGTGGCGGGTCGCGGGACCCGGCCGGAGAAGGTGGGGGGAGGTAGACTCTTCGGCCGAAAAACACCGTCTAAAGAGTCTACCCAGTCCAAACATGGGCCGCGAAACCATCGGCCGAAGCGGATGGAACGACCGCTACGTCCGGGTCAGCCCTCGAGGTCCTGGCCCTCGTCGGGTTCGGGGGTTCCCAGCAGTTCCTCGGCGATCTTGGTGGTCGAGGCGCGCACGGCCTTTTCGATCGAGTCGGCGACGTCGGGATTGGCCTTGAGGAAGGCGCGCACATTCTCGCGGCCCTGGCCGATGCGCTGGCTGTCGTAGGAGAACCAGCTGCCCGACTTCTCGACGATGCCGGCCTTGACCCCCAGGTCGATGATCTCGCCCAGTTTGGAGATGCCTTCGCCGTACATGATGTCGAAGATGACCTCGCGGAACGGCGGGGCGACCTTGTTCTTGACCACCTTGACCCGGGTGGTGTTGCCGACGACCTCGTCGCGGTCCTTGATCGCGCCGGTGCGGCGGATGTCGAGGCGGACCGAGGCGTAGAATTTCAGCGCGTTGCCGCCCGTCGTCGTTTCCGGCGAGCCGTACATGACGCCGATCTTGTGACGGATCTGGTTGATGAACAGGACGATGCACTGCGACTTGTTGATCGAGGCGGTCAGCTTGCGCAGCGCCTGGCTCATCAGGCGGGCCTGCAGGCCGGGCAGGCTGTCGCCCATCTCGCCCTCGATCTCGGCGCGCGGCGTCAGGGCGGCGACGGAGTCGACCACCACGATGTCCACGGCGCCCGAGCGCACCAGGGTGTCGACGATCTCAAGCGCCTGTTCGCCCGTGTCGGGCTGGGACACCAGCAGGTCGTCGAGATTGACGCCCAGCTTCTGGGCGTAGCCCGGATCCAGCGCATGTTCGGCGTCGACGAAGGCGGCGGTGCCGCCGGCCTTCTGGATCTCGGCCACGGTGTGCAGGGCCAGGGTCGTCTTGCCCGAGCTTTCCGGCCCGAACACCTCGATGACGCGGCCGCGCGGCAGGCCGCCGATGCCGAGCGCCATGTCGAGGCCCAGCGAGCCGGTCGAGACGGACGGAATCGCCTCCAGCGCCGCGCCGCCCCTGCCGAGCTTCATCACCGAGCCCTTGCCGAAGGCGCGGTCGATCTGGGCGATCGCCGCCTCCAGAGCCCGCTGTTTGTCGCCGTCGTCCCGGGTCACCAATTTCAGATTCGCCTGTGCCGCCACCTTGCCACTCTCCCTTGCCATGATTCCCGTTCGGTACCTGGAGGAGAGGCCCGCCTTCGGTCCGATGACCGTGACCCACTCCCTGTTGAGGCGCAGTTAGTACACGGTTTGTTCCGGTTGCCAATATGTTCTTTCGCGCTGACCGGCGGATGGCGACGAGCATGCGACCGATATTGACGTAGGTGGGCCCTGCCGGGTCGCGTCGGCCCTGAAGACCGGCGTTCGATAACAGCCCTTGCGTTCAAGAGCAGATGGATCGGCGGCGATAGAAGACGGTCATCGACAATGACAACCAAGGAGACTTTCATGTTCCCCACCGAAACCAACACCTCCCAGGCCGATCTGGCGCCGGCCAAGGGCCCATGCGCCGCCGACGGCGCCTGCGCCTGCGGTCCCGACTGCCAGTGCGGCGACGACTGCCGTTGCACGACCGAGACGAACTGCGCCTCGAACTAGTGCGCGCCGGATGACGGGCCGACCCGGGGTCGGTCCGTCTTCACCTGTCCTGCATGGGCGCCGCCCTCGGGCGCCTGCCGTTTCACTCGATCCAGGGTCAGGTCAGCATCTGCAGCGCCGTGGGGGCGACCCCGAACATCCGCCTGAAGGTGCGGCTGAGGTGCGCTGAATCCGAGAACCCGGCCTCATGCGCCGCGGCAGTAAGCGGCGACCCCCTTGCCACGATCGCGACAGCCTTGCTGAGCCTCAGCCACAGAAGGTAGGTCTTGAACGGCAAGCCGGTCTGCTCGACGAACAGGTGCCGCAATCGGCTCGACGAAAGGCCCGCAACCGGGACGGCGTCAGCCAGGCTCAGCGTCCGATCAAGGCGTTCACTCGCCCACACGATGACCTTCCGGATTCTGTAGTCAGGAATCTCGGCTCGCTCGTCGGCCGCCAGCGCGCCGACGAGTCTCCGTCCCCACGCGACTATCTCGCTGTCAGCGGCGCGCCAGTCAGACGTCGTCAAGGCCGCCAACTCGGCCGCAAGAAGAGGCGATGGCGCAAGCTCGGTCAGGGTTCCGGAGATATGGCGGGAGGCGAGTCCCCGGCCAAGCCGGCTTTCGGGCTCCACAAACAGAAGGGCGATGCGCCCCTCCGCTTCAAAGCGATGAAGGCCGTCCGCCGCCACCACCGTATCGGTGGTCGTACTCGCTTCATCCTCCGCGACCAGCCGGAAGGTTCCTCCAAGGCTGAAGGTTACCTGAATGGCGTGGTGGGCGTGGAAATCGGTGCTTCGGGTTTCCCCCTCGAAGCGGGCGGCGTCGACGAGCCAAAGGCTGCCGCCTTCCCACAGCACAACACGCGTTTGCGCCAAGACCTCCATACGGAAGACTTAGCTGCTGTGAAGCTTGTCTGGAAGGTCGACGAGACGCAGGGGCCGCGGGATGGTTCACGCCCCGCGACTCCGGTCGATCAGGCAAGTCCGGCGTGCACGCCGTGACTGCGCATGAGCCGCCAGGCCAGGAAGACGCCGGCCGCTACGTCATAGGCCATGCAGAACATCGGCCACCACACGGGCACGCCCGGGTTCGTGAAGATAGCGGGGTGAAAGATGTCGTAGACGCCGTGCCCGATGAGGCCGGCGACCACCCACCAGAGGCTTGTGCGGAAGCCCAGGACGGAAACCCCGACGAAGACGGCCGTCGGCAGGAGCTCTGACAACAATGCAGCGGTTGAGCCGCCCAACACAGCGAACAGTTCGTAGAGTACGGCGATCAGGATCAGGATCACGGGGTACGCAGCCCGATCTCTGTCCAGGCCCACCCACGCCAGGAACAGGCCCGCCAGAAGCGCCAAACCCACGCCGATTGCGTATTCCATCTGTCTCCCTCCATCTGCACTTCTTCATCTAGGAGCGCCATGCGCCGTGGTCTTGAACGCAAGGGCCGAAACGCGATCGTCAGGATTGGCGGAAATGGCGGCACCTATGACGATCTGTCTGTGATCGGGGGCCATGGTCCCGGCCGCGACTGTCTCCCACCGGAAGCCGACCTGGCCGCGCTGCGCCAGTCTGACAAAGATGACCGGCGCATTGGCCGGCCGAGGACTTGATCCCCAAGCTCCGCCGTGCGTTCACACCGCATGACAAAACCTTCCAAGCCCGCCGTCCTCTCCATCCGCAACGCCAGACTGGCCGATGTGAACGCCATCTCGGCCCTCGTGGCCAAGGTCTACAAGGACATGCCCGCCTATACGCCGGGCATGCTGCGGGGCCAGATCGCGGCCTTTCCCGACGGGCAGTTCGTGGTCGAATACGCCGACGAGATCGTCGGCTACGCCGCCGGATTCCGCATCGACGAGAAGACGGCCATGGCACCGCACACCTGGACCCAGATCACCGGCGGCGGCTATGCGGCGCGGCACGATCCGGTCGGGGACTGGTTCTACGGCATGGAAGTGTGCGTCGATCCGGACCGGCGCCGCCTGCGCATCGGCCAGCGGCTGTACGACGCCCGGCGCGACCTGTGCGAGGCCGAGAACTTGCGCGGCATCGTCTTCGGCGGGCGGATGCCGGGGCTGGCGCGGCGCAAGGCGGCCTATCCCGACGCCCGCGAATATCTGGACGCGGTGACGGCGCGCAAGCTGAACGACCCGGTGATCGGCTTCCACATGCGCGGCGGCTTCGAGCCGATCGGGGTGCTGGAGAACTATCTGACCTCGGACACGGCCTCGATGGGCCATGCGGCGCACATGGTCTGGCGCAACCCCTACTATACCGAGACGCACGGGCGGGGCGCGGCCTTCGCGGTCAAGGAGACGGTGCGGGTGGCGACGGTGCAACTGCAGGCCCGCAAGGTCGCCAGCTTCGAGGAGTTCATCTCCAACATCGAATATTTCGTCGACGTGACCTCGGACTACCGCTCGGACTTCGTGGTCTTCCCCGAGCTGTTCACCCTGCAGCTGCTGTCGCTGGAGAAGAAGAAGCTCAGCCCGGTGGAGTCGATCGAGGCCCTGACCCGCTATACGCCGCGCTTCGTCGAGGCGATGCGCAAGATGGCGGTCGAGTACAATATCAACATCATCGGCGGCTCTCACCCGACGCAGACGGACGACGGCGACATCCAGAACGTCGCCTATGTCTTCCTGCGCGACGGCTCGGTGCACGAGCAGGAGAAGATCCACCCGACGCCGAACGAGCGGCACTGGTGGAACATCAAGGGCGGCGACCGGGTGCACGCCATCCCGACCGATTGCGGGCCGATCGGGGTGCTGATCTGCTATGATTCCGAGTTCCCGGAACTGGCGCGGCGGCTGGTCGACGAGGGCGCGCGGCTGCTGTTCGTGCCGTTCTGCACCGACAACCGGCAGGGCTATCTGCGGGTGCGCTACTGCTCGCAGGCGCGGGCCATCGAGAACCAGTGCTACGTCATCCTGTCGGGCAATGTCGGCAATCTGCCGAACGTCGAGAACATGGACATCCAGTATGCGCAGTCGTGCATCCTGACGCCGTGCGACTTCCCGTTCGCGCGGGACGGGGTGGCGGCCGAGGCGTCGGAGAATGTGGAGACGGTGACCGTGGCCGACCTCGACCTGTCGGACCTGGCCTGGGCCAAGTCGCAGGGCACGGTGCGCAATCTGCGGGACCGCCGGTTCGACCTGTACAAGACGGTGTGGACGGACGGGGGCTGAGGGTTACCGTGCCCTGACGTGGGCAGGGCTGGTTCATCACGAAGGACACGAAGGGGTCACGAAGGACACAAAGGGTCCTGTGCCGTGGACAGGGCAGGAGCCGCCTTCGAAAACTGAATGCGGCGAAGCCGCAATCTCATGACAGTCGGAAGAAAACCGCCCGCTCGACGCATCGCCGCTCCCTTCGTGCCCTTCGTGACCCCTTCGTGTTCTTTGTGATGAACCTGCCGGCCGCGCGCCCCTAGCCCGGGCGGCGCCAGGCGACGATGCCGAGGGTGGAGATCTGCACCGGCTCGCCGTGCTGGTTGCGGGTCTCGTTGCGGGTGCGGACCATGCCGCGGTCGGGGCGCGACTTCGAGGGGGTGATCTCCAGCACCTCGACGTGAACCGTGAGCGTGTCGCCGGGGCGGGTCGGGCGGGGCCAGGTGGTCTCGCCGCCGACGCCGATCAGGCCGCCCGCGATCGGCAGGCCGTCGACCAGCAGCCGCATGCTCAGCGCCGCCGTGTGCCAGCCGCTGGCGGCGAGGCCCGCGAACAGGCTGTCCTGCGCGGCCGCCTCGTCGAGGTGGAAGGGCTGGGGGTCGAACTGGCGGGCGAAGGCCTTGATCTCTTCGGTGGTGACGGCGACCGAGGGGGTGACGAAGGCCTGGCCGACGTGGAGGTCTTCCAGATAGAGCGGCGCGATCATACCGAGGCGACCGTCGCGGGCGCCCTGTCCGGCTCGGCGAAGCGGGCCGCGCCCGACAGGGCGGCGCCCAGCAAAAGCACCGCCATCGCCGCCATCAGCAGGGGCCGCGCGGCGGCCCGCTCGGGGCTGAACGGCCGGATGAACATCAGCACCAGCAGGCCGAGCAGGACCATCACGCCGGGCAGGTCCATGCCGATGCCGAGGAAGACGGTATGGGCCAGTCCCGCGATCCAGCCGGCCGCGAGGACGGCGGCGACCGCGATCGGGGCCAGGGACCGGGGGCGGGTCAGGCCGGGATCGGCGAAGGCGGCGACGGCGGCGGCCAGGGCGGCCAGCAGGCCGGTCCAGACGAACAGGAAGGCCGCCTCGGGCGCGAAGCCTTGCGCCGCTGTCGCGACGATCAGGATCAGGCCGATCAGTCCCGTCCATCCGCCCCAGGCCGAACGGGCGGCGAGGCCCGGCGCCAGCGACAGGCCGACGGCCACGACCGCCGCGCCGATGACGACCACATTCCATCCGCCGAGCAGGAGGGCCAGAAGGGCCGCGGCGGCGATCCCTCCGGCGACCACGCGGCGGTCGGGCCGGGTGCGCCCGCCCAGCAGGGCGAGCGCGAGGGCGAGGACCGCCAGCGCGGTCCCGGCCTCCATCCACGGCAGCCGGGCCAGCAGGGTGTAGTAGGCGTCGGCGCTGTCGGCGCGGGCGGACAGCGGTCCGGCCAGCAGGCGGACGGCCTGGGTCAGGACCAGACCCGTCGACAGGAACCACAGGCCGTCGACCATCCCGCGTCCGGCGTCCGCGAAGGTCAGGCCCGCGCGGGACCGGGCCCGCCAGAGGGCCGCGCCGAGGCCCAGGAAGCCCAGTCCCAGCAAGGCCCAACCCATGACCGGCGGATGGCCGACGATGACCCGGCCGAACAGGTCGGCGTAGACAAGGTTCTGCGTCGCCGCGGGCAGGGCGGGGGCCCGCAGCAGGGCGTCCGCGACCTCCAGCGCCTGGGCGCCGATGTGCTGGACGCTGCCCTGATCCAGGGCGTCGGGCGTCGAGACGTCGGCGTGATACTGGGCCGGGCGGCCGATGAAGGCGAGGTTGATCCCCTGGACGCCGCGATCCCTGGGGATGGTGAAGTCGGTGCCGTTGGGCATCAGCTCATAGACGAACACCGCCAGCGAGTTGGATGAGACGCCGCCGGTCGCCCTGACGCCCGAGCGGGCGAACAGGGCGATGGTTTCGGCGTTGCCGCGACCGGTCTCGAACATCATGGCCCGGCCGCCGCCGCCGCGCGCTTCCAGATTGACCACCGCGCCGATGCGATCGCGCAAGGGGTGGCCGCCCCAGAAGACGCGGGCGCCGTCCAGGTTCAGTTCCTCGCCGTCGGTCAGCAGGACCACGAGCGTGCGGTCGGCGCCGCCGCGGGCGCCGATGGCGCGAACGGCCTCGAGAATGGCGGCGACGCCCGCCGTATCGTCCGCCGCGCCGGCGGAGTCCGGCACGGTGTCGTAGTGGGCCATCAGGGCGACGGCGGGCAGGCGCGGGTCGCGGCCCGGCAGGACGCCGATCAGATTGGTCGCCTGGAGCCCCGCGGCCGACCGGTCGTCGCGCTCGATCCGACGCACGGCCTCGGGCGAAAGCGGCCCCGTCTGGGTCGAGGTCTGCAGCCCGAGGGCGGCCATCCGCTGCAGCAGCAGGGCCTGGACCCGCGCATGGTCGGCCGAGCCGACGGGATGGGGGCGGCGCGCGATTTCGCGGACGTCGAGCATCGCCCGTTCGGTGGAGAAGGCCGTCGCGGGCGCGCTCGCCGGCGCGGGGCGCGGGCTCTGCAAGGTCAGCACCGCGATCAGCAACGCCAGCGCCAACGATCCGACCAGCCAGAGCAGCCGCATGAGTCATCCTCCCCGATGAAAGGCTACGCTAGCGGGCTAAGTCGGCTTCGTCATCCTTCGACGGGTGAAGCGAGGACGGGTCGCGACCCGTAGCGGCTGTTGGATAGTGCGGTAGAGTGGCCCAGGAAACGGGGACGTCCGCAATGACGAGAGGCCTCACAATACCGCTGGCGATTGTCGCGCTTTCCTCGCCGGGTTGCGCGCAGACGCCGCCCGCTTCTACGGCCGAGGCCGCCTGTGCGACGGCCACGGCCCGGGTCACGGCACAGCGAGGCCTGCCGACCAGCCATGTCGCTCTTTGCGACGACATCCCGGAAGCGGACGGCCCTCGCGGCTACTACGTTCTGGCCCTTCGCGCCCATTGCTTTGAGGACGTCTGTGGAAGCACCAACATGGGGTGGTTCGCTGTCCAGAAAGCGACTGGCGATGTCTTCGAGGTGGACGACGTCACTGATTGGAAGCTCGGGCGACGTGTGCCCGAGGGCTCCTGACGACCGCTATCGACTATCAGACAACGGTCCGCTCCCGACCCGGAGGCGACGTTCAACACTCGACCCGTTGGGGACGTTCCCCCGCGAGGCCGGGTTCACCGCCGGGCGGTATGACAGGCCGCGCTTCTTCAGCGTAAAAGTAGGAATTAATTCCTTCATGCGACCAATATTGACGTCCGGTCGAAATAAGCCCTTCCCCGGGCGATCCCGCCCCGAGGATAAAGACGATGGCTATTACGTTTGATACCCGCGCAGAGGCAGCCGCCGCCACTATTGCGGCTTCCGAAAAGTCGGCCCGCATCGCCGGCCTGGCGGTCGCGGGCGACGGGGGCGACGGTCTGTACGTACGGGTTGGCAGTCAACCCAACCATGGAGGCAAATTTCAATCCGCCGACGGCGGCTGGTGGGAGCTGGTCGCTGAACACGAAGGGGGCGTCAGGGCGCTTCAGGTCGGCGCCGTCGCCGACGGCGTGACGGTGAATTCCACGACGCTGACAACCGCCCTGCGGAGATACGGAAAGGTGTTCCTCGACCGGCATGAGCCGGGGCTCTGCTATCTCGGGAACGTCTACCTGGCCTCTAACGAGACGCTCTGGGGTGACGATATCGGCGCGGTTGGCGACCCGGCGCACCCGGGGACGGTGCTTAAGGGAACAGCCAATCGCAACGCCCATGAACCTGTGGTCGGAAACGTCACCCGCCGGCCCGGCTCCAACGCAAATCGGGACCGCAATCTGAGAGTCTTCGGGTTCACAATCGACGGCGACAAGGCGCACAATTCGAGCCAAGGCGAATGGGGTCACGGCCTGCAGCTCTACGCCGTCGACACGGCCCATATCGATGTGCGGGCCATCAACTGCCGCGGCGACGGCGCCGTCCTGGCGCATGGCTATGACCCCGATGCGGGTGGCGGCGATCTGGCCTATTGCTCGAACATCTTCGGTCGCGTGGTTTCCGAAGATTGCTATCGGCAAGGCGTCGCCGTGATCGCCGGTGAGAACATCCGTCTCCAGGTTCAGTCCTTCCGGGCCAGGCTGTTCGCCTTCGACATCGAAAACGACATGGTTGGCCATGTGCTCCGAAACATCGTTGTCGACGTCTACGCCCGGGACTGCGGAACGGCGGGTGTCGATTCCTCGGGAGGCGTGGCGGTCTACGGCGTCGCGGGCCAGCCGGCGGAAGACGTGACCCTAAGCTTCCAGATCAGCGGCGGGAACGGAACGGCTGTTTTCTGGCGACAAGCCGTGAACGCCCGCCTGAGCGGGTCCATCAGCGCAAGCGGAATGACAGCGTTCGCCTGTGGCGCGGAGGGGGCCGGCAATCCGTCCAGCGTCTATCTGGACGTTGATGTCGACGACGCTTTTGCATTGGGCCGCATCTGGGACAACGGCGGCCGAATAGATGGTGCGATCAGGCAGCGCTCAGAACTCGTTGGCTCCGGACTTCAGTTGCGCGATCTGGCTTCCGGCGACCTGAACGTTCAGCTGACCAAAGGGTCGACCGAAAACGGCTATGGCCTTCTCGTCTATGAATCCAGCGGGCTTTTGATCCGAGGCAAGGTGTCCGGCTTCAGGGCCCAGGGCGTCCAGATTCTCGGTACGTCAGTCGGCAACCGATTCTGGATCGATTGCGAAGGCAACAATACCAGTGGCTTCCATCACGAGGTTGAAGAGGGAGCCGGAGGTGATGACAACATCTTCTTCGGACTGCGGAACGGCGTCAGCGCGTCGCTCTCGGGTCCCCTGTCGCGGGTGGAATACGAGACCGTACCGGGTCCGGCTGATCGCGGGGATGCGCCGGTCACCCTCGCGCCCCGGTCCGATCCGCGACTTAATCTCTTCAAAACGGCGCTGACGGCGAACAGGACCGTGTCCCTGTCAACCGTCGGCGCGGTGAAGGGAGATTGCTTCCGGCTCGTCAGAACCGGAGGCGGAGCCTTCAATCTGAACGTCGGCTCCGGACCGCTGAAGAGCCTCTCTTCCGGCCAGTGGTGTGAAGCAACCTACACCGGAACGGCTTGGGAGCTGACGGCAGGCGGTCCCCTCTAGCGACGTCGGTGGGCGGCCCTATGGCCGCCCATTTCGCTTCCGGCGCGCGCAACGTTGCACCGCGAACGGAGCAGGGCAACGTCCGCTGTCCACCCTTGGGAGACCTTCGGGGCGCCCGCTCCGGGGCTCTCCCTGTGACGCGACCGACCTCCGGACGCGGACCGTCCGATCCGCCGTCAGGACCCGAAACCCAACGCGGGCCACCCGAGACAATTCGTACGATACATGCGCGACATCATGGCGGGGCCAAGCGCGATACCCGGTACATGCGCGACATAAGCCGCAAGCCGCGGAATGACGAAAGTCCGGAGCCTTACGCCGCCCGCCTCAGCGCCGCGGCCGATTTCACGAACAGGCCCTTGCGGCCGGCGACCGCGCGGAAGGCGATGCTGTCGCCGTCGGGGGTTTCGTCCGGACCGAGGAACAGGCAGCCGTCGTCGACCAGACGGCGTTCCAGATTGTCGAACATGTCGCGACGGCGGGCGGGATCGGCGTCGCCGAGCAGATGCCGGCAGAAGATCACGTCGAAGCGGTGGTCGTCGGTCGGGGCGTCGGCCAGGTTGGCGCGGGCGAAATGCACGACCGCGCGAAGCTCGGCCTTGGCGATCCAGGCGTCCTCGGCCTGATCGAACCAGCGCAACATAGTTTCGGCCTTCAGCCCGCGCTGGATCTCGAAGCCGGTGTAGGCGCCCGAGCGGCCCTTTTCGAGCGCCCGTTGCGACAGGTCGGTGGCGACGATCTCGACGGCGACGTGCGCCTCCTGGGCCGCGATGGCGAGGGACCAGGCCTCCTGGCCGGTCGAGCAGCCGGCGGACCAGATCCGCACCGGCCGGTCGCCGCGGGCCTTGCCCAGGGCGGGGAGCAGTTCGCGGGCGAGGGTGTCGAAGCTGTCGCGGTCGCGCCGGAACCAGGTTTCGGGGTTGAGCAGGGCCTCGATCACCGCCCAGCCGAGGGAGGCCACGGGTTTGGCCCAGAGCGAGGCCAGCATGGCGTCGACCGTTTCGAAGCCCTCGCGCCGGGCCACCGGACCCAGGCGATGCTCGGCCAGCTTCATCCGGTCGCGCGTCAGCCGGAAGCCCGCGCGCGAGGCCATCAACGTCTGCAGGCGATCGAAATCGTCTGGCGTCATGGGTTCAGACGGCCCCCACTTCGGCGAATTTCGAGGTCAGGATCTCGCCGTCGAACGGCTTCATCACATAGTCGTCGGCGCCGGCCAGAAGGGCCTCGGCGATGCGCTCGGCGCGGGTCTCGATGGTGCAGAACAGGACCTTGGGGGCCAGGCCGCCGGGCAGGGCGCGCAGCCGGCGCAGGAAGGTCATGCCGTCCATCACGGGCATCGACCAGTCCAGCAGGATGACCTCGGGAATCACTCCGGCGCAGAAGACGAGGGCCTCGGATCCGTCGGCGGCCTCATCGACCTCGAAACCCAGCCCCTCGACGATGCGCCGCGCGACCTTGCGGATGATCCGGCTGTCGTCGACGATCAGACAGGTTCTGGGGGTCAAGGTCCGGGTTCCAATATTGCGTCGCACAACGCCCGCGTGTGCGGCAAGTTCTATAGTCGCCCCGAGCCGGTTAATGAGTCCTTGGGAAACCGGCTTAAGGCTCAGTTAGGCATGCGGGCGGTGAGGACAACGCGCCCCTCCTCGCACTGCACATCCAGCGTCCCGCCCGCGTCATGCGCCGTCAGCCAGAGCCAGTAGGGCTGGATCCACTGACCGGGGAGACCTTCGCTCAAGGCCTCTCCCGCCAGGCCCGAAACGGCCTCGGCCTTCAGGCGGGCCCGGTTTCCCTGGGCCAGCCCCTCGATGACCAGATCGGCGCCGTCGCGGCGGGTCGAGACGACGGCGGTCCCGCCGGAAGGCAGGGCCGCCATGGTCAGATAGGCCAGGTTCACCAGAGCGCGGGACTGGGCCTTGGAATAGCTGGCGTCCTCGGCCTTCCAGTCCAGGGTCGCCCGGCCGCCCTCGGTCAGGCCGGCCACCAGCTCGCCCAGTTCGGCCCCCGAGAATCGCTCGGCCGAGGTCGCGGCTCCGAAGGCGACCCGGGCGAACGAGACCAGGGCCACCATCTTCCTCGCGCTGGCCTCGATCAGGCTCATGGCGTCGTCGCGCATGTCCTGGGCCGACGGATCCTTCAACAGGTCCAGGCCCGAGCTGATCGCGCCGGCCGGGCTGATGAAGTCGTGGCACAGCTTGCCCGCGATCAGGGCGGCGAGCGCCTGGCCATCCGGAAGGGCCGGACCATCAGGAAGAGCGGTGGAGGTGTCGGTCATAGGGCCCCGGGGCAACAGTCGATAACAGGCCGGACGCTGACCTGATTTGCCGGTTCGCGAAACCGGTCCGATGCTCTAATCCCCGCGCCATGATCAAACGACTGACCGCCGACCTTGCGTCCGGCGCCCTGACCGAGGCCCTGGCCGACATCGCCGAGGACGCTGCCCGGGTCATCCTGCCGTACTGGCGCAACGGCGTGGTCGCTGAGGCCAAGGCCGACGACAGCCCCGTGACCCAGGCCGACAAGGAGGCCGAGGCCCTGATCCTGGCCCGGCTGGAGGCCTTGTATCCCGGGGTGCAGACGGTGGCGGAGGAGGCCGTGGCCGCCGACGGCGCGCCGGCCCATGCCGCCGACTGGTTCTGGCTGATCGATCCGCTGGACGGCACGCGCGGCTTCGTCGAGGGCCGCGAGAGTTTCACCGTCAACATCGCCCTGGTCCATGAGGGCGTCGTGGTCGCGGGCGTGGTGACGGCCCCGGCGACGGCCACGACCTGGCGCAGCGCCGCGCCGGGCGGTGGCGCCTTCCGTCGCCGCTTCGGCGAAGGCTGGCAGGCCATCAAGGTGCGTGACCGGCCGGCCTCGCCGATGGCGGTGATGAGCCACAGCATGACGGACGCGGAGGCCGAACGCCTCGCCTCGCGCCATGGCTGCGTCCAGTGGCAGGGCACGGACTCGTCGCTGAAATTCTGCCTGATCGCCGAGGGGCGGTTCGACGCCTATCCGCGCACGGGCCCGACGTCGGAATGGGACACGGCCGCGGGGCAGGCGGTGCTGGAAGCGGCCGGCGGACGGGTCATGGCCGAGGACGGCCAGCCGCTGCGCTATGGCAAATCCTGTTTCGGCAACGGCGGGTTCGTGGCGCTGGGCGGCTAGCCGTCAGAGACCGATGGTCTCGGGCGCGGCCAGCATGGCCCGCTCGACCAGCGCCGGCGCGCCCCATTCACGCGCGGTCTCCATGGCCTCGGTCAGCATCAGGCCGACGGCGCGCGGCTCGACGCCCATCAGCCGGCCCCTGGCCATGACCAGACGCGCCATGCCGATCTGGTCGGCGGCCCAGTCCAGCGGCGGCGCGGTCCGGTTGAGCAGTCGCTGACGGACGATCGCCTCCAGCCCGAAGAGGGCGGCGACATCGCCTGCGTCCTCGGCGAGGTTGGTCGCCGCCGCCAGACGCCGCTCGCGCGCCAGGGCGCCCAGCACCAGACCCGGCTCGCGGGTCAGGGCCTCGGCCTGGGTGAGGGGCAGAAGGGGGGTGTCGGCCTGGGCCTGAACAAGCTGCACCGCGACCCAGTCCAGGGGGCTGTGGTCCGGCGTGAACTGTTCGGCCGCCGCGTCGAAAAGGGCCTGGCCCTGCTCGGTCGCGGCCTCGTTCCGCGCCAGCCGGGCCAGCGCCATCAGGCCGGCGCCGGCGAGGGCCAGGGCGCGGGCGCGGGTGAGGGGGCGGTAGTCGGGCGACGCGGCCTCGACCAGCACCTGCAGGTCGCGCCCGGCCTGATCCAGCAGGCGGCCGTCCCGCCGCGCCACGCCGGCGTCGAGCGAAAGCGCCGCGCGATCCAGCCTCAGGTCGTCGCCCACGGTCCGGGGCATGCCCTGGGCGCCGTGGACGGCGGCGTCCAGCAGGGCCGCGGCGTCGAGCATGGCCGAGGGTTCTCCCGACAGCCGCGCCCGGCGCGCCGTCAGCCGGGCGTGCAGCGCCGCCGCGGCCGCGCGGGTCGCGGGGCGTTCCATGGTCAGGGACTGAACATCCATCAGCGCCGCCGTCAGCTTTTCGGGGCCGCCGAACAGGTCGAAGCGCAGCAGGTGAATTTCGCCGGATTCGATGGCCGTGGCGGCCGTCTGGTCCGGCGTCGCCGTGTGCCGGGCGGCGTCGGACGCGGCCGCGGCGGCGCGCTCCAGGCTGGTCCGGCGGCCGGTGCGGCGCGCATGCTCGCGCCACAGGGCCGAGGCGCGCATCCAGCCGGCGAAGGGGTCGGTGCAGGACACGCGGCCGGCGTCGATCGACTCGCGGCGGGCCTCGGCCTCGACCAGGTCGGCGCCGATCAGCTCCAGCCAGCCGAGGTCGTCGCTCTCGCGCGCCTTTTCGAACAGCTTTCTCAGATCCCGGCCGAATTCGAACATGGCTTCAGGCGCTCCGGTCGTCCCGCTTCGGGACCAAACAGGCGTCCCGGGGGTGCAAGGTGCAAACGCAGCGCCGCGCCGGGAGTTCGACCGTGTTCTGAAAGTCAGTCCCCGGCCGAGGCGCGCCTTTGCGCGATCTGTTCGAGCAGTTGACGGCCCCGTTCAACGCTGGAGCCGCCATGGGGATTGTTGACGATGGGGGTGAGCAGGATGACCGCTTCGTCGTAGCGGCCGCTTTCCAGCATGGCCATTGCGGCGTCGCCCCGGATCGACATGACCTGCGGCGCGTACTGGACCGCCAGAACCCAGGTCATGAGATCGTTGTCGCTGGGATAGTCCGATGCGCCGCGCCGGATGCGCGCCAGGGCGGCGTAGACCCGATAGTCGGTCGGATCGGCGTCCAGGGCGCGGCGAAGAAACCCTTGCGCGAGACGGCGCTGCCGCACGCCTTCCACCTCGTCGGCCGCCAGATCGCCGCGCTCATCGACGATGTCCGCCATGAGCAGCAGGGCCTCGATGTTGTCAGCCTGCCGTTCGAGGGCCGCGGTCAGGGCCGCCTCTGCGGCCGCGTCTTCGCCCCACTGCCTTTCCGCACGGCCCAGAGCGACCAGGGCCAACGGATCGGCCGGGAAACGGGCGGCTGCGGCGCGCAGCGACGCCAGGAGCGCGGGCCCGTCGACCTCGGCGGGATTGGGCGTCCGCGCATTGATCAGGGGGAGGAGGACCGCATCCGCGGCCGGCGACAGGCTCGACACCGTGATGACCGGCGTGATGGGAGGGACGTCCATCGGGGCGTACCTGAGGCCGCTGCGAAGATAGGCGCGCAGCTGGCTCGTCAACTGCTCGGGCGTCATTCCGAACGCCGCCTGCCACGCGTCGACAGGGTCCTGACCCCCGCTGACAGCGGTCTGATAAGCTCCCAGACGCCGCACGCGGTCCGCATCGCCAAGCGCCCAGTGGGTCAGCGCCCATGACTGGGCGTAGTACATGCTGCGGCCCGTCCGGTCCTCGATGTCGAACGAACCCTTCGCCCTCAGCACCTGGTCCATCGGCAGCCAGCGGTTCTGCTGCAGGGCATACTGGCGGCCGGGGTCGGGCAGGCCGATGGTCGCCTTTCCGCGCTCGGTCACCGTGGCCGTGGCGAAATATTCCGCGAAACCCTCGCTCAGCCAGCCGGGATACCGGCCGTCCCCGCTCCGGGCCATGAAGTGGTGGCCGTATTCGTGCAGCAGAATGTCGTCGCTCTTGCCCCGCACCAGGATGGCGAAGATGTCGTTCTCGCTCGACGAATAATAGCCGGCGATGCCGTCCGGGAGCCGGGGCTGGGCGATCCGCAGCGCCCGATCGTCGCCGACCAGATAGACAGGCAGCTTGCGAATGTCGTCCGCCGGGCCGCCGCCGAGGGTCAGCCTCATCAGCGCATCAAACCGCTCCAGCTTGGCGGTGTATTCTCGCAGCGTCCGCTCGGAGCCGTCACTGTAGACGATGAAGTTCGCACTCTCGGCGCGGCGCCATTCGGCGAGGGCGGACGCCGGCGTCAGGGCGAGCAGGGCGAGGGCGAGAAGAAGACGTTGAACGGCTGACGGCAAAATGGAACTCCCGAGGCGTCCGTCATTCTAAGCCCGGTTTGCGGAGCGCGGTCCAGCCTCAGGTTGTTGAAGCCCACAGCTTGCGGGGATCAGTCCGTCGATCCGGCCGGGGCCGGGGCGCCGGCGCGGGCCTCGGCGATCCGGGTCAGGATGCGCTGGATCCGGGCGGGCGTTTCGCGGCCGTGCGGATCGTTGGCGATGGGCAGTATGACCTGTTCCGCCTCGTCGACGAGCCCGTGGCGGAGCATGGCCTCGGCGGTCACCGGGCGGTTGCTGGCGACCTCGGGGGCGATGGCGACGGCGCGCCGCCACAGCTCCACGTCGTTCTCGGTGGGATAGTCCGGGGCGAACCGCCGGCTGTAGGCGATGGACTGATAGACCCGGTGCTCGGCGGGATCGACCTCATACGCCCGGGCCAGGAACCCCCTCGCCTGGCGGTACAGCCGCTCCCGCGCCTCCGGATCGGTGAGCTTGTCGCCGGCCGTTATCCGGGCGTCGGCCATCAGCAACAACAGATCGACGTTGGTCGGGTCGGCGTCGAGCAGGGGCTGGACGGCCTGCTCCGCCTTCGCGGGATCGCCCCAGCGAAGCTCGGCCCTCGCCACCATCGACTGGGCCAGCAGATCGCCGGGATGACGTTCCGCCGCCTGTCGCGCCCGGTCCAGTACGGCCGGCCCCTGGCTGGCGGGACCGCCGTCGCGGGCGTTGATGTCGAGCAGCAGGACCTCGTCCGCACTGTCGGGCAGGGCCGAAGTCGTCAACGCGGGACTGGCCGCGCCCAGGTCCAGCTCGGCGTACCGGGGACCCGCGTCGAGGTACGCCCTCAAGGTTCGGCCTAATTGTTCGGCGTCCATGTCGAAATGCGTTCTCAAGGCCGCATCGATCGCCACGCCGCGCGCCGTGTCGGCCAGGTATTTTTCCATGCGGCCGCGTCGATCCGGATCGGTCAGCGTCCAGTGCGTCAGCAGCCAGGACTGGGCGTAGAAGGCCGCGGTCTCGCGACCGTCCTGCAGATTGGGGGGCCCGCCCAGCACCGCCTCCATCGGCAGCCAACGAAGATTGTTCAACACGCGTGCGCTGCTGAACGGGGTCTTGCCCACGGCGGCGCGTCCCGCCGGACTGACGGTCGCGGTGCTGAAGAACTCGGCGAAGCCCTCGCGAAACCAGGCGGGATAGGCCCCCGGAAAGTTCCGGAACATGAAGTGGTGGCCGTACTCGTGCCGCAGGGTCTCGTCGCCGGCGGCTCTGATCGCCACGGCGCGGATGTCGCGAAAGTTGGCCGAATAGAAGCCCGCGACACGCTCTGGCAATTCAGGCGCGACGATTCCGAGGTCGGTGCGGTTGCGCACGATATAGACGGGCAGTTTGCGGTCGTCCTGTTGCTCCGGCAGGGCGAAATACGTGCGCATCAGTTGATCGATGCGCTCCAGCTCGATCGCATAGTCGCGCAGGTCGCGCTCGAAACCGTTGCTGTAGACGACGAAATGCCGGGTTTCCGCCTTGCGCCAGTCGGCGTGCGCCAGTCCGGGAATGGCGGTGATCGCCGCGCTGATCAGGATGACCCGAAGGGCGGCGGCGAAACGGCTCGGAGCGGTCATGGAGTCCCTCATGCAACCGGACGCACATAGGCGGTGTCCATGACAGGTTGTCCAGAGGGCCTAGCCCCGCTCCTTCGTCTTGGTGAAGGCGACGCTGGTGAACCGCTCCATGACATAGCCGGTCTCCCAGCTCGACTTGGCGAGGAAGACGGGATCGTCGTCGATATCGCGGGCCATCTGGCCGCGGTATTTGCCCATGAAGTCCTCGAGGTCGGCCTTTGTCCCGCCGATCCATCGGGCCTCGGCCCAGGGCGAGGGCTCGAAGATGACTTCCAGGCCGTATTCCTCGCCCAGGCGGTCGGCCATGACCTCGAACTGCAGCTGGCCGACGGCGCCGACGATGAAGTCCGAGCCCATCTCGGGGCGGAACAGCTGGGTGACGCCCTCCTCGGCCAGGCCGTCCAGCGCCTTCTTCAGGTGCTTCGCCTTGAGCGGATCCTTGACCCGGACACGCTGGAGGATTTCGGGCGCGAAATTGGGCAGGCCGGCGAAGCGGATCAGGCCGCTTTCGGACAGGCTGTCGCCGACGCGCAGGACGCCGTGGTTGGGGATGCCGATGACGTCTCCGGCGTAGGCGTCCTCGGCCAGTTCGCGGTCCGAGGCGAAGAACATGATCGGGGCGTTGACCGACAGCTGCTTGCCGGTGTTCTGGACCTTCAGCTTCATGCCGCGCTGGAACTTGCCCGAGGCCATGCGGAACATGGCGATGCGGTCGCGGTGGTTGGGGTCCATATTGGCCTGGACCTTGAAGACGAAGCCGGTGACCTCGGGCTCGCCCGGCTGGACGGTCAGGGGGACCGGATCGGGGGCGTTGCGGGTTCCGGCGGGAGCCGCCTTGTGCGCCTTCATGACCTTGGGCGGCGGGGCCCATTCGCCGATCGCGGCCAGCAATTCCTCAATGCCGAAATGGCGCAGGGCCGAACCCCACAGCACCGGGGTCATATGCCCCTCGAGGAAGGACTGGCGGTCAAAGGCCGGATAGCCGCCCTCGACCAGTTCCTGCGCCTCCATCAGGGCCTCGTGTTCGCCGGGCTCGAAATAGCGCGCGGCCTCGGCCAGGGGCAGGGCCTCGGGATGGGGCACGTCCTCGGCCGAGCCGGCGGGCTTGCGGGCGTAGGGCTGGAACCGGCCCGTGCCCATCTCGACCATGCCGCGCAGACGGGCGCCGCTCTCGGCCGGCCACCAGATCGGGGCGGGGTCCAGCTGCAGCCGGCTGGCGATCTCGTCCAGCAGGGCCATCGGATCCTGGGCCTCGCGGTCCAGCTTGTTGATGAAGGTGATGATCGGAATGTCGCGCAGGCGGCAGACCTCGAACAGCTTCAGCGTCTGCGGCTCGATGCCCTTGGCGGCGTCCAGCACCATGATGGCGCAGTCGGCGGCGGTCAGGGTGCGGTAGGTGTCTTCCGAGAAGTCCTCGTGGCCCGGGGTGTCGAGCAGGTTGAACATCTTGCCGTCGTGCTCGAACGTCATGACCGAGGCCGAGACGGAGATGCCGCGTTCCTTCTCGATCTTCATCCAGTCGGACTGGGTGCGCCGGTTCTCGCCGCGCGCGCGCACGGCCCCGGCCGCGCGGATGGCGCCACCGGCCAGCAGGATGTGCTCGGTCAGCGTGGTCTTGCCGGCGTCGGGGTGCGCGATGATGGCGAAGGTCCTGCGGCGCAGGGCCTCCTGTTCGAGAGTGAGCTTCGACATGTTCTATCCGTTGGGCCGCGCGAGGTAGCGCGGACGGGGCCGAAAGTCACCCGTCGGAGAATAACCCCTCGCCAGACAGGGCTTTTGGAGTCATCGTCGGTTCCGGCGAGACGACCCGGTCACGCAGCCGGGCGCCGCCTTTGGAAACGAAGGAACGGCCATGGCCCCGAACCACGCAGACCCGCCCCCGCCTCACACCGGCCCGCATCCCGCCGTCAGCCTCATCGCCGGCTTCGGCGTCATCGTGCTGGGCGCGACGGTGGTGCACGTGCTGTTCAACGCCGTGTTCTAGGGTTCGCCATGGATCAAAGACGTGGACGGGGCTGTCGACGATGACCTTCCACAAGCGCTAGAGCGCGGCCTCTGGCTCCTGGTCGACGTCCACAACCTCCCCGGTCGCGGTTGCGATGGCGCCGAGCATGGTTCGGGCGCGGACGCGGTCGGCGCCGGGGTGGGGCGCGTTGGCGACCGGATCGAGCACCGTCTTCGCCTCACTCCACAGGAACCTGGCCATATAGGCCTCGGCCAGCCTCAGCCGGTTCTCGTCGGCTTGAGGGGCAAGCGCGGTGGCCACCTCCAGGGTCGATATGTCGTTGGCGTTGGGATAGCCGGGCTGCCCGCGCCGCGTGTCGTTCAGGCCGAGATAGATGCGGAAGTCCAGCGGCTTGTATTCCATGGCCTGACCCAAATAGGACATGGCGAGGCGTCGCTGGGACGGTTCGTTCCCGGAGTTCGGCTCCGCCTTGATCTGGTCCATCAGGAGCGCGGCGGCGATGCGTAGCGCGTCTGCGTCCGTGGATGTGGCCGACAGGAGCGGTTGCAGCGTCGCCAGACCTGCCGCCGGGTCGCCCTTCAACCGATGCGCTCGGGCGGCGACCATCATGGCCATGCGCTGGCCCGGGCGCCGCGCCGCCGCCGCGAGGGCGTCGGTGACCAGTTCAGCGCGATGCCGGGCTGCATCGCGGGCCATCTCGGCTCTTCGCTCCGCGGAGCGCGGATCATCGGGGTCGTTGTCGGGCGGGACCACCAGGGGCGTGTCGTCCAGTCGGAGATCATACCAGACCAGGGCGCCGACATCCGCGTCCAGGGTCGAGATCGCGACCTCGGGCATCGGGATTTCGATCTGGGGGGTATAGTAGGTGATGCGTCCGAGAAAGTAGCGGCGCAAGTCGTTCTGAAGTTCGATCGAGGTGCGGCCGGTCGCCGTCTGCATCGCCGCGATCGGGTCGCCGCCCCGGATCACGGCGTTCAGATACTGGCTCAACATCCGCTGTCGTTCGGGCGCGCTCATCAGATAGTGGGTCAGCGCCCAGGCTTGGGCGTAGTAGTCGAAGACGCGAGCCCGACCGGATCGACTGATCCGCCATTTCAGCACGTCGGCCAGGGGCGCCCATTCGTTGCTCCCCAGTTGCGTGAACATCAACATCCGCCCGCGGTCTTCGCGCCCGACCTCGATCTTCTCCGGTTCCATGACGACGGTGGAATAGTATTCGGCGAAGCCCTCCACGAACCACGACGGATAGGCCTCGGCCGACATCTGGAACATGAAATGGTGCGCGTATTCGTGGAACAGGGTGCTCAGCGCCCCCGAGTTTGAGATGTTGGTCACCGTGTAGATGCGACCCGCGTCGGCGGAGTAGAAGCCGGCGATGCTCTCCGAGCCGTCGGGAAGGATGCGGCGCATGTCCCGCGCCCCGTCCGCCAGATAGATTTCCAGCTTCGGAATCTGGACGTCGCTCTGGATCGGATAATAGGTCCGCAGGAGGGCGTCGAAACGTTCGATCTTGGTGGCGTAGGTGCGCAGGGTGCGCTCGGATACGTCGCCGTAGATGATGAAATGGTCGGTTTCCGCCCTCCGCCATTCCGCCCGGGCCGGCGCTGCTGCGAACACAATCAGCGCCGTGACCGCCATGACGGCCGCCCTCAGATATCCCGTCATACGCATGGCCCCCGCTTCGTCAGCCCCAGGCCACAACCTTAAACAGCGGGATGGAGTACGTGCAAGGCCGGGTGTCAGGCCGCCATGCGCATCCACACGGCCCTGTCGGCGGCGACGGCGTCCAGCTTGCCCTTCGAGGCGCGGGTCTTGAGCTGGCGCATGATGGCGGTGGGCAGGGCGCAGAACTGCGGCTCGACCAGCGCGGGGTCGCAGCCGGCGGCGGGGGCGGCGAACAGGGCGGCGTTGACCTCGGGCGACCGGTCGTGGATCAGCCAGGCCAGACGACGGGCGCGCTGGGGATCGTTCTGGTGCATCAGCGGGTCTTCGGCGAACAGCTCGCAGCCCAGCTCCAGGACATAGTCCAGGTCCAGGTTCTCGAACCGGCGCGCGTCGCCGGGCGTGACCGGGGAGGCCTCGTCCAGGTCGAACACAACGTCGTTCAGAAGAAAGAGCATCGACACACCCACCACCGCCGGGCTCGTTTCTCGACCCGTTGAAGATGACCCTAGGCCAGGGCGCTTGCGGTTCCGTTCCCGAACGCGGTTAAGCATTTCGCACCGGCGGGGCGGGGTGGTCACAGGTGGTTAGGGACGAAGAGTGACGAGTGACGAGTGACGAGTGATTAGTGGGAAGGCCAAGGCTGGCTGCGGCTTGCATCTTTCCGGCCGTCGAAAAATCGCCACTCGCCACTCGCCACTCGCCACTCGCCACTCGTCACTCGCCACTCGCCACTCGCCACTCGCCACTAGCCACTAGCCGCTCAAGTCGCCCGCCACCTTCTCCGTGATGAAGTGCCGCCCCTCGCGGTCCTCGATCTCGACCACCCAGATGTCGGGATCGTAGCCGGCCTGGCGCTGGATGTAGGCGTCCAGTTCGCTTTCGAACTCGCTTTCGACCGGCTGCATCCACAGACGTTCGCCGTCGGGACCGAAGGCCTCACTATAGAGTCGGGCGCGGCGGGTTGAGGTGTTGAAGGCCTTGACGATGACCGTGCCGGCGCGCGCGTCGCCCTTGCGCGCGACCGTGGCGAAGGCTCCCGACAGCTCGGCGCGGCGGATCAGGGCGGACACCCACAGGTCGCTGGACAGAAGCACTTTGATAACCCTGCTCGGAAACCGGACCGGAACGCGTGGCGCGTAGGGTGCGGCCCATGACGATAGGCCAGACCGCCCCGAAGACCAAAGCCGCCTTGCTGGCCGCCGCCGTTCTGTGCGCGCCGCAGGCCGCGTCGGCCGGGCCCGCCGACACCTATTACGAACGCGCCTTCAT
>Ga0265296_1000630_pt1 | contig 50105 bp, 53 predicted proteins | sample MunlanPumphouse1_FD_189073 | JGI IMG/M metagenome (GOLD analysis project Ga0265296, IMG submission 189073) | Groundwater microbial communities from a municipal landfill in Southern Ontario, Canada - Pumphouse #1 | ecosystem: Environmental > Aquatic > Deep subsurface > Groundwater | place... | reverse complement strand
GGATGATGGCGTCCAAGACGGTCGAGCGCGGCCTCGTTATCGTCCACACCGGAACCGGCAAGGGCAAGACCACGGCCGCGCTGGGCATGGTCTGTCGCATGATCGGCCATGGCATGAAGGTGTCGATCATCCAGTTCATAAAGGGGGCGATGGAGACGGGCGAGCAGAACCTGTTCGACGCCTTTCCCGATCTGGTCGAGATGCGGCCGATGGGTGAGGGCTTCACCTGGGACACCCAGGACCGGACCCGCGACATCGCCAAGGTGCGCGAGGCCTGGGAGGCGGCCAAGGCCCGCATCATGGACCCCGAATGGAAGATGGTCGTCTGCGACGAGCTGAACATCGCCCTGCGCTATGACTATCTGCCGGTCGCCGAGGTGCTGGAGGTTCTCGCGGCCCGCCCCGCCGACACCCATGTCGTCATCACTGGCCGCAACGCCCCGCCCGAGTTGATCGAGGCGGCGGATCTGGTCACCGACATGCAGATGTTGAAGCACCCGTTCCGGACTGGCGTGAAGGCTCAGGCCGGGGTGGAGTTCTGATGACGGCGCGGCTGGTCGTCTGCACCACCTGCCGCTTCTCAAGCGAGGAGCCGCTGGACGCCGCCGGTCTGTCCGGCGGCCAGTTGCTTTTGAATGCGGTCACGCAAGCTGCGGGCGCCGGTGATCTGCGGGTCGAGGCCCAGGCCTGTCTGTGGGCCTGTTCCAGCCATTGCACCGTCTACCTGACCGAACCGGGCAAGCCGGGCTATCTGGCCGGACGGTTCGCGCCGACCCCGCAAGATGCAGAGGCCATCACCGCCTTCGCCCGTCTCTATGCCGACAGCCGGGAAGGCGCTGTGCCCTATCGCAACTGGCCGGAGGGCATGAAGGGCCATTTCATAGCTCGATTGCCGCCGACAGCGGCCTGATCAGGGCGACCATCGGGCGGAGAACTTGTCGGCGGCGGAGATGATGGTGCCGGCTGCAGGAATCGAACCCGCGACATCCAGTTTACAAAACTAAAACATCGACGTTTGCAGAAGTTTTCAAACTAGACCAGAAACACGCAGAAAGCCAGTGGTAGCCGACATTTAGCCGTTTCAGGCCGCCGCGCGAGATGTCATGCTGGCGCTCTGATTTGTGCCCCCGGCGTGCCCCCGAATTGGTAGGAGATCAAGGTGTGACCAAGCTGGTACTGACCGACAGGCTGATCTCTACAGTAAGGTCGACAAGCGGCCGTTTGGAGCTTTGGGATTTGAGAGCGCCGGGGCTTTGCCTCCGCGTTTCAGATCGAGGGGGCAAGACCTGGATTTACCGGTATCGCGCTCAGGACGGTCGTCAGCCTCGCTTCACTATTGGACGATTTCCCAGCCTCGGTTTGAAGGGTGCACGAGCACGGGCGTCCGAGCTGGAAAGAGAAATCGCGCTGGGCGGTGATCCGGCGAAAGAGCGTCAAGCCAGGCGCGTAGAGGTCAGGGTGTCGCCCCGGACCTTCAATGATCTGGCGGATTCCTATTTCGAGGCTTGTGAGGTTGGGGAATGGAAGCCCAAAGGGAAGCTGAAGAAAGCGAGCGTATTGCAGGGTGAACGCGAGCGGGTCCGCCTTCACGTCCGACCTGTGCTGGGCGGGGTCCCCTTCGCGGACATTTCTCGGCCTCAGGTCAAGGCGTTGCTGCGCGGCATGAAGGGGCAGGGTATTGGAGCACAGACCAACCTGACCCAAGCGATCATAAGGCAAATCTACAATTACGCGATCAGTGACGACCTGGTTCAGATTAACCCGGCCACTGGATTTTCGCCTTTCGCGGATCGAGTGCCTCGGGCCCGCATCTGGTCGGATACTGAGATCCGAGCGCTCTGGAGCGCCCTGGAGGACCCAGCAGAACTTCGGGGTGAGGATGGGCGTCCCATACGCGTTGGCGAGGGCATCAGGATCGCTATCAAGCTCCTGCTTCTGCTCGGCCAGAGGCGGGGCGAAGTCATCGGCATGGAGCGGCGTGAACTCGATCTGGAAGCCCGCACATGGCTGGTCGGCGCCGAGAGGACCAAGGGAAGCAGGCCGCACATGGTGCCGCTGCCGACAGCGGCCGTCCCGTTGATAAGGCGCGCTATGTTCCTCTCTGATTTTGATCGGGATGAGCCGTCTAGCTTTGTATTTTCAACCTCGCTCAAAGAGGATCGGCCAATCAGGCCGGCAAGCGTCACTCACGCCTTGGCGCGATTGAAAGAGGGGCTTCAACTTCCGGATCCGACCCTTCATGACCTGCGGCGAACAGTGTCCACGAATCTGACAAGCGAGCGCCGTGGCGTCGCCCCCTTCATCCGCTCGAAGGTGCTCGGCCATATTGATGCAGGGGGCGGGGCCATGGTCTCCGCGACGCATTACGACGCCAATACCTACCTTGCTGAAAAAAGGCGCGCGTTGGAGACCTGGTCCAGGCTGCTGGCCGAAATCCTTTCGGGCAAATCCTTGGCGTCAATGATCGAGCGGCCTGATTGTTAATCAGAGGGTTCTCGATCCGAGCCCAAGGGGCGTGCCATGTTCACCTTGTTTTTCAAACATATAGAAGTGTGTCTTTGGGCGTTCCTTCAGAGGTGTTGGGTTTCGGGGTCCGCATGGGGTCCAAGGGGCGGGCGTTTCACGCGGTTTCAGCCGCTTCACATTCTTAGCGATGTCGGACTTACGAAATGCTCCGCTATTAGGCGGCCGGAGCCGCAAGCGGCTCACTTCTGTGAAAGGTTATTCGTTTTCGGGAGGCCCGCACGGCGTCGTTGACCGCTCGTGACTCATAGCGGCAGGTCGGCCTGTTCTAGGTTTGCGCATCCTGCACTGAGCGATAGACGAGCCTCGGGCTATCGAGCCGACTGCGAACGGGCGCCAGAGTCAGTGACAACAATTCCATGCGAAGGCAGCGGCCGGGTACAAGCAGACAGAGGGTCGCTCTCGCCCGACGGCCGTCGTGGGGCCGAGGTACTCCTTGGTTGTCTACCCGACACAGAAACCATGATGGTGACGGCGCATTACCACCTGCGCCGGCGACCCGCCGGCCCCGATGGTCTCGATGTCTTGTGGAGCGTTCGATGCGTCGTTACGCTTATGCTTGGATCACCTTGGCGTTCTTCCTGGTTTTCATCGCCCTGCACTGGCTGTTCGGCTGGTACCTCTTCGCGGACGATGCGCGGAATCACGGGGTCGTCCCTGAGTTGACGCCCTATCTCGTCCTCATAGGTCGCGACACGGTCGAAAACTGGCAATCCGAGTTCCTGCAGCTTCTGTGGCAGGTCGTGGGCCTGGCCTACTTCATCTACGTCGGTTCCCCGACCTCCAAGGAAAACGATGATCGCACCGAGGCCAAGCTCGACGCCCTGCTTCAACTGGTCGGTCAGGAGCGGGGTGAGGCCTTGATCCGGGAAATCGACGGCACCCATGACCGGCGAGGCGGGCATGCCAGGATCCCTGCGGACCCGCCCTTCAATGGCTGACCAGAAGAGCCCCCCGCTGAACCCGCCAGAGGAGAGGGGGCCGCGCGACGGCGCCCTTCCGGCCTATGTCGGCAACGGCATGATCGGCCTCAGGGTCCGCGAGCAGCCGCTCCAAGCGGGGATGGCCATCGTCAGCGGGTTCGCCGGCGAGCATCCCGAGCGACGTGTCGAGGCGGCGGCCGTGGCGCCCTACCCCTTGGCCGGGGACCTAGCTTTGAACGGCGTCTGGCTGAGCGATCAGCCGTCCTCGGTCTCGGACCTGGTCCAGCGCTACGACTTCACGACCGCCGAACTCACCAGCGCCTTCCGCTACCAAGCGGCGGGCGTGTCGGCGGATGTCGTCGTGACGACGCTCGCCAGCCGATCGGCGCCGTCGATCCTGCTTCAGGAAGTGGAGGTTCGCGTCTCGTCAGCTTGCAAGGTTTCCCTGAGGGCGATCGTCGAGACCTTGGGAGTACGCGGCCGGGTCGCCCGCCGCGCCACAGACACGCCCGGCGAGCCCAGCCCGGCTTGCGACGGATCGCTTCTTTGGGAGGCCGAAGGGGGGCTCAGCGCCTGCGGGATCGCCCTGGCGACCGAAATCGTCGAGGCAGACACGGGCGGCCCTGTCACGCAGCGCTGGGACATCTCCGGCCCGTTGCGGAGCGAGTACGAGGCGCCGGCGCGCCCGGACCGGCCTATGCGCCTACGCCAGATCGCCGCCATGACGCCATCGGTCCTGCATGACCGGCCCGATGAAGAGGCGGTGAGGCGGGTCGCAAGGGCCAAGGCGACAGGCTTCGACACGCTCCGGGACCGCAATCGCGCGGCCTGGGCGGACCTGTGGAAGGGGCGGATTGTGGTCGAGGGCGCGTCTGAGCCTCATCAGGAGATCATCGACGCCGCATTCTTCTATCTGAACGCGTCGGCCCATGCGGCCTCGCCCTCGGCGACCTCCATCTTCGGCTTGGCTGCCTGGCATGACTACCACTACTACTACGGCCACGTGATGTGGGACATCGACGCCTTCTGCCTGCCGCCGTTGCTGTTCTCCCAGCCGGATGCGGCTCTGGCGATGCTGGAGTTCAGGTCGCGGGGGCTGGCGGCGGCGCGGTCGAATGCGCGGCTCTCGGGCCGGTCAGGGCTGCAGTTTCCGTGGGAGGCGGCGCCGCTGTCAGGCCAGGAGGCGGCGCCGGGCGCGGGAGACAGCGCGGCGCACGAGGACCATGGGTCGCTGCATACGGCGCGGGCGTTCGGGCTATACGCGGATGCGACAGGGGACAAGGCCTTCCTGGATGAGGACGCGTGGCCGGTGCTCTCGGGCGTCGCCGACTGGATCATCAGTCGCGCAACGCGGACCGGGCGGGGGCTGGAGATCCAGCGGTCCACCGGGCCGGCGGAGGTGCCGGAGCCGCCGGACAACGACGCCTTTACGATGATGGCCGCCAAACAGGTGCTGCGCCGGGCGATCCGGGCGGCCGAGCAGACGGGCCGCGAGGCGCCGCCGGAGTGGGCCGAGGCTGAGCAGGACCTCTATCTGCCAGTGCGGTCGGACGGGGTCATCGCGGCTCACGACGGATTCCGGGTGTCGGAGCCCAAGGGGGCGACGCCTTCGCCTCTGGCGGGCCTCTTCCCCTACGATCACCCTTCCCCGGTCGAGGAGCGGCAGAAGACGCTGGAGTTCTATCTGAAGCATTGGGAGGCGTACGTCGGCGCCCCGATGTTCCCGGCGCTCTACGCGACCTGGGCGATCATGGCGGGAGACCGCACCCTGGCGCTGAAGCTGTTCGAGGAGGGATACGCGGCCTACGACAAGGGGCGCTTCCATCAATGTCTCGAGTATCGCCCCGACCACCCCGACAGCCAAGTCGCGGCCGGTCCCTTCTTCGCCAATCTTGGCGGGATGCTGCTGGGCCTGACGCTCGGCATGACTGGGCTCGTCATCGACGACGGGGATCCGCAGGGCTGGGCGCGGCGGCCGGTCATCCTTCCTGAGGGCTGGTCGGCGATCGTCATCGAGCGGGTCTGGGTGCGGGGCAAACCGATGCGGCTGGAGGCGCGGCACGGCGCTGATCGCGTCCAACTGACGCCTGTGGTCAAATGAAGCCGCTTCTGCACGCCAGCCCGATGGAGGCCCGGTCGAAAGCCGATTTGCCGACCGACGCCGGCTGGTGGTTCGAGCCGAAATAGGATGGATTTCGATGTCTGGCCTTCAAGGCGGACGACCAGCTCGAACTGGTCGCCAAGTCGGGCAAGTCGCTGAACCGGTTCTTTCCCGAAGTCGTCGAACGCCTCGCGGCCCTGCCGGAGCGCGTCTTCGGATTGGATGGCGAACTGCTGGCGCGGGACGGCGACGCCTTCTCGTTCGAGGTGCTGCAGGCCCGGTTGCATCCGGCCGAGAGCCGCATCCGCCGCCTGTCCCAAGAGACGCCGGCGATCTTCGCCGTCTTCGACATGATCGAAGACAGCGACGGGAGCGATCTGAGGCCGCAACCCTGGTCGCAGAGGCATGATCGACTGGAAGCGTTCTTGGCCCGACATCAAACTCCGGATCTGACGCGTACGCCGGGCTCGGACGACCGGCCGGTCGCAGAAGGCTGGCTGAAGGACGGCAAGCTTGAAGGCGTAGTCGCCAAGAGGATGGACGGTCCCTACCTCGAAGGCGAACGGGCCATGATTAAGGTCAAGCGCGCCCGGACGGCCGACTGCGTCGTCGGCGGATTCCGCTACGTCAGCGACGCGCAGGTGGTTGGGTCTCTGTTGCTCGGCCTCTACGACGACAGGGGGCGGCTGAACCATGTCGGTCATACCTCGGGCTTCGCCGGAATCGACAAGGCGGCGCTGACGCGCGAGTTGGAAAGCCTGCGCGGCGGCGAGGGGTTCACGGGACGCGCGCCAGGCGGGCCCAGCCGATGGAGCACCGAGCGTTCGGCGCGATGGGAGCCGCTGCGCCCCGAATTCGTGGTCGAGGTTTCGTTCGATCAGGTCTCCGACGACCGCTTTCGCCACGGCACGCGACTGGTTCGGCGTCGCCCAGACAAGGGGCCGGCGCAGTGCCGGATGGAGCAACTGAACGGCTGACGGAACCGGCTGTGAACGCTGAGTATTAATCCTTCGACTGAGGAAAACGGAGGCTCAGATGGCGGGCGGATGGACACGGGACGGCGCGGTCTTGGATCAGATTCACGACACGATCACCGACGGCGTTCTGAACGCCCGGGCGAGGATCCCCGTGGGCGAGGGAACGCTTGAGTGCGTCGAATGCGGCGAGGATATTCCCTTAGCCCGACGCAAGGCGATGCCCGGAGCCACCACCTGCGTCCATTGTCAGACGGGACGCGACGGACGGGTCGTCCACTCGGCGATCAACCGCCGCGGCAGCAAGGACAGCCAACTTCGCTGAGCGTTATCGGTGACCTGCACGCTGACCTCCGCCCCATCCCACTTGCCGGCCAGACCCGGCACCTCCTAGAGCTTACGAACCTAGTTGAAGCGGCCGCTCTCTTCGCGATAGCGCACGATCTCGAAGCCATGACCCGTAGTTCAGGCACGACGTCCAGATCCGCTGCGCTCGCCATGCTCAGATCGATAATTCAAGATTCCCTTAGCCATGGTCGCCAAGCGGCGACATCCACGCATGCGCCGGAATCGAGGTTCGGTTCCTCCGATCCTGGCCAGCCAACGGCAAATAGGCGACCTGCGTGAACCGGGCAGCGGGTGTTCCAGATCCATTGCCAAGCCGGATCCCTAGACCTGTCGACGCGCCCCTTGCGAGAGACCTGCGAGATAGCCGCCATGGCGGGGTGATGGGGTGGACGCCCCCCGACGGCATCTATGGGCCAGAGTGAGGTGTTGAACAGCACTCGAAGGAGGCGTCCGTGGAACACGTCAGCACTGTCGGTCTGGATCTCGCCAAGAACATCTTTCAAGCGCATGGCGCTGATGCCTCGGGCGAGGCGGTGTTTCGCAAGAAGTTGGGTCGAGGCCGATTGCTGGCGTCCTCCGCTGGCCTGTCGCCCTGCGTGGTGGCGATGGAGGCCTGACCTTGGCGCTCTTCTTTGCAGCCATGCCGCTCAAATACATCCTGGGCGACCCCGTGCTCGTCCCCTCGACGGGCATGGCGCACGGCCTCGCCTTCATCGCCTATATTCTCGTCATGATCCCGGTGCTGGTTTCGAACCGGGCACAGCCGGCGGATGGCTGCGGACCACGCTCGCCGCCTTCGTGCCCCTGGGCGCCTTCATCAAGGACGGCTATCTCCGGCGTTCGCAGCGGCGCCGGCGCGCCATGGGATTCAACTGACTTCGGGGAAAGAAGCGACCGGCGGCCCGGTCTGGCGTCGAGGTGTTTTTCGACGAACCTGTGTGCGTTTCATCCCGGCTGTTGAGAACCCGACGCCGCGGCTCGACGCGGGGCGAACCGCCCTTTACCCCTCGCATGAAACGACTTTCGCCGATCGAACACGCCAGGGCCAGAGACAGGGTCATCACCATGAGCCTGCCTGACCGGGGACCGGAGGCGAGGGCGCGCAATCTCGTCTGGCTCGAGCAGAGGGCCGGGGAAGGGTGGTTTTACGCCAAGGACGACCACTATGCCTTCGGAGCCCAGGCCGATGCGACGGCCTTCAAGCAGTGGCTGATGAGCGCGCTTGTCTGACCAAGAGGGTCTGCGCCGGGCGTCATTATTTGGGGGGACGGGCAAGGTGCGGACGCCCTGACATCGCCGATGGGCGTTGACGCCCTTCGATGATCTTCGGTTAGGCTGTCGCAGGATTGAGCCTGTCGTGGGAATAGGGAGCCTGAAGGTTCTATCAAAGGTAGGAATCATGGGGACCGCGCACCGGTATTTGCAGCATGCGCATGCGAAAGCGCGGCCTTGGTCAGGGCTGGTGGAGGCCGCATGACGCCTGAACAGGAAGCGGCCCTGGCCCTGAAGCTGTCGCGAGAGGCGCTTCGCCTGCATGAGCGTTCGCGGATAGCGGGCTGGTTCGGCGAGGCCGTCTGGTTTCGATTCCGGGCCCTTCTGGCCGAGGAGACGGCCGAAGGCCTGCGCCGAAGAGCGCGCCGCAGGTGAGCTTTGCGACCGGACGTCGTAACCGTATGGCCGCGTCTCCATTGCGCTGGGCCCGTTTTTTTCGCATCTGGCCTCATGGGCAAATACGATCCCCTGCGAGACTATCTCAGGCGCCAGAAGGGCGATGAGTTCGAGTTGACCTTCGCCGACATCGAGCGTCGGCTGGGCGCCATGCTGCCCAAGAGTGCGAACCGCCCGCAGTGGTGGGCCAATGTCGCCGACTCCGGGTCCGGCCATGTGCAGTGCGAAGCCTGGAGGGCGGCGGGACTGGACGCCTTTCTCATCCCGGGTGGAGACCGGGTGAGGTTTCGACGGAAGGTCTGACGCGCGCCGGCTTCCGAGCTGACCTGGGTCATCATTCTCAACGGTGGATTCGGGATCGCGTTGCTTGCATGGGCTCGTAGGCGACAAGAGCAAGTTCGTCAGCCCCGGCCGGGGACCCTCCGTGATGGCTCTCCCGCTTGGGGCAGGCCTCATCTGTCCCTTGCTGCTGCAAGCTGCAGACATGGCCGCCTTCTCATTCGGCGGTTCATTCCTTCGACGACGGGGCTGGTGATCGGCCTTGCCGCCTGCTGGCGCCAACATATGTTAACGATAGCGCGGATCTCGGATGTTTAACTCCAGCCAGCATGAGCTGGGAGAGGGCCGGGGGTCTATGGAAACTGCTATAATCCTGAGATGCGAACGGAAGGCGCCCCTCGGGGGCGTGAGGGTCTGGTACGAGTATGCGCCTGTCGTTAACGGCCGGCCGAGAAGACGCCCGACGCACATGATGGCCTCACCCGAGAGCGCCGCAGATCTCGCGAGACGCTACGGATTCAGGGTTGGGCATGACGTTGTGAATATCTATCTTTGAAGACGGATGTCGCCATGGACGAGACCCCTGGGCGCGCATTTCTGGTTCTGATGATCAGCGCGACCGCAATCCTCTTCCTTCTCGGCCTCGTCGTTCTCGCGACGGGAATTTCGGCTTTGGCCTAGGTGGCGGAACCGGATCGGCGCCTGCGAGCGGTCCGGCTGCGCATAAGCCCTTTTGCTTCGAAGCTGACCCGCGCGCCCTTTGCCCTTCCGCCTGGCCCGTGAGAAGCTGCGGTCATGAAGCGAGACGAGCGGACCCTCGAAGACTTGGAGGCCTTTGCCGAGGCGCTGAAGGGCCCGCTCGGAAATGCCCTGCGGACAACCGGCATCATCCTCGAGCGGCGGATGCGAGAGCGGGAGCTCACGTGGGCAGACCTCGATGACAATCAGGTCGTCGAACTGTTCCTCTCGGCCTTCATGGAAGCCGCTCCGCGCGCCTATCCTCACAGGAATCCCGCCGACCTGGAACAAGCCGTCGCGGCGATGGCCGAGGGCATAAGAATGGAGATGGCCGCCACCGCTGACAGCAGCCCATCAATAAACTGAACGCAGAAAAGCCCGCCCCGGCGAACCGGAGCGGGCCTAAATGCTGCGTTCAAGAAAGGGTTGTTTAGTTGGCTGCCGGAGCCGCAGGCGCCGCGTTCTGAGCGGCATCTCCAACGTTGTCGGCTGCCGCTCCGACGCTTTCCGCAGCGCCTGCGATCGCGTTGGACTCTAATTGTTCGCTCTGGCTCATATTCAACAGAAAATAAGCCACGACACCGACCAGAAGCAGGCCGACAACGAGAGCAACGATGCCGCCCATACCGCCGCCACGACGTTCCGGGATCACGGGCTGACCATCTGTTGTCGTGGTTCGCTCAACCGTGCCATCAGCTCGTTCGACTGTGCGTTCAGTAGGCATTGCAAATCTCCTCTATAAGCCTGTTTAGGCGGAGCGGCGCCTATGAGGTTCCTTATAGCAACGGTTGCGTGGCACTCTTTGGTTTGCTCTTGGTGGTCTATGGCGCCCTCGCCGTCGTAAGCGCATTCTGCTCGGCCTTGTCCAGAGCGGCCTCGCGCTCACGGCCAACCCGGTCCAGATCGGCCGTGAGCGTCCTGACCTGGGCATCTAGCGCGCCTGCTCGGCCATAGGGCGGCGAGGTCGGTCCTAAACGTCACCGCTAGGCGTAGTACAGAATCTTGTCGAGGCCGTGGCCCAGGACTCCGCCGCGAAGCTTCTCTCCGGCGTACGTGCCCACGCCGCGATCATAATAGATGAGCTGCGCCACGCTCGACCGGGTCATGGGGCGGAGGCTCTGGGCCACCTCGACCACATTGGTGGTGTGGCGGGGGTCGAGCCGTCGAAGCAGGAGACGAGACGCTTTGAGGCCAAGGGACCGGCGGCAATTTCCGATCCTTATTCGAGCGTCCTTATAGAACTCCAGACTTGAAGGGCCTTGCGGATCAGGTCCGGGGCGATGGGCAAAAGCGGCACGAGATGCTGTTCGTCGTACTTGCTGCGCTCGTCCTGGATGGACCAAATCGCATCGTCCAACCGGAGCTCGTCCTTGCGCATGCCTGCGACCTCGGCTCGACGTTGTGCGGTGACAAGCGCCAGCTTGATGACGATAGCGGTGGACGGCGTGAAATGAGCCACCGTTGGCTTTCCGGCCCTCTGTGCGACAGCATTCCTCTCGAACCAGTCGGGGCCGCACCGTTCCCTTTACGACCCAGCGCATGCCGAAGAGAACAGCACCCGGTCGCGGCGCGAGAACCGGTAGCCAACGACGTCCGCCCCGCTGCGCAATTTAAGCGGGACGGCTGCAGTTGTCCGTCAGAAACCGAAGCTAGTGCATGCGGTGCTTGAGGGCGCTGATCGTGTCGTGGTCTGCCTTGATCGTCGCGCACTCCTGAGTGAGCCGTTGCCGGACAGGCTCCGGCAGATCTTCGTCGCGCGTCGCGTCCTCGAACCGTGCTTTGATCACGTCCTCGCCACGCTCCACCTCATCGATAACACCCTTGTCATCGCGCCCCATCAGGTCGCCGCGAAACTCGGCGAACTTGTTGTGGATGCGGCCGAGAAGCGATTGGTCATCCTCGGGTTCGCCTCCGAGGCTGCGAACTTCCTGCTGCAAGCGACGGCTCATTTCCTCGCGCTTCGCGGCGCGATCGGTGAACAGGCTCTTGAACTCGGGGTTTTCGGCGCCGTCGGCCGCGTGACGGTAGCCATGAGCGCTGTCCAGCGTCGTCTCGATCAGGTCGTTGAGGGTCTTGATTGTGTGGTCATTGCCGCTCTGCATGAGTCATCTCCTGGCTGGTTGAGCTTGGAAAAACCGATGACCTCGCGAGGCGTTCCCGGGATCGTGCGACAATCACCGTCGGCGACGACCATTTGTCACCTCAAGGCCAGGCCGAACGCCCGATGGTCGCTGGACTCTGTCCACAGTTCGCCACGGGCGGCCGCTTCCGCATTCTCAACGTGGTCGATGACGTCACCCGCGAGTGCCTGGCGGCGATCCCTGACACCTCGATCTCGGGACGCAGCGTCGTACGCGAACTGACAGCGCTGATCGGTCTGCGGGGTCGTCCCGCCATGATCGTCAGCGACAACGGTGCGGAGTTTACGTCCACGGCCATCTTGGCCTGGGCGCACGATTATCGCGTCAACTGGCAAGACATCGCGCGCGGCAAGCCAACCCAACGGGTTGTCGGTGCAGCCATCCGCCAAGACGGTCGAGCGGCCCCCTTAGGTCGACGTAATTTCGCGAAGTCTGAGCCGCTCTAACATTCCGACAGCCGGTTCCCGCCAGCTTTAAGCGGCTTTCCGGCGCAAGTGATGTTCGCCGGCCGTGGCCGCCGCGAGCTGGCTTCTTTTGGAAAGGAATGACGTGCATCAACTTCATGACAAGGTCGCGATCGTCACCGGCGCCAGCTCTGGTATTGGACGCGCCACTGCTCAGCGGTTCGCTGAGCTTGGGGCCAAGGTCGTTGTGTCGGCGCGCCGCGAAGGCGAGCTCGCCACGCTCGTAGCGGCAATCAAGGCCGCCGGTGGCGAAGCCGTTGCCGTGGCTGGTGACGTTCGCGACGAAGACACGGCGATCGCAGTGCGGGACGTAGCTATTGATCGGTTCGGCGGTCTGGACATCGCCTTCAATAACGCCGGGGCAATCCCTGAAATGGGGATGACTTCAGACATCTCCGCCGCCGGTTGGCGCGAAACCCTCGACATAAATCTTACCGGCGCCTTCCTTGGCGCCAAACACCAAATCCCCGCTATGCTCGCACGCGGTGGCGGTTCTATCATTTTCACCTCCACCTTCGTGGGCCACACGGTAGGATTTCCCGGCATGGCGGCCTACGCCTCATCCAAAGCCGGGTTGGTCGGCCTGACCCAGGTTATCGCCGCCGAGTATGGCGCACAGAAGATCCGCGCCAATGCCCTCATCTGTGGAGGGGTGGATACGCCGATGGGTCGGATGGTCGCCAATACCCCAGAAACGCTGGCTTTCGTATCGGGTCTATACGCCCTCAAGCGAATTGCTCAGCCGCAAGAGATCGCCAACGCTGCTGTGTTCCTTGCGTCGGAGGCTTCCAGTTTCATGACCGGAACCGCGACGTTGCTCGACGGCGGGGTTTCAATAAACCGGACGTGATTTGGCCAATATTGAGATGGTCCGAACTCTAATACTGACGAATAGCGGCAACGAGGCGTAGGGCGGTAATAGCGAGATCACGGCAGTTAAGACCTGGCTGCCGAGGTCCGCTCACCACCCAATTGAGCCGTCCGCGCTGTCCGCTTTTCGGGTACGCCAACAATGTCGTGTTCTCGGCACGACGCCAACTTCGCAGAGCGACCCGTTGCGGACATCCTTCAGAAAGGCACAATGGTGCCCTTGGAGGCTGTTTTATGCTGTCATTCTTCGTCGCGGCCCTGATCCTGATGGCGCAGACTTTGCCGCACAGCGTAGCTCCTCACGAAGTCCGTGGAAGCGTATTCGAAGCAATGAGAGATCTCGGAGAAGCGACAGGATTGTGCTTGGCTCACCTACCAGTGGGAGCGAAGGATCGGCTCGATGCTGGTGCTCTAAAATCGCCCCCCAGGAATGACAAGGAACGCCTTTTCGCAAGTTTTCACAGTGGATTTTCGTCTGGCCAAGCCAATTCTGCCCGCGCCGCTATCTCTGCCGATCAGTGCGCCGCAATGATGCAGGCCTCGCAGGATAGGGTGGAATCTGCAATTGCCTCGGCAGCTGCTGCGGGCATCTAAGGTCCGCAAACCACCCAATTGAGCCTTCGGCGCAGTCCGCTTTTCGGCGACACCGACAATGTCGTGTTCTCGGCACGACGCCAACTTCGCACAGCGACCCTGTGCTGCGGTTCCGGATGTCCGCTCTTCGACTACGTCGCGTGTATGTGCCATTCACGACGCTGCAGATCGTTTTCCTGCCACCTGCGTTCAGGAACCCGTTGTGTTGAACTTGGGAGGTGCTGGGTTGTGCCCGTCTACTTTGTCGATACCCGCGACCAAGACGATCTGTTTGCTGACGAGGTGGGACAGGACGTTCCCGATCTCGCCACCGCCGGCGTCCTGGCGACGGTGAGCCTGTGCGAGCTCGCAAAAGACGTATTGCCCGACAGCGACAGCCGCCGACTTGCGGTTGATGTTCGGGACGTGATGGGCCGAACCCTCTTCACCGCCGAACTAACGTTCGAGAGATTCCTGCTCTCGGAGCCGTCTCTTTCCGGGTAATCAAAGTTAGGCGATCGTCCTGCTCTGAGTTAGTCTGGGTTTATCGCTGATGAGTGCCCCGCAGGCTTCGGTGGCTGAGAGATGTGCACGCTCCCGCTTGCAAAGACGGAGAGCATTATGCCCTATCAAGCTCAGCTGGACCTCCAGCGTTACCTTGGCCGGCTGACCAGCCGATCATTGCTCCAGAGGGAAGAACAGCAGGCGATCCTGGACCTCCCCACGCACGCCGCACAGGTGCAGAGTAATCAAGACTTCGTATGCCTGGGAGATTCACCTGATCATGCCTGCCTGATCGTTGCGGGCCTCGTCGGACGCTTCGGACAGAACGCGGAAGGGGGGCGGCAGATCACGGCCTTTCATATCCCCGGCGACATGGCGGACCTGCATTCGGTCGTTCAGCCTCGCGCCGGCTCGGCGCTGCAAGCCCTCTCCACGACGACCATCCTTCGCATCCCTCACGAAGCGCTTCGGCGCGTTGCGGCCCGCTATCCTGCGGTCGCCGAAGCGTTCTGGCGGGACTGCATGGTCGATGCCGCAATCCTCTCCCAATGGGTCGTCAACGTAGGGCGTCGCAACGCTAGGACAAGGATGGCCCACCTGATCTGCGAGACCGCGACAAGATCTCGAAAGGATGGCGAGTCACAGGCGCTCACGTTTGAATTTGCAATCACCCAAGCTCATCTCGCCGACAGCACCGGGATGACGGCCGTCCATGTCAATCGGACGCTCAAATCTCTCGGTGATGTTGTAAAACTTTCCGGGACATTCGCACTCATCCATGACTGGGAGCGCTTGGCGGCCATTGGCGAGTTCGACGCCGACTACCTGCAAATAGCCACAGAGCCAGCGGACCGCATCAGGATCGCGCAAGGGTTTTAAGGTCGGCTAACTACCCTCAGCGGACGACGCGAGTGTTCGCTGAGGGCAGCAAATCTCATCAAAGGTCGATCTGCTCGGACAGTTCAAGTGCATCGTCCACCTCGATGCCCAGGTAGCGGACAGTGCTTTCCAGCTTTCGATGACTGAGGAGTAACTGACATGCACGAAGGTTTTCCGTTTTCGTGCATCCAAGGGCCACCTGCGCCCGCCGCAGGCTGTGCGTGCCATAAGCTTGAAGAGCCAGACCGACCATCCCGCCCCATTGATCGACCAGCCGAGCGTACTGGCGTGTGCGGATATGCTGACCGCGCCGGTTTCGGCTCGGTGATTTCGAATGGTACAGGTCGACTGGTTTCTGCTGGATGAGCGTGGAGCGTTGCCTAATCGCGCCACCAGGTGCGAGGTCCCCGACTCTCAACCGGACGAGGTCGCAGCCTCGCAGTTGCGAGTCCAACGCGCAGTGGAATGCGGCCTCTGGCGAGGGGATTTTTATTGAAGACTGAGGGGCTTTAGCAATCGGACGTCAATGTGGCGACCGGTGGAAGGCGAGCACCGCCAGATGAGGGGATGAGGGCGGCCGAGCATCCGCAAGCACCGTGACGGCGAACACTCGCCTTTGCCAACCGTCCATTCAATGCGACGTTCGCAAACACGGTGGTGCTGACAACGACAGGCGGCGCTCACGAAAGCTAGACTGAGGGCGCTGGCCCGCATCGCTCTGCCGGGACGGGTGAAACCCTGTCCCGCACCCGTCAATCGGCGGAGTTGAGCGGCCGCTCCCGGGCCAATCCCAGGTGACCACGCCGAATTTCTCGGCCAAGGCCTGCCGGGTGTTGGCCCAGATACGCGAGGACTGGCCCCAGCCGTGCGTCAAGAGGAGGATCGGTCCCTCCGACGGTCCCTCCGACGGTCCCTCCACTTCCAGACGCAAACGTGCGCCGTCGGCTCCTGGTTCGGCGACGCTTTCGCGGCGGCCGGAAGACGCCATCCCGCCGCTTCGTCCCGTCAGCAAAAGGATCAGGGGACGCCCCAGGAGAGAAAGAGAAAGAGGCCAAAGGCCCAATAAAGGCGGACATCTGAAGGGTCATCCAGACGGTGCAACTCCGCCGCCTTATCAAGCTCTCGTCAGCTCCAGAACAACCAGCAGGAAAGTCCCAGCAGGCTGATGGAAAAAATGGCGAACAGTCGGTGGAGCAGGGCGAACAGAATCATCGGAACCTCCAGTCGGTTGAACGCCGCAACCTGCCGCCGCAGCGCCTGTCCCCAAGATCTGATTCAGGTCCATCTGATCCCCCGCGTCTGCGACCGGACAGAGGCAACCCGGCAATGAAGGTGACGTTGGTCCCCCATTGGGTCATGCTGGAGCCTAAGCATGAAAGCCGCAAAGCCGACCTCCACGCCCTTCAGCGCCGCCTTGATGCTGGGCTTCGCTTTCAGCGGCTTCTTCGATGGGATTCTGCTGCACCAGATTCTGCAGTGGCATCATCTGCTCAGTCTTCTTGAACCCGCGCGGAGCCTGCGTACACAAATCCTGGCCGATGGCCTCTTTCATGCTCTCATGTACCTTGTCGCGGCATGGGGGTTGTGGCGTCTGTACCGTGTGCGCGGGGCGCTGGCCGATGCAGGTGGGGCGAGGCGGCTATGGGGCGGGGTCCTGATCGGTTTCGGCGCCTGGAATTTTGTAGACGTGGGTCTTTTCCACTGGATACTCAACCTTCACCATACCCGCCTGGATGTAGGCGACCCGGTGGTCTGGGATGTGGGTTGGCTGGTCGTCTTCGGCCTGTTTCCCTGCGGCGCCGGGGCTTGGGTCCTGCGCCTGCGCGGCCCGCCGGGCTCGGGTGCGATAGCGTCCGCCGGCGTCATTGTACTGGCCTTGACGGGGGGCGGTGCGTGGAACCTCCGGCCGCCACCGGCTCGCGGGGGCGTCCTGGTTGTGTTTGCCCCATCAGCTGATGTGTTTTCGACAGCGATGGCGACGGAGGCCCGCGTCATCCAGCTGCACAGGGACGGATCGGTCGCAGTGATGCGACTGGCCCCAGGGCGTTCGGCCCTGAGCCTTTATCGCCACGGGGCGATGGCGGTCCAGGGCGTCGGCCCCGCGGGCTGTCTGAACTGGTCGGCGCCGACTGCTGGAGCGTGACCCTTCGATGATGCATGACCTCGCATGCTGGACGAGGTGGCAAGCACGATCTGACGACGTCTCCCTTACGGGCGACGATGTCGAGCGTCGGCGCCTGAGCTCAGCCGGTCAGTTCGAGCAGGGTCGCCTCTATGGCGGCGAGATCGTGGGGAGCTTCCCCTTCCGTCGAAACGATCAGGCGGTCTTCCTTCCATTCCCGGCTTTCGTTCGCGGGCGCACGGGCTCTGGCGGGACCAAGGGCTGCGACAGAGAGGGTATAGGCAGATCCCTTCGGGCCGACGCTGATCCGTGTGACGCCTGCGGCGAGCGCCAGGGCGCTGAGACGGGCGTGGTCCAGGAGGTCGCGCACCGAGTCGGGCGCCGATCCGAAACGGTCCTCAATTTCCGCAGCCAGTTCTTCTGCATCCTCGACCGTGCGGAGACGCGCCAGCCGGGCATAGAGATTTATGCGCGCCGCCATGTCCGCGACATAGGTCTCCGGCAGCCAACCTCGAGCCAGGTTGACCTCCGGTGCCGCCGAGACGCCGGGCGAGTGATTTCTGGACCGGCTCACGGCACGCTCCATCATCGCATTGTAGAGCCCCGAGGCGACCGCGTGCCGGTGTCCGGCCTGGTCGTCCCCCACCAGATTTCCGCCGCCGCGCAGGTCGAGGTCACGGGCGCTGATCAGGAAGCCCGCGCCCAGACGGTCGAAGGCCTCGAGGGTCGCCAACCGACCCCTGGCGGCTTCGCCCAGGGGGGCGTCGGCCGGGCTGAGCAGATAGGCGACGCCCTGACGTCGGCCGCGACCCACGCGTCCGCGGAGCTGATGAAGCTGTGCAAGGCCGAACCGTTCAGGATGGTGGATTAGGATGGTGTTGGCGCGCGGCACATCGAGACCGTTCTCGATGATGTTTGTCGCGAGTAGAACGTCGGTCGCGCCCTGAGCGAACGCGAACATGGCGTCATCGATACCCTCCGCCTCCATCCTGCCGTGTGCGGTGCGCACGGTCAGTTCCGGGACCCAGGTCTCCAACTGTTGACGGAGAGGCTCCAGATCCTCGATCCTGGCCGTGACGATGAAGCTCTGCCCCCGTCGCGCTTTCTCGCGCAGGAGAGCGGTCCTCACCAGAGCGCCGTCAAGCGCGCTGATAAAGGTGCGGATGGGGCGCCGGCGCGCCGGAGGCGTGGCGATGATGCTGACGTCCTGCACCCCGACCAAGGCGCCCTGAAGAGTGCGGGGGATGGGAGTGGCGCTCAGCGCCAGGACGTGCGCTGCTCTGCGCGAGAGCGCCGCTTTCAGATCGGCGCCGAAGCGATGTTCCTCGTCGATGACGACCAGGCCCAGGTTGGCGAACTGCAGAGCCTCGGACGCCAGTTGTTGCGTCCCGATGACGACGCCCACGGAGCCCTGGGCAAGTCCAGCGCGTACGCGCTCCGCTTCGTCTTCAGAGACGAGGCGCGACAACTGCTCGACCCGCACGCCCGTTCCTGCGAACCTCCTCTGAAAATGGGCATGGTGCTGACGCGCCACGACGGTAGTGGGCGCGACGAGCAGGACTTGGCGGCCCGTCAACGCGACGGCGCCGGCCGCGCGCAACGCCACCTCCGTCTTGCCGAAGCCGACGTCGCCGCAGACCAGTCTGTGCATCGGCCGGCCGCTCTTAAGGTCCTCAAGCACCGCCTCGATCGCCGCTGACTGGTCTGGAGATTCCGGATAGGGAAAGCCCGCGGCGAGACGTGCGAATTCGGTTCGCGGAGGAACAATCACGGGGGCCTCTTCAGCGGCCCGCGCCTCAGCGCGCGCAACAAGCGCTGCTGCAGCGGCTTCTACATGACGCGCCAGCGCCGCCTTCTTCCTGCCCCAGCGCTGGCCGCCCAGCCGATCGAGCGTCACGGCCGTAGGCTCGGATCCGTAGCGCCAGATACGATTCAACTCCTCGACGGGCGCGAGGACGTGGCTTCCACCGGCATAGGCGATCCGCAGCACGTCCTGCTGCACCTCATCCGTCACCAACCTCTCCAGTCCCTCCAGCACGCCCATGCCATGGTCCTCATGCAACACCACATCGCCGAGGCTGAAGTCCGGCTCTTCCATCCAGCCTGTATCTATGGGCCGGCGTTCGGCCATGCGGGCGCCCAGGATCTCCACGGGCGTCAAGACGACAAGGCTGCGGGCTGAATCCACGAGCCCGCCCCCTATGTCCGCCGCCATTGAAAGCAGTGCGCCGGGTTCAGCGTCGAGCACGTCGAGCCACGCTGCACTGTGGACAGGGCTCTCGCCAAGCTGGCGTCGGCAGACACGGAGCATGGCGCGAATCTCGTGCGGCAGGCCGGTGAATACGACCCGGTCTCCGGCCGCGCGCCGCTTGAAGACATAGTCTGCGATGGCCGCGCCGCGTCGCAGCTCCGTGGCGAACTGTGGCGGCGGATCGTCGGCCTGCCGCTCCATGACCGCCGCGCGCTCAAAGACCTGGTCGAGCGCGCTTCGGGGAAGATAAAGGTCCGTAGGCGTACCTACAGGACCTTCGCCGCCGAACGACACAGCGGTATTCCAGGCTTCCTCCACCTGATCCAGCTGGCGTTGGCAGGCGTCGGCTGCGCCCGGCTCGAGCTGCAGAAAGCCAGGGTCAAAGAGGTCGAACAGGGACTCGCCGGAACCCGGCGCTTCAGGCAGCAACTCCTCCACCGGATGGATGTGAACCTCACCCATCTCGCCTTCTGACAACTGCGTGGCGGGATCGAAGGGGCGCAGGGCAGTGATCTTTTGATCTGCGTCCAGGTCGAGACGGACCGGACGTTCGGCCGCGGCCGGGAAGAGGTCGATCACCTCCGCTCGGACGGCGAACTCGCCGACATCGTCCACGCGATCGTCGGCCAGATAACCGAACGCCTCGAGCCGTGTGACCAACTCATGTTGGTCCAGCCTTTGCCCCAGCTCCAGGGAGAAATGGGCTTTCCGGTGGTTCATGGGCGGGATCTTCGTCACCACGGACGAAGGGGAGGTGACAAGCACGCGTGGCGTATCGGCAGGGCGCGACAGTGCGGCCAGGACCGCCAGCCGTCGGCCCTGGCATTCGCGCGTCGGGCCGCCTGGCTCGAATGGCAGGCAGTCCCACGGCGGCAGCACGAGAATCTCGACAGCCTCCGCCGCCAGAAAACCTGGAAGCGCCCGTGCGATGTCATCTGCGCGCCGCTCACTGCCCGCCACGAGTACGGGGCTTTCGCCGCGCAAGACGGCTTCCGCCAGTCCGATTGTCGTCGCCGCGACGGCTGAACGGCGATGCGGCGACGAAGCTGGAGGCGCTCCCATCGTCAAGCGTTGCTCGCCTATCAGTTCTGGTTTTGATGTCATGCGCGTCTGCCCTCCGGGAGAGACCGAACTCTTGACTGATAGGATAGCTCCTTAGGACCTCTACGGCTCGATTGGCCCGACTGCGGCGGGAATCCACCGGACCGTATTCTGGCCCAGGATACGAGAATCGAGTTCGAAGGAACCCGTTGCGGCCTAGGTTGCGATCAGACGGGCCGAACTCTGGCTATTCCATCAGATGGATATGGGCTGAAGGATCCTCGAAGGTGATTTCAGCACCTTTGGGGAAGGTCCATGGGTTGCAACCGAAGTCGCCCGGCGTCAGTCCATCGGCGTCCTTCACGCCGCGCCGCGATTTAGGCAAATAGAGAACGAGTATTTCCAGCCATGAGCCCATCACGCGACTGAGCCTCCGTCCTGCAAGTCGGCCTCACGCGCCCTGGGTTTGTACCTCTTTGGATGCGACCGTCGATAGCAGGCTGCACAACTCGCCCTGGGTGAAGGGCTTCGCCAACCGCATAGCGGCGACGTCCTCCGCGGGCGGCGCGGTGATGTCCATAAAGCCGGAAGCGATGATCACCTTCAGCCCGGGGCGGGCGACCAGGGCCCGTCTGGCGAGCTCCGAGCCTGTCATGCCAGGCATCATTTCGTCCGTGAGCAGAATCTGAACGCCGGGTTGTGCTTCAAGGACGGACTGAGCCTCTGCGCCGGAAGAGGCGGCCATCACCCGGTGTCCGAGATCCTCCAGCAAGGCCACGGTGTTGGTGAGCACCAGGGGATCATCGTCGACAGCCAGGATCACGAGAGAATCCCCGACGCTTGGCGCTTCGTCTTCGGGCCTTGTTTCCGCGGCGGGTTCCGGACCGGCCACCGGCAGCCAGAGTGTAATGCGCGTGCCTTCGCCGAGGGTGCTGTCGATCTCGAGCCTTCCGCCCGACTGGGCGACCAGACCATGAACCATGGACAGCCCAAGACCCGTGCCCCTGCCGACCCCCTTTGTCGTGAAGAAGGGTTCTGTGGCTCGGGCCAAGGTGGCGGCGTCCATCCCGTCGCCCGTATCGCCGACGCTTAGCGCCACGTATTCGCCGGGCGGCAGTTGGGATCCGGAGCCTGCGACCTTTCGAACCTCGGCCGAAATGGTCACGTTCCCTCCGCCCGGCATGGCGTCTCTCGCGTTCACCAGCAGGTTCAGCAGGGCCGACTCGAGCTGGTTCGGATCGGAGCGGACAAGAGGCAGCCTTTGTGGGAAGTTCAGGCGAACCGAGATGGCCGGACCGATACTGCGCTGGAGGAACTCCAGCATGCCTCGCGCCAGGGATGGGACTTCCACGGCCTGCATCTGGAGATCCTGTTTGCGGGCGAAGGCCAGCATGCGCTGGGTCAGCACCGCCCCTCGCTGGGCGCCCGCGACAGCATTGCTAATGAGGGGGGAAATCCTGGGATCGTAGGGCAGACGTTTCTGAACCAGTTCAAGGCTGCCCAGAACGGCTGCCAGAAGATTGTTGAAGTCGTGTGCAATTCCTCCCGTCAACTGTCCGATCGCTTCGAGCTTCTGGGCCTGCTGAAGCGCCTCGCGCGCCTGTTCCAGCGCCTTCTGGTTCTCCATGCGTTCGGTGATGTCACGTGTCACCTTGGCGAAACCGATGATGTCGCCCTGCTCGCTTCGGATGACGTCGATCACGACGTGGGCCCAGAAACGTGTCCCGTCTTTGCGAACGCGCCACCCTTCTCTTTCAAACCGGCCTTCGCGCGCCGCAATCGTCAGGGCCGTCTGGGGAAGGCCTGCGGCCTGATCCTCGGGCGTGTAGAAACATGAAAAGCGCCGACCGATCACTTCACTCCGGGCGTAGCCCTTGATCCGCTCCGCCCCTGGGTTCCAGCTGACGATGTGGCCCGCTTCATCCAGCATATAGATGGCGTAGTCGGTCACGCTTTCCACCAGCAGTCTAAACTGTTCCTGACTTTGCCGCAGGGCCTCTTCGGCGATGCGCCGCTCCGTGAGGTCACGCGTGATCTTGGCGAAGCCGAGCAGTTCGCCCGCCGGACTGCGTATAGGGTCGATGACGACGTGCGCCCAAAACTCGGTCCCGTCCTGGCGCACGCGCCAGCCTTCCGCTTCGAAACGGCCCTCGCGCGCTGCGGTGGCCAAGGCTTCGCTGGGGACTTTCTGCGTCCGGTCCTGGTCGGTGTAGAAGCGCGAAAAATGTGATCCCAGGACGTCCGAAGCGGCATACCCCTTGAATCGCTCGGCCCCCGGATTCCAGCTCGCAACCAAGCCGTCGGGATCCAGCATGTAGATGGCGTAGTCGGTAATGGCCTCGATCAGCAGACGGTAGCGATCTGCGGATTCCGCGCCGCTAAGGGTCGTTACAGTCACCAAGGCAGTCCCCGTGTTTCGATGCGGCGGCGCGACGGCTTATGCATCCGTACGTCATCCTCTCCGCTCCCAAAACACAAGTCCTGGTCGCCGGTTCAGTTGCAAGTCAGCGAAATAGCGCGGAGCGCCCAACAGCTGGATCTGGATTGCGCGTTTTGCTGCATGACCGTAATTACGGGAGAGGCCGTGACATCGGCGTTTAAGGCCGCCACATGATGGAACGACTGGTATATCAAAGTCGGGTGCTTTGGCCGCAGCCGCCCGCGTCGCTTGACGCTATCCTCCCTGTCTCCATGTGGAACAACGCCAAGCTTGAAATCACCGGGGCCCTTGGTTTTCATGCGGGTCAATATATCCAGTTGCTGGAAGGTCGGTCTGCAGCTCTTGACGACCTGCTGGGTCGCCTGGCGGCAGACCCGCGGCATGAGCGTCTTGAAGTGCTGTTGCGCGCACCTGCGACAGCCCGGCTGACACCGGAATGGTCGATGGCCCGGATCGACTTGGCGCGCGCGGTCCCCGAGACGGGCGATCTGCTCCGGAAGCGCGACGGCCTGGGGCTGGCGGCCCTTATGGCCAGTCTGGCCCACACGGGGGAGACAAGGCTCGTCTGAGGGTGCTCACTCAGCGTGCAAAACCTGGGCTTCCGTGTTCGAAACCTGTATCAGCCGGCGAAGTGACGGCTGAGAAACGCTGATCCGTCTTCTCCGAAGCGCCAGGGCGTCTCTGCGCCCTTGGCCACGCCAATGCGAGGACCCTGCACGACCACGGCCGGGCCGCGCTTTTCTTCGATCTCGATTGGGCAGGCTGAGACGGGCGCGTTGTTGAGGCGGCTGTCGATCGCCAGGGCCTGGCATAGCTTTCCGGGCCCTGAACACAGGGCGCGAACAGCGGTCAGGCCACGGCGCGCCTGCATCTGCTCAAGGCCGACCGTAGGCTCAAGGGCCCGGATCAGCACGGCGCTGCCCACGCCTGCGCCCTCACAGGCGATATTGAAGCACCAGTGGAGGCCATAGAGAAGGTAGATGTAGGCGTGGCCGGCTGGACCAAACATGGGGGCGTTGCCCGGGGTCCGACCACGAAAGCTGTGAGACGCAGGATCGAAGGCGTCATAGGCTTCGGTCTCCACAATCCGGCCCCCGACGCCGTCGACCAGCAAGTTGGCTCCAATGAGGTCGCGGGCGACCACTTGAGGGCTGCGGTCGAAGAAGTCGGGGCTCATGCGGGCTTGCCTCGGTCTCGTCTGACGTCGGAGGAGGGCGGCGTTCGCGCCAAACTGACCCTCGAGTGAGCTAAATGCCATGTCATCATCTCCTCAACCCCATTTTTGCCGGAGCCTTGTCTGGGGAGAAAACAATACAAACAACGGCGATAACCGCGCTCGGAGGGCTTGGCCACAAGCGTATCAGTCAGTGCCTGCCAGGTCGCGGCGCGCTCTGTTTCAGGGGCGCAAGAAGCCTTAGCAGGCGGGCGGAAGGATCGCCGTCGATAAGCTTACTTGGGAAGCGCGCATGTTCGGGGCTGTAGGAGCGCCATCTGCCTGCAGAGTCAGCAAAAGCCTGCCCAGTGGAGCTGTCCCCCTGAATTCCCAGCGAAAACGTCTCCTCGGTCCTCGACGATTCTGCTCGTGACGAACTTTCTACCGCATCCCCGGAAGTGTCGGCAATTGGATGGTCGAAACCGGGCGTGCTTCCCTTCGTTTACAGCCGGTGAGACGCGACGGCTTTCGGAGAAGACAGATGACGCCGTGCTATCCCCTGCAGGAAAGCCGGCATAAACGTCAGCGGCTCGACGTGGGCCGCCTTACGCCCCTTCGGTCGGAAGATTTGGCTCTGGAGCTGGCGCTTGCGCTGGCCTTGCCGACCAAGATCGCTCTTGGCGAGGTCGTCGTCGTTGTTCCTGCCGAGCGAATGGCGGAGGTGCTGATGCGGCTTCGCGCGGTTCACGGCTTCGAGCAGATCGTCCATTTCGGCTTTTTCGCGGATCCCGCCGCGCCGGCCGACGATATCGTCGTCCATCTTCTTTCCATCTCGCGAAACCTGCGCCTTCGCCTGAAGATCAAGGTTTTCCTTTCTCCAGGGCACGGGGAGCCCTCCTGCGCCGGCCACACGGCGCTAGGCCATGAGGGGCGTCCGTGATCCCCGGGCAGATAGATATCGCCGAGGCTGCCCGGGGGAGGGGCGCTCGGTGACAGAAGATGCGGAGGCCTTTGATGATCGTCGTTCTACAATCAACTTCGGTCCGCAGCATCCGGCAGCCCACGGCGTGTTGCGGGTGGTGTTGGACCTTGACGGGGAGCTGGTCACGCGGGTCGATCCGCACATCGGACTGTTGCATCGGGGGACCGAGAAGCTGGCTGAATCCGAGACCTACCTGCAGGAACCGAGACCAAGGTGGCGGGCGAACTGGTGAGCGTCGTCTTGAAGTTCAGGCATGGCGGTTCACCGAACTCCAGATTCGATCCGGTCGCTTCGACGCGCGTCGCGCTCATCGCCACCTCTCCAACTGCGCTTTACTGGATTTCTGCCGCTGCCGGTCTGCACTTATCCAAGTGGGATCGTGAACGACTTGCTATAGGGGCGCGGAGGGGGCTGGCGCGGGGCGTTGGCCCGTTTGTATCGAGTGCGCCCATGACTATTCCCACAGATCTGACAGACGCCCAGCCGGTTCCCAATATGGCGACCTCGCCGCGCTTTCTGATCGGGATCGTCGGCGCTGTGGCCTTCGCCCACCTCCTCAACGACCTCATCCAGGCGGTTCTTCCGGCCATCTATCCGATGCTGAAGACGAAGTTCGCCCTGAGCTTCACCCAGATCGGTCTGGTCGCCCTGGTCTATCAGCTTACGGCGTCCCTGCTTCAGCCCTGGATCGGCTTCTATACGGACAAGCATCCGAAGCCCTATCTGCTGCCCTGCGGGACGTTCGCCACCCTGATCGGGATTGGGCTCCTGGCGACCGCCGGCAGCTTCGCCATGCTCCTGGTCGCCTCGGCGGTGATCGGGGTGGGGTCCGCCACCTTCCACCCGGAGGCTTCGCGTGTGGCCCGTCTCGCCTCGGGCGGACGGTTCGGCACAGCGCAGTCGACCTTCCAGGTGGGCGGCAACACAGGCTCCGCCATCGGTCCTCTGGTGGCTTCGCTGATCATCCTGCCTCTGGGTCTTACCGCTGTCGGATGGCTGGCGGTCGCTGCGGTGATGGCGATCTGGGTGCTCTTCGGCGTGACGCGCTGGCGTATCCGCAATCCTCACGCCATGGTCGCGGCCAGGGCCTCGAGCGAAGGTCCGCACCTGAGCCGGGGCAGGATCATCGCCGCCCTGGCGGTCATCGCCGTGCTGATGTTCGCCAAATTCATCTACATCGGCGCCTTCACCAACTACTTCACCTTCTACCTCATCGAGCGGTTCGCCCTTTCGGTTCAGGATTCCCAGTTCCACCTGTTCGCCTTCCTGGCGGCCGTGGCGGCGGGAACCTTCGCCGGCGGCCCGATCGGTGACCGGATTGGCCGCAAGGCCGTGATCTGGCTGTCCTTCCTCGGCGCAGCGCCCTTCGCCCTGCTGCTGCCCTACGTCGATCTCGGATGGACGACCGTCGTCTCGATCGCCATCGGCTTCATCATGTCCTCCGCCTTCGCGGCCCTGGTCGTTTATGCGCAGGAGCTCGTCCCCGGCCGCGTCGGCCTGGTGTCAGGCCTGATGTTTGGTCTGATGTTCGGCATCGGCGGCATCGGCGCGGCAGGCCTCGGCCTGCTCGCAGACGTCCATGGCATCGTCTGGGTCTACAAGCTTTGCGCCGTACTGCCGCTTCTGGGCCTGATCACCGCCCTGCTTCCTGACATGAAGAAGCTGGGGGCGGCTGGATAACGCTCGATCATCAGGTTTTTTCCGAGCCCGAGTATTTGGATCCGACAGGGGAAAGGGGAGTCAAATCAGGCGGCGGCCGTCGCCACAACGGCTTCCACGACATGGGCCCGATACAGCATTGCGAGCAAATCCGTCTGGGTGACCATGCCCACGAGGATGCGATCATCGTCGATCACCATGGCCTCGTGCACGGCGCCGCTCGACAGGACCGGAAGCAGGGCTTGGATGGACGTGTTCAGGCCGACGGTATGGACCGCGGGATCGGTCACGCTGCCGACCGGCTGTTTCCCACCGGCGAACAGTTCTGCGCGCCGGGCCGTCCCGAGCACACGCCCCCGAATATCGACCACCGGAGCCGTCCTCAGGTCGTGCGCGTGAAGCTTGGCTAACGCGGAATCGGCCGGCTCGCCGGCGAACAGGGAGATGACGTCGCGCGACATGATGTCGGCGCAGGGGATCGCAGTATGGAGACGTCTATGGGCCCGCACTTCCACCCTGCGAAACAGCGCGTCCAGATCCTCACGGCTTACGTCCAGCAACTTGCCATACTGCGCGAGAGCGTCGTTGAGGTCGGTTCGCGTATAGCCGAACCGTTCGCTTGGAGGGCTGTCGCTGGTGCGGTGCGGGCGATCCGCCAAATTTGCGCGGTGGGGATAGGCGTGCCCTGTGGCCCGTCCATATGCGCTTGCCGCCAGCACCAGCAGAACCGAGCAGAGGCCGACCGGCACAAAAGGGTAGCCGAAGCCGAGTGGCGTCGCCGTGGAGGCGGCCAGCGCGGAGCCGAGCGCCATGGCGCCGCCGGGGGGATGCAGGCAGCCGAGGACGCTCATGGCGAAGATGGCCGCCCCGACAGAGACTGCGGCCGCCAGGAGCGGATCGGGAATGATGAGTCCGCTGGCTACGCCGACTGCGGCCGCCAGCATGTTTCCGCCAATGACCGCGCGAGGTTGCGCCAACGGACTGGCCGGCAGCGCGAAAACCAGAACGGCGGAAGCGCCTATCGGAGCGGCCAGCAGAGGGGTGAAGGAGATATGGCCTTCGACCAGGCTGCGAGCGAGCAGGCCGCAAAGCGCGATTCCCAGGCCCGCGCCCAGACCGCATCGAACAGCCTCGTTCCGGGGGACGAAAAGGCCGGTCGAAAGGAAATTGCCAAGCTGGGAATACATGGGGGGCTTTTGCCCGAGAGGGCGCGTGGTCTCAATGCAGCGAACCTCCAAGCCGAAGGTAGATATCCTCTTGATCCGGGATATTGATCACCAAAGGCGACGGTTACTGGACGCAGTTTCGCTAAAGCCGGGAACCCGAACGGCGTGGATAGGCCGACGTGGCCCGCCTATGAACGTGAGACGGATCAGATCCTGATGCTTGATCAGCTCGTCGCTGTCCGGTCGCGGATGGACGTAGCGACTGTCGACTATCATCTGGCGCGCCACGAGCCGTTCATCGCTGTACCGTGAGGCTTGGACCGCTCGTTGAGACCCTTAGGCATCGCGACGGGGCGTGTCCCGCGTCACGATCATTCCATTCAAGCGTCTTCAGAGAAGGCCTGAAGCGGCAGGGGCCGGATGGTGTTGGCGATCAGGGCCTTGCGCCGCAGGAACCGGCCCAGGCCGTCGACGCCCATGCGCGACGGGCCGAGACCCGAGGCCTTGAAGCTCTGCTTGCCGGCTTCGTAAAAGAGGGTGGTCAGGGCAGCGTCGTTCAGGCTGATGGCGCCGGACTCGATCTGACGGCCGATGCGGGCGGCCTGTTCGATGTCGGCGGCGATGACCGCCCCCGACAGGCCGTACTCGCCATCATTTGCGAGGCGGACGGCTTCATCCTCGGTATCGAAGGCCATGACGGGGAGGAGGGGACCGAAGGTTTCCTCGCGCATCACAGCCATGTCGTGATCGACGTCGGCGATGACGGTGGGGCGCAGCCAGCGGCCGCCGCCGTGGGCCTCGATCTCGCCGCCGGTCAGGATGCGGGCGCCGCGTGTTCGGGCGTCCTCGATCTGATCGCGCAGGCTGTCGGCCTGACGCTCGAAGATGATGGGGCCGATGTCGCCGGCGGTAATGTCCGGCCAATTCAGTCGAACCGCGCTGGCCAGCGCCACGAGCCGGGAGAGTAAATCAGGCCTCTCGCCGGGTCACCCGTTCGACACCTGTGCGGATCTGTTCAGGATCGTCGGGCACGGAGCGGTCTTCGAAGGTCCAGTCCCCTACCGTTTGATCCAGCCCATCGGTCATGCCGAGTTCTCCCGTGAGTCGCACAGGCGTCACACAGGGCGGTCCAGCGTGGCCAGCTCCAAGGATGGCGTGGCCACCTGCACGCTCAGACGTGCCGGCGACGTCGGGCGCTCCGGACTGCCAACCCTGTTGCGCTGGCGACTACGAGGCCGACAAGGCCGGCCGTCAGCACCGGTCGGCGCACCGCCACGGTATAGGCGCTGAAGGGCCGCCCGGCGCCCTTCTTCCGATACAGCCGCCCCTCTGACCGACCCTCGAACAGGTTGTCGCCAGGCGTCTTTGGATCATCGGTTTGCTGCACCCTGGGCATGGACCAGCCAAAGATCCTGTCCATGGCCTTGGGCCAAAGCTGGGCGCTGCCGACCATCATCCGGCCGGCGCCGCCAACCGTCACGCTGCGGACCTTGTGGGTCGCCGAGTGCAGGATGGCGTCAGCCACCACCTCCGGCGCATAGACTGGCGGCGCCACCTGGGGCTCGTTCTCGGTGTGGTTTCGCGCGTGTTCGGAGAAGGGAGTGCCTATGCCCGAAGGCTTCACCAGGGTGACCTGGACCGGCTTTCTGGCATGCCGCAGCTCCATGCGCAGCGCGTCTGTGAAGCCCTTCACCGCATGCTTGCTGGCGGCGTAAGCGCCCAGGAGCGGGATGGCGAAGTCCGAGTTGATCGAGCCGACATTGATCAGGGTTCCGCCGCCCTCGCGGGCCTCTAGATGCCGAACCGCCGCCTTGGATCCATAAACCACGCCCCAGTAGTTTGTCTGGAACAGGCGCTCATGCTCCTCGGACGGCAGGTCCATGATGTCGCCGTAGACGCCGACCCCGGCGTCGTTCACCCAGGTGTCGAAGCCGCCGAAGGTATCGATCGCATGATCCACCACAGACTGAACCTGGGCTTCGTCGCCGACATCGGCGACCACGGTCGTCGCGCGGCCGCCTGCCGCAGTGATCTCTTGAGCAACTTGGTCCAGCGCCTCACGGGTGCGGGCGACCAAAACCACTGCGGCGCCCTGCTCAGCCGCGGCTTGCGCTGTTGCCATTCCAATGCCGGAGGTGGCCCCCGTGATGACGATGGTCTGCTGGTCGAGCGGCTTCTGGCGAACAGTCATGTCGCTTCCTCTGCGGTTTTAAGTATCGGAATCGAACCGCTCCACCCCCTGTGGGGTTCCGATACCAAGTGGGGCGGATGATCGCACTCCGCCCGCCGCGACTTCCTGTACGAGGGCGGAGCCCGGCCGTGCGGAAATCGGTTGGCGGTTGAGAGTTGCGGCGAAATGCGCCGAGCGCAGCCTGCTGCAAGCGCACTGTTCAGCCTACGTCTGCAACCGTGCCGGCCAAGTCTTCGCGCCTTTCCTTCCACGGGATGTCCAGTCCAGGACAAGGACTCTCGCCGCATCCGGTCATGATCGGCAAATGGGCGTCCGGCGGTCGAACTTTTCCCAGATCAGTGTAGTCCCGCTGCGCACCATGGCGCAGTTGATCTCTTCGCCGTCCGCTGTCCGGCAGATGGCCGTGACCCGGTTGTAGCTTCGGCCGGTCGGCGCGCAGGTGAGCGTCTTTCCAGTGGCGAGGCGGTTCAGGAGCGCGGTTGCTGAAGCGCCGCTGGCGGCCGGGCAGGGATGGCCAGGCGCACAGGTCTCGTCCGCCTCCCTGGCGGCGACAGCATGCAACCGGACTTTCACGCCGTCCGTGCAGGCCAGGGTGTCGCCGTCGTTTACATAAGCGACGTCGCACTCGAAGGCCGCGACCCCGTTCGCCGGCGCCGTCGCCAGCGCCGCGACGGCGGGGAGGGCTTCGGGTCGTAGATCCGATCGCGGCCAGCCCAGGGGGCCGAAGAAGGCGATGACGACGACAAGCGCCGTCGCGGCCAGGAAGCGCCGGTCCGTCTGGGGGCGCCCCCTTGCGCGGCGGAGTGATCTGGGAATTCTCATCCAGGTCAGGCTAGGACGAACAGGTGAACAGGCGGTGATCCGGTACGTGATCAAGGCCGATTCCGGGCTCGTGATCGGGGAGGGAAGGAAAGGGCGGCCGGGGGCGCTCCGATAGGGAGCGTAGAGAGGAAACCGCCATGTCGCCGCTTGCTGCAACCGACTGCACGCCCCCTGTCCCGTCGTCAGATGCGGCCGCCGATCACGACCTTTTGGCCGCCTTCCTGGAGGACCGGGCCTTGCCCGACTTCGGCCGGGACGCAGCGGCGGCCCTGATCGATGCCTTTGGCGGCCTGGCCGGCGTGGCTGCGGCTGACGCCGCCGCCCTGAAGCGCGCGGGCCTCCCATCCGCGGCCGTCGGCAATCTCGGCCGGATCCGGGCCCTGGCGCTGGCCATGGCGCGGGCGGAAGCTTGCCAGCGGCCTGTCCTGTCGTCCTGGACCGCCCTGACGTCCTATCTTCGCGCCGCCTTGGCGCATGCGCCAAGGGAACAGTTTCGCACCCTCTATCTCGATAAGCGCAATATCCTCATCCGCGAGGAATGGCGGGCCGACGGAACCGTGGACCACGCTCCCGTCTACCCCCGCGAAGTCGTGCGCCGGGCGCTGGAGCTGTCGGCCTCGGCCATGATCCTCGTCCATAATCATCCCTCGGGCGATCCTACGCCCTCCCGGGCGGACATCGACATGACCCGCAGGATCGTCGACGCCGCCAGGGTTTTCGATATCCAGGTCCACGACCATGTAGTCGTCGGGCGAGAGGGCACGAAGAGCTTTCGCGCCCTCGGCCTGATGTGAGGCGGCCATGACTTGCGCCGCGCCTCGCGCCTCGAGTCTCCGCGACATTGTCGCCGCCCTGGGCGGCGACCTCCACCACGGCGGGCGCAGCGCAAATGTGCCGGCGCCGGGCCACAGCGCCGTGGATCGGTCCGTCTCCCTGCTGCTCGACGGCGACCGGCTCGTGATCCATGGCTTTGGGGCGGCGGACTGGCGCGAGGTCCGGGCCCATCTTTTTGATCTGGGCCTGATCGACGCCGGGGGCCGCCTGACCGGCGCAACGCCGTCGGCCTGCGGGCCAGGGCCGGCCGCACCGAGGCCGTCGCCTCGTGTGCGGGTCGCCGTCGCCCAGGGACTCTGGGCCGAGGCCCTGCCGCTCGCGGAAGGCGATCTCTGCTTCCGCTACTTCCGATACCGCAGCGTCCGCCTCCTGAACCCGCCGAAGGATCTTCGCCGCCATCCCGCCGCGCCGGTTTCAGTGTTCCGCTCTTACGGCCCGACCCGTCCGGCCTTGATCGCGGCGATCCGCGCCCCGGACGATGCGATCAGCGCCGTGGAGATCGCCTACCTGGATCCTGACGGCCGGGCGGCGCGTCGTCTTCGGCTTCCCCGCAAGACGGTCGGATCAGCGCCGGGCGGCGTCGCGGTGCGTCTTTCGTCGCCGGAGCCCGAAATGGTCGTGAGCGAGGGGGTGGTGACGACGCTCTCGGCCATGGCGCGCTTCGATCTCCCCGGCTGGGCCCTGCTGTCGGCTGGCAACCTGGCGCGCTGGACGCCCCCATTGGGCGTGCGCCGCGTCCTGATCGCCGGAGATCGCGGCCGGGCGGGCGAGGCGGGGGCCGCGGCGCTTTGCGCGCGCCTGCGGAGTGAAAGAATAGCGGCCTTCATCCGTCTGCCGCCGGCTCCTTACGGCGACTGGAATGAGGTCGAGGCCGCTGTCCGGGAGAAGGAGGAAGGGGGACGCGGGGCGCCGGCAAGGCGGGGATAGGCCCCGCCGAACCGTCGGGAGAAGACCCATGACCCGTTCTGCTTCAAGAGCCGCCGTGGCGGCGGCCTCCGCTTCGACAACCTCTGCATCGACGCGCTCGGTTTCGACGCGCAGCCAGAAGACTGTTCGCCTCGGCGACCTCGACATCGCGCCCGAGAACCTTCGTCACGGCGAGGCGCCGGATGACGATATCCCACAACTGGCGGACACCATTGCCGCCGCCGGCCTCCTGCAGTACCCGACCGTCCGGCCGGGTCGGGACGATGAAGCCGCCTGTATGGTGCTGGATGGACGCCGTCGGCTGCTGGCTCTGCGTCTTCTGCGCGACGGCGGCTTCATCGACGACGACCATCCGGTCGAAGTTTTCGTCGAGACTGATCGGGCACGGCAGGCCGCGGCGGTCGTCCTCACCAACACGGCCGTGCCTGTCCACGTCGCCGACGTCATCGCTGCGATCGGCCGGATGCTGAAGGAACGTCTCGGGGTCAAGGTCATCGCCCGGGCGCTCGGTCACGGCGAGATCGAGATCCGCCGTCTGGCGGCGCTTTCGAAGCTGCCCGACACAGCCCTGGAAGCGCTCAAGGCCGGAAGGATCACGTTGCGGCAGGCGCGGTTGCTCGCCCGCCTGAAGGACAAGACCCAGCAGGGCGAACTGGCCCAGGCGGTAATGGACGGGCACGGCCTGCCTGAATGGCGCATCCAGGAGCAGCTCGGCGAGGGGCGCGTCACCGACCGCGATCCCCGCTGCGGCCTGGTGACCCCGGAGCTCTACGCGGTGGAGGGGGGCCGAATCGAGGCCGACCTGTTCGGGGAGCTGCCGCCGGTCCTGATGGATCCCGCTGCCCTGACGCGCGCCTGGCTCAAGCGGGCTGCCGAGGTAGCGGCGCCCTTCGAGGCGGAGGGGCTGACCGTCCATCTCAGCCCAGGCGACGACGGGCCGGACCTGTCCGAAGACCTGGAGCAGCTCTATTACGCCTACGGCGGCCTCTCCGATGAGGCGACCACGACCTATCGCGAGGCCCGTGATCGGGCCCAGGCGGCGGCTGGGGCCGTTGAAGCGCTCGCCCCCGGCGCGCCCGATGAGGAGGCCGCCGAGCGACGGGCGGCCTATGTTCGGTCGCGCATCGCCCAGGACCAAGCCGGCGCCGGGCAAAGGCTGGCCACGGTCCTGGTGCTGCGTCCTTCGCTTCGAACCGGCGTCGAGATCAAATGCTACGGCCCGGCGGAGGCGGCGGACGAACCTGAGCCGTCCGAAGAAGACGGGGCTGCCGCGAGCACGGGCGCGGCGGCCGGTCGGCCGCTGCCCTCTGCGCGCGCCGCCTATGCGCCGCCGCAAGCGGAGGCTCCCACGGCGGAGGTCGACGGGGTCAGCCATGTCCTGCATGCGACCCGCACGGACGTGGCGACGCGGGGTCTCATCCGCGCCCTGGCCGAAACGCCCGAGGTCGCCTTGGCCGCTCTGGTCGCGCGCCTGTTCGGGGCCATGGCCGTCTGGCCGCCGGTCGGTCGCTCTGAGTCCGCCCTGGCGATCACCGCCTCGGCCTTCAGCCCGTCGGGCGGGCGGGTCGTCGAAGCCCTCGACGGCGTCGTGCGCGAACGTCTCGACGAACGCAGTCGCGCCTGGGAAGCGTCGGGCCTGACCCTGATCGCCTGGGTTCACGCCATGGACCCGGCGGACAGAATGGGCCTCCTGGCGGAACTGACCGCTCTCAGCCTGGACCTGCGTGAAGAGCGGACCAGTCTCGTGCAGAAAACCGCGAGGGCCGAAGCCGCCGAGCTCGCCGATCTCTGCGATGCGGACCTGTCGCGCTGGTGGACGCCGGACGCGGCCTATCTGCGCCCGCATTCCCGGGAGCAACTGCTGACCATGCTCGAACGCATGGGCGCCGAGACCGAGGCCCCGGCCCGCATGAAGAAGGGCGACCTCATCGCCTGGACCGAGGATCAGGCGAAGGCGCGAACCTGGGCGCCGGCCTGCCTGTCGTGGCGCCTGGCGCCGGAGGCTGTCGGCGACACCCTCGATGCGGACGCGCCCGACGCTGATGCGGATGAGGCGCCTGGCGGCGGCGAGCCCGATACTGACGATCCGGAGGCTGGCGGCGAGGCGGCCGACAGCGAGGCGTCCTGGGGCGTCGGCGTCTTCGTGGTGACGCCGGCCGGGGAGGCGGCCCTGATAGACGTCGCCCAGGACCATGCGGCGACCGACGCGGCCTGACCGGAAAGCCGGTTTCGTCGGGCGCGCCCGGCGGAACCGGTCCGGAGGGAGGAAGGGGTCCGGAAGGCGAGGTGGAACGGGCAGAAAGTCTTCCCGGCCTCGGTTCACAAGGAGACTGACATGCAGACCATGGTGTTCACCGGCCGATTGGCGGCCGATCCCCAGATCAGTCCGGACTTCGCAAAGGCGGTGTTCCGGCTGCTCGAGAAGCGCGGCGTGGACGTCGGCGGCAAGGACCGCATTGTCGGGGTCAACTGCGTCAGCTGGGCAAAGGGCCTCAACGAGAAGGTCATCGCCCGCGGCCTGGCCAGGGGTTGCGAGGCCCTGGTGGTGGGGGTGTTCGTCGATACGGCCTACACGGCCAAAGACGGCGCCGAACGCGCCGCCAAGGAACTGGTGGTGAACCGGCTGACGGTCCTCGACTGGGCGGCCGACCGGGCCGCGGAACCCGAAGCGGAAGGTTCGGCGGACAAGGCTGAGGAAACTGCACAGACGGCCGGCCGACGCAAAGGCCGCCGCGCGGCGGCCTGAACCCTCAACCCTCATTTCAAGGAGACTGACCATGCAGACCCTCGTCATCGAAGGCTATCTGGCCGCCGACCCGTCCATCCTCTCGGCTCAGGGCTCCGGTCGCAAACGCGCGAGCTTCCGCGTGCTGGAGACCACCCGCTATCGGCGCGCCGACGGCGAGCAGGGGGAGCGGACGACCGGCTTCAACTGCGTTTGCTTTAACGAAGCGACGACAGAAAACTACATCGCCCCCTATGCTCGCAAGGGCAGCCGGGTCGTCCTTCAGGGCCATGTCGAGAATGACAGCTGGACCGGCAAGGACGGGGTCGAACACTACGACCTGCGGGTCGTGGTGGACGACATGCGGTTGAAGAACCGGCGCGACGCCGCAGCGATCCGTGAGCCGGCCGCCAGCGACGCCGGTCCGGATGCAGCGAGCGGCTATGATCTGAACGACGACATCCCCTTCTGATCGCTGACGTTCTGAACGCGGACGGCATGGCCCGGCGCAGACGCGCCGGGCCATTGTCGTGCCGGAGCCGGAAAGCGGGAGGAAGGGCGGTCGGGGGCGAGCCGATCGGGCTCGCTGACCCTGAGCATCGCCATGACTGTCTCCATCTGGACCGAAGATCGTATCCTGCGCCTCACCGCCCTGTGGCTGGAGGGCCGGACCGCCGCCGCCATCGCGCGTGAACTCGGGCGCGGCGTCTCGCGCTGCGCCGTCCTCGGCAAGGTCTATCGTCTGGGCCTGGCCCGGGGGCCGGAGGTCCGGCGCGCACGTCCTGCGACGCCGCCCCGCGCTAAGCCTTCTCGGGCGGCGGTCGCGGCCTTGCGGCCTGCCGCACGGTCGCCCGGGGCCGTGAAGGCCAGGGCGGCGGTCGCGCTTTCGGCAGCGATGATCACTGCGCCGCCCAACCCGACGGCGACCATACTGTCCGTGAAAGCCGGCCAGTGCCGCTGGCCCTATGGCTGTTCCGGCGAGGCGGGCTTTGGTCTGTGCGGGCGGTCGGTCGCGCGCGGCGCCTTCTGCGCGGCTCATGCCGCCGTGGGCTATCAGAAGCGGACCTGTACGGCCGACAGCCTCATGAGAATGGCCGGCATCGTTTGACGTCTGGAGCGTGCAGGGCGATCCCTATTGGAGATGGAGACGACGACGGCGTAGCCGTCGTCGTAATGCAGGGCGGCCGCATGTCTTCCGTGGCTATCGGCGCGACGGCGCCGAATGGGGTCCTCGCCCCGAGGGGGCGAGGACATGCCCCCACACAACGACCTCCCGTCCTGACACGTCACCCCGGCCGTCAACGGCTTCGCCGTTCCCCTCCACGGCCCTCGAGAGGAGGACCGCTCCGGTGACTGCCGGGGACCCCGACGTGACCAGGAATGGGGTCGTTGCGCATGGGGCGCTGCGACATTTCAGAACTGGAATGACACCATGCACAGCTCACAACTCGCCTCCGTCCCGGCCTTCGGGCCGGGAGCCGGCGCCGCCTTCGACGACCTGGCCGCCGCGCTCGGCGATCAGCGACCGCAGGCCTCCGAGGACGCCCTGGTCCAGCTCGGGCGAGCCCTCATGACTGAACTGCTGGACGTGATCGCGGACACGGCGCTTGAGGACTTTCAGACGCTTCTCGGCGAGGCTCTGATCGGCGCCTTCCACTCGGCGGCGGGACGGATCGAACGGGATACGGACCGGGCTCGCGATACGATGCGTCGGCTCGACCGCGACTTCGACGGATCGGAGGCGGCGGACGTCGAGCTGCAGGAGGCGACGGCCAAGACCCGGGCCGGAGACGCGGCGACGCAGGCGGCCGAGAGAATCCGGGATGCGGCTTCCGACGCCTGGACGGTTTCCACCGGCGAGGTCTGGACGGCCTGGAGAGGCAGCCGCCGAGGCAGCTTCCTGACGGCCGCTCAGCTGGAAGCCAAACAGGCCATCCGGGCGGTTCGCGAGCGGAGGGCGGGCGACGCATGCCACCGGGGCGCGGTCGTAGCCTTCCGGGGCGCTCCGTCGGCGGATGCAGCCGAGGACGCAGCGCGCATCTTCGACGCTCTCAACTGGGCGCTAGGGGAGTGGCCGGACATGGCGCTCGCGACGACCGGGGCGAAAGGCGCGGAGAAGCTGGCGATCCGATGGGCGCAGCAGAAGGGGGTGACGCTCATCCTCGCCCGGGCCGACTTCGACGCCCACGGCAAGGCGGCTCCCTTCAGGGCGAACGACGAACTGATCGCGCTCGAGCCGACCTGCTGCCTCACGCTCGCACGGTCCTTGGACGAGGCGCGTTCGGCGGAAGGACGTCCGTTCGGGCCTGCGCTCAACTTCAGACAGAAGGCCACGGAGCAGGGCCTCCGGCATCTGGCGGTCCGGTCTCGACCGCAATGAGAGACGTTCCAGCTACAGCTTTGATGACCCGCTCGGCTTCGGCCGGGCGGGTTTCTTCATGTCGTCCGAAGGGGGTGGCGGGCGGCGGCGCACAGGCCGGGGTCGGGGAGGGCGTCGTTTGCGGAGGTTTGATCAGGTGCGGGCGATGTTGAGGGCGATGTCCGGGAATCTGCGAAAAGGGGGGTAGGGCAAGATAAAAGGCGGTGTTGGCGTGGCCTTCTTTTCGCTATTCTTTCCATGGGTTAGCCGATGAAGATCGGGCTCTGGATGACTTGCGGAGAGTTGTCGGGTTCGGCCGGATCGGTGGCCTTATCAGGAGGTGCGACATGCTCATCCGCGAGGCGATCGAAGACCGACTGTCGTTGGGCGCTGCGGGAGACCGGGAAGGCGTCGACGTCCGGCTTCCCCTGTCTCTGAAGACCGATCGCGTTCCGGTGCGCACCGGCATGTTTCAGCGGCTGGCGGCGTCGCGTCAGTTCGCCCTGGGGGACCGTTCAGGCGTGCTCGGGGCGGCGCAGGAACGGTCGGGCCGAGCCTTCCGTATGGACGTCCGGCAGCGGGTCATCGTGAAGGCGCTGGTGTCCAGGCACGTAGGAAAGGCCGCGGCGCGGGCGGGGGCGTTGGCGGCGCACGTCGCCTATCTCGGGCGGTCGGGGGCGGGCGCCGAAGGGGCGCGGCCGGACTTCTTCGATCGGACGGACGACGTGGAGGCGTCGCTTGAGACGCGGGGCTGGAGTGCGGACCGGCACCATTTCCGCTTCATCATCTCGCCGGAGCACGGCGACCGGATCGCCGACCTGAGGAACTATGTGCGGGAGGTGATGGATCGGGTATCGGCGGACCTGGGCGAACCGGATCTGCGCTGGGTGGCGACCTGCCACTACGACACTGACCAGCCGCACGCCCATGTCCTGGTGAGGGGGCGGAGAGGGGATGGCCGGGACCTGGTCATTCCTCGCGACTACATGGGCTACGGCTTTCGGGCGCGGGCCCAGGAGGTCGCGCAGGAAAGGTTGGGCGACCTGTCGCGGGTCGAGGCCGAGCGGCGGGTCTGGAAGGAGACGCAGGCGGATCGGTTCACCGGATTGGATCGTCGGCTTTTGGCGGCGGCGGACGCGGACGGGATGGTCGACGACGGGGAGGGAATGACCGGCGCCTGGGTGGCGTTGAGCCGGGGGAGGGTCCGGCATTTGGAGGGGCTGGGGCTCGCCGTGCGGACAGGGCGACAGTACCGGCTCGATCCTGAGATGGAGATGAAGCTGCGTACGCTTCAGGTGCGGCGGGACATCATCAGGACGATGAACCAGCGTCGGCTGGAGGGGGCGCGGGAGGTGCGGCTTCTGGGACGCGAGAAGGTGACGGGGGTGGTGGTGAAGACGGGGTTCCACGATGAGGCGGGGGCGGCGCCCTGGGTCGTGGTGCGGGATGCTGGCGGGATTGAGCACTATGCGCGGCCGAAAGTGGGGGCCAGGTCATTAGCAGTTGGGGAGGCGGCGATGATGACGCCGGGCCCTCTGGGTCTGGCAGTGGCGGTCGCCTTGAAGGGGCGGCGTCTGGAATTGTGAAGGCTTGCTGAAGCTAGCCAATTTGGCCCCTTCTGACTCTTGGCGGAAGTTGGCGAGGTCCGCTTTCTGCGTAACTGCCTTGGTGCATTCTGTTCAGACCACGGCGGTTTAGTGATTGGACGAAACTGCTTGCAGGCGGCGTCCTACCGCTGGATCAGTGTTTGATCCAGCGGGCCGGCGACGACTTCCGCATCGTCTTTGCCTGCCCGAAAAAGCTCACACCTCCCGAGAGCGCCAGGGAGTCGCGCCACCACAGACTGATTGTGGTAATGTCGGATCAGCAGGGGGGTTGTGGTGGGTCGGATCTCTCGACGGGTGCAACGGCCGTGATTTCGGCGCTCGCGTGTCGGGCCTCGCCAGCCGTGGCGGCAGTTGTGCGCGGTTATCGCGAGCGAATGGGGTTCAGCGCAGGCCCCGGCGTAGTGGTGCCGCTGCCAGGTCGCCCGGCTCAGTTTCTCGAAATCTATCTGGATACGCCCTATCGCGTCAGCATCGATGGCGGTGCATTCGACGCTGCTCCCGAGGCCGTGGTTGTCGGCCCGTCATCGCGACACAGCGCGCGGTTATTGCTCGCCGGCCCTGTCGCCGCCTTCCACGTCGCCTTTCAGCCGACTGGATTTCACCGACTGTTCGGCATTGGCATGGGGCAGTTAAGCGACATTGCAGTGGCAACTTGCGATCTTGGTGTGAAGCCGCTCGACGAGTTGGTCGGCCGCATCCGACAGGCGCCTGATTTTCCTTCGCGCGTGAGGGTCGCCGACAACTGGCTGGCCCACCGCTTGGCATGGTCGCGCGCCGCTGATCCCCTGGACCACGTCGCGCGGCTCGTCCGGCGTGCCAACGGCGCGCCGCCGGTCGCCAAGATGGCGGCCCGGTTGGACCTTTCACCTCGCCAGCTTCAGCGGCGCTTTATCGATCAAGTGGGTCTGACGCCCAAACTCTACGCACGGACAGTACGGTTCGAAGCCGTGTTGGAGGCGCGCGAGCGAAACCCCGATCTGACCTGGACGACGCTGGCCCACCGCTTCGGCTATTTTGATCAGGCACATCTGCTTCGCGACGCCCACGCTTTCACAGGCATGCCTCCCAGTGCCCTGATTTCGGAAGCGATTGCCATGTCCGATTCTTCCTAGCGAGCGCGTATCAGCAGGCGGCATCTTTCGCGTGAACAAGGAGAAGCCGATGAACCGCCGCACCCTTATGACCGTTTTTGGAGGAGCCAGTCTGATGACCGCCATTCCGGCCCTGGGCCAAACCCAAGTCGCAGACGCCGACCGGACCGCCGTTCAGGCCTGGCTGGATGAATGCGCCGCCGCCTGGGCGACCAGCGATGCGGAACGAATGTTCCGGTCGGCTGCCGACGATGTCGAATGGGTCAATATTGTCGGCATGCACTGGCGCGGAAAGGCTCAGGTCGTCGGCGTCCACGCTCTGTATCTGAACGCCATGTTCAAGGGCGTGCCGATGTCGCTCAAGTCTATAGAGAGCGTGAGGTCTGTCGGTCCTGACGTGGTGATTGCGGTCGTGCGCTGGTCGGTCGGCCAGTTCAGTCCACCCGATGGATCGATCGTTCCTGCCTCGGACGACCGAATGACCTTAGTGTTCCGCCGCTCGCAGGCGGGGCTGGCGCTGGTCCACGGCGCGAACGTGCAAATCAACGCCGTTGCGGAGCAGTTCGACCCATCAAAGGGACCGCCCCCGACTAGACAACGCGGGGCGTCGTAACCTTCATTCCGCTAACTGTTAGGCGGGATGAAAGCAGAAACTCTGAAGACCCGACATGTAGTCAGGCGATAGGCCGTTCTTGACTCACAGGCGAAGTTCGCAGGGTCCGCTCTTGAGCGAATAGCCTACCGTTCGTGTCTGACGTAAAAGGAGACGGCTTCGCGCGTTCCTCTGACGTCTGTCTGCGAGACCTGGTCGACAGCCTGCGACTTCAAAGACTAGGTTCGCGTCGCACTCCTCGATCAGTGAGCACTGTTTCCCGACGCCTATGTCACCGCGCATCACCTGCGCGAAATGTTGAACACCGTTCCGGTGGACCAACTCCTGGCGTGGAGCAAGACGCCCGGGCTGCTGCCTCGGGTCCCGAGCGGCGCCTCGCGCGGTCAGGCCTGGTCGAAATTGACTCGGGAGGTTCTGGAGGCGCTCGCGCGGGATCGGGACGGGGACATTCGCTTCAGCGCCCGCATCGAACTCGAGCGACGGGGGGCACCGTGCGAGACAGACGCGCCCGGGCTGCTGGCCCAAGGCGACGTCTTCTGACCTTCTCTGCGGGGGCTAATCGATCTCGACCCATGCGGGGGCGTGATCGCTGGCGCGAGGCTCACCGCGGACGTGGCGATCGACGTCGGCGTCTCGAAGGCGAGGCACCAGCGCGGGGCTGAGGAGCAGGTGGTCGATGCGCAGCCCGGCGTCTCGCTCCCAAGCCTGTCTGAAATACTGCCAGAAGGTCCACGGCGGCTGCCCCGGAAACCGCTCCAGCAGCGCGTCGGTCCAGCCCTGATCCACTAGTTCCGCATAGGCCGCCCGGCTCTCGGGCTGCAGCAGGGCGTCCGTCTTCCACGACCGGCTGTTGTAGATGTCCCGCTCGGTGGGTACGACGTTGTAGTCTCCCGCCAGCACCACCGGCGCGCCGCTGTCCAGCAGGGTTCGCGCATGAGCCTGCAGCCGCTCGAACCAAGCCAGCTTGTAGTCGAACTTCGGACCCGGCCACGGGTTGCCGTTAGGCAGATACAGGCATCCGATCAGGACCCCCGCCACCGCTGCCTCGATGTAGCGGCTCTGCGCATCCTTCGCCCCGCCCGGAAGCCCGCGCCGCGTCAGCACCGGCTCTCCCACCCGCGACAGGATCGCCACGCCGTTCCAGCGATGCTCTCCCTGCCAGACCGCGTCATAGCCCGCGTCTTTCAGCGCCTTCTCCGGAAACCTTTCCTGCGTCGCCTTAAGCTCCTGCAGGCATGCCACATCGGGCGCTGCCTCCTCAAGCCATGCCAGCAGGTTGGCCAATCGCGTGTTGACGCCATTGATGTTGAAGGTTGCGATGCGCATCAGGCCTCGAGCTTCGCGAGCCAGTCGGCATAGGGGGTGTTGCGCGCCATGCGCCGGTTGAGGTCTGGCCCGCCATCCTTCCACCAGACCGGTCCTCGCTCACCGAGCGCGATCTTGGCGTGGTTGACGCGCCGGCGAGCGGTCGCAAGATCGCTCGCGCCATCGACCAACGCCGCCCGCACGGCGCGTCGTGCGCTCATCAGCTCCGCGACGAGAGCCTGACGGGTGTCGTCGGGTAGGCGTGGATTCGAGGTGCGCCACAAACGCCCGCGGACAACGACATAGCGCCCGTCAGGCGTGGTCAATCTGGAGGCGGCCGGATCCGTCACGATCGTGAGTGGCGGCTTTCGGCGAACGCCTCGATCATCTTTGCGCAGAAGGCCGGCAGATCGTCCGGGTTGCGGGAGGTGACCAGGCCGTTGTCGACCACGACCGTCTCGTCGACCCAGTTGGCGCCGGCGTTGGTGAGGTCCGCCTTGAGAGAGGGCCATGAGGTCATTCGCCGACCGCTGACCGCATTGGCGTCGATCAGGGGCCAGGGACCATGGCAGATGGCTGCGATAGGCTTGCCGGCCTCGACGAAGGCGCCGATGAAGGCAATGGCCTCGGGTTCAAGACGCAAGGCGTCCGGGTTGATGACGCCGCCAGGCAGGACAAGGCCGGCATAGTCGTTGGCGTTGGCCGTCTCCAGGGTGCGATCCACGACGCTCTTGTCGCCCTTGTCATGGTGTCTGAAGCCCTGAATCTCGCCGGCCTTGGGAGCCACGATCTCGACGGTCGCGCCTGCAGCCCTCAGAGCCTCTACTGGCTGAGTCAGTTCGACCTGTTCGAAACCGTCCGTTGCGAGCACCGCTATGGTCTTTCCGTTGAGGGCGGTCGTGGTCATGGGCGGCTCCTGTTCATTGGGGTCGGGGCGAAAACCGCATGATCCGGAGATCGTTCCACTTTCCCGGCCGGCCCAGCCGACAACAGGTCAGAGAGTATGGCCGACATTATCGATCCGGCCAGACAAGAGACGGGAGACGACCCGTGGTCGCAACTGGGTGCGGATCCCGTCGAGCCTTCTCCTTGGGACTTCGAGGTCTCACTACCGGAGTAAGCCCAAGTCAGCGGCTGGCGCCTGAAATTCTGGCGGTCCGGCGTCGGGAAGGCAATGCGTGGTACCCTGTGGATCGGCTTAGCGCAGCGGGGTGTAACGGCAGGTAAAGGCCGGGTCGCCAGACATCAGGCGGGGCGTGAGATGAATGTGCAGGCGTTGGGCTTGCGCGGCGGCGTCGAGCGCGAAGGCCTGTTCCGCCTCATACATTTCGTCGCGGTGGGCGTCGGTCCAGCCGGACGCCCGCTTGATGGCGCGCGCCTTAGCGGCTGAGAGGGTGTCGGCGACGACGAACACGTTGCGGTGCTGCTCGGCGAAGGCCACGCCGTCATAACCGCCGAGGTTGACATAGTAGAGCTTCTCTTTCCCTCGGTAGGGCTCAGGGCGGAGGCTGACCTCATACCCGTCGGCTTGCGAGATCTCGGACCAACAGTCCACATGCAGGCTGCCTTCGCGGCCCCACCATTGGGCAAGCAGGGTCGGATAGGTCGCCTCGATCGTGGGGGCGGCGACGAAGCGCATGTCGTGCACCTCGATATTCGCGCCCGGATGCTCGCCGCCGATGTAGATCGCAAACAGTTTCATTAATCGTCGCTTCAGGCCGCCGCCACGCCGAGATGGGGCACAAGCTTCTCGGCATTAAGAACAAACGCCAGCCGGCGTCCCACGATCCCGCCCATTTCGTGCGAACTGGTGATGCCCTGGGCGAACGGGTGACGGCCCATCAGGAATGGCAGGCTTAGACAGAAGAGCCGGTCCAGCGGCAAGGTCGCATCGACCAGACGGAACAGCCCGTCTACGGCGATGCCGCGCACGACATCGGGGGCGTCATTAGCCACCTCGTCCCGGACGATGCCCTGCTCCAGCAGCGACAGAAAAGGGAACTGGATTGCGCTCAGGGCCCGCTGGCCGGTGGCTTCGATGAAGATCGGGAAGTCTCGGGTCTCACCGCCGAGGGTGACGCGAGCGCCGCCATGGGGCCGCCGGGTGTCGATCGAATGATCGTCGCCGAGCGCGAGGACCTCCAGCTTGCGGGCGGCGTGCAGGGCCAGCATCCGCTCGATGGATTCATGCGGCACCCCTGCGTAGACGTCGACGAAGACCGGTTTGAAGACTCGGTTGAACCGCTCGAACTGTACGGCGTCGAGATGGGGGACTATGGCGGCGACGATCTCGTGCATGCGAAGAATGGCGTCGCGCCAGGCCACGGTGACCTCGGCCGCGTGGTTCGCCCGCGCTTCCTCCAGGTTGGCGGCGGCCCAAACGAAGGGATCGGTCCCGGCGCGTCGGGCGAAATAGGCTTCGCCGAAGCCTTCGAGCGTCGCGTCAGCCAGGCCTGTCTCCGCCGCATAGCCGGGATCGAGATGGATCAGCTCGCGCCGAAAAAGGTCGAACACTGCGTCCATCAGGCCGGTCGGAGCCTGTTCGACAAGGGCAGACACCGCTTCCAGGGTGCAGATGTCCAGCGGCGCATGCGGCAGCGGGAAGTAGAAGTCGGCTTCCGGCAAGATGCCCTTGCGGGACATCATGGTGATGTGGAAGTCGCTTGTGTTCGGCGCGGGCTCGTAGACCAGCCGGTCGCCTTGGCGGATGAAGGCGCCATGCGACCCGGCCAGAGCGACAGCCGTGTCGATGGCCGTGAGCGAGGACCCGCGGATGCCAATGCCGGTCGCGGGCAGAGCCGCGAGCGTGGAAGCCGGCCAAGGGCTGAGAAAATAGCCAGGCCGGACCTGTTGGCGGGAGGGCCACTGGTGGCCGGTGGCCAGCACCACGTGATCGAAGACCGCCTTGGTCGTCCGGCTGGATGGCGGGGAGGCGACTGTCAGCTCGACGCCCTCGCGTCGGTTGGCCGCGTCAACAATCTGACATCCGGTTCTGACCTCGATCGCCATTCCGGCGGCCTGGGCCTGTGCGACCATGGTCGCGAACTGGTTCTCAAAATACCGGCCGAGCGTGATCCGGGGCACGAAAGTGCGCTCATCCAGTATTGCGCGGTTGATATCCAAGGCATCAAGTTCGGCGTCCGATCGGGCGGCCAGCCAATCTGCCAAGGTGTCGATCACCGGGGGGATTTCCAGGCTGGCGATGTTCGACAGCATGGTCCGGTCGTTCCAATCGGGACTGTACGGGCTGCCGGATCCCGCCGTCGCACGCGCCTCGAACACGGTGATCCGTGCGGCGCATACTCCTTTGGAAAGTAGGGCGTGAAGGGCGTATAGGGTTGTCGGGCCAGCCCCGACGAAGGCGATTGACGGCGTCATGGCACCACAATGCGCGACAGGGGCAAAGGCGCCGCTTACAAGTGATTTCTAACTATCGAGACTTTTGAAGTTTCGAGCGTAGGGAAGCCGGCGCATGAAATGCCGGCGATGGGTTGAGATGGGCGTTTGGTCTTTCGGCCGAAAACCGCACCTTCACCCTGCCAGCCCATTAAGGCTGAATAGTTCTCCGGATCATCTGCCGCGGCGCACCGCTGCAGATGCTACGCGAACGTGCGCTGGCGTCTGATTGCGGCGCTAGCTTCACACTCTAAAGCGGACCTTCCGAGAGTTTGGAAGGGGTGGAAAGCAGACTGCGGGTCAATGAGGATTAGCAGGCTTGGGCCATTGGAGGGTCGCAACTGCCCCTTTTTCGGTTGGTGACAATGACCAACCCCCACCAAGCTGCCGGGCGAGTCCGTGGACGATTTTGAGGCCTAAGCTTTCCGGTGCCGGAACGGCGGCGATGGACACCCCGATCCCATCGTCAGCGACGCACAAGGTGCGGACAGCGCCCTCATCCGACAGGTTGATCGTGATCCGCCCAGCCCGGTCGGGAAATGCGTGTTCAAGGGCGTTGTTCAAGCACTCCAACATGATGAGCACGACCGGCGTGGCCTCTTCCGCGGACAGAATGACGCCCTCGCCGGAAATCGTCACGGACACGTCGTCGCGCGCCGCCGCCCTCAGCGCGTCGTCGGCGATCCCGCTGGCGATCGCATTGAAGGCGGTCGTCTGTTGCTCAGCATCCGCGAGATGGCGCTGGATACGGGCAATCAGGGCTGTGCGGCTTGAAGCGTCAGCCAACGCCTTCCGCGCGCCGGGGTCGGCGGTGCCGCGAGCTTCGATGCTCAACAGGGCGCTTACGACTTGAATGTTGTTGGAGACGCGATGCTGCACCTCCCGCAACAGAATGTCCCGACTCGCAGCCAAGGCTGTACTGCGCTCCACTTCCTGCGCCAATCGGCGCGACGCCCCGTCCATTCCGACGATGAAGAAGATGTCGATCGACACAACGAAGATGTAGAAGCCCAAAGCAACCAAGGTCGCGACGCCTAGATCAAAGCCGATCGGACCGATCCAGAACCACCAAGCCGAAAGGCCCGATAAGGTGGCCGCGAGGATCGCCGGTCGGAGGCCGGCATAGTACGCGACGAAAACCACGGCCGGGAAAAAGGTTAGGTACGGAAAGCCGGGTGGAAACCAATCCGCTAAGGCGTAGCGCAGCGCGAAGGCGATCATCCAAGCCAAGATCGCCAAGGCATGGCCACGCCAGGCGGCGGTACGAAAAATGTCGCGATGCATGAAGCCCCGTAGACGCACTTGCGGCTGACAGCATAGCTTATCCGCGTCGATTTTAACGGAGTCCAGTCACCTGGATTGTACTGCGGCGTGGCTTACCAGATGCAAACCTAAGTATGCTCGTGCCCTTCCCACACTAGGCGCCCTGTGAAAGCCGACTTGATCCGACACTCCTGAACCTAAACTGGGAGTGTCCGAACTGGGTCGAATTCGGTCCTGGGCTCTGGCACCGATAGCGGACATTGGCGTCCAAGCCGGAAAGCGGGCGCCGTCAACGTCAGCTAGGGGTGGTGGGCTCAACTGATCGCTGCAACACACTCGGCGAAGGTCTCTGCTGGCGTTCGATAGAGCAAGGTCTTTCTGGGCCGTTCGTTGAGCTGTCGGGCGATGCGCTGAGCTGGGCCTGACTGTGCAAGGACAGGTCGGTCCCATGCGGCAGGTACTGGCGCAGCAGCCGGTTGGTGTTCTCGTTCGAACCGCGCTGCCACGGTGACCGGTGATCGCAGAAGTAGACCGCGACGTCGGCGGCGAGGGCTAGCCGTTTGTGGCTGGCGAGCTCCGAGCCCCGGTCCCAGGTCAGGGACTGATAGAGTTCGCCCGGCAGCTTCTTTGACTGTTTGATCAGGGCGGTGACGACGCTCTCGGCGTCCTTGTTGGCGACCTTGACCAGCATCACGTAGCGCGAGTGGCGCTCGACCAGGGTGGCGACGTAGCTGTTGCGTGAGCCACTGACCAGGTCGCCTTCCCAATGGCCGGGGACGGCGCGGTCCTCGACGCAGGCGGGCCGTTCGCTGATGGAGACGGCGTCCTTGATCTGGCCAAGACCTTGCCGCTTCAGGCTCGCGTGTCGCGAGCGGCGGATGGTCCGCCGGGCCCTGAGGTGGTCCAGCAGTTCCTTCTTCAGCACCCCTCGGGTCTGGATGAACAGGCTGCGATAGATGGTTTCGTGCGACACCTGATTTTGCGGCTCCCCGGGCCAGGTGCGCTTGAGCCAGCCGGCGATCTGCTCGGGCGACCAGTTCCGCCGCAGCTTGGCTGATACTGTCCGCGCCAGAGCGGGTCGGCAAGCCAGCTTGCAGCGCTTCGGACGCCGTGCCCGGTCCCAGGCCGCCTGATCAGAGCCTGTCGCCCGATACCGTTCCGGCCCGCCGTTGTGCAGAACCTCCCGACTGATCGTCGATGGCGACCGCCCCAGCAGCCGGGCGATCCCACGCAGTGAGCAGCGGGTGCTGAGCCCTCGAGATATCTCCTCGCGCTCGTCCAGGCTGAGCGCCCGATCCGCCCGCTTCCGATCCGGAGGTCTGATGCCGCCAGTCGGCGACAGCACCGAAAACACCGACGAGGACTCGCGATCGAACCGCCGTCCGATCGAGCTCATCGACTCACCAGCCTTCCAGCGATCCCAAATCTCAGCCCGCTGGGCCGCCGAGTAATAGATCCGTCGCCGCTGCTTCATCGCCCACGCTCCATCTCCGAAGAAAAGTTAGCGTGTTGCGGTCACCGGTTGAGCCCACCGTGGTGAGCGGACTTTGGGACAAACCTGCGCCGCCGTCGCGCGAGCCAAACTGATGCCTGCAGCCACGTGACTGGTGCCCTCACCGCGCTGCGGCATCGGTTCGACATTCGGCATTGGAATGTTGGCAGCGCCAAGAAGGGTGTTGTGAAAGTGCATTTTTACGTAATAATGGAATTATGGAAAAACTGGCCGGGTTGGAGACGCAGATCGCCGATTTGAGCGCCCGTGTTTCGGCGCTCGAGAACCGCCCGCCGAAACACGAGCCGTCCGCACCTTCCGATCCGTTCTGGATCCTTGATGGGATCAAGGAACGGGTCGATGATCCGGGCGCGGTGTTCTTCGCCGGAGTGGTCCGGACGGCGGCGGGGCCCGTTGAATGGCAGACCGGTTATCCCGTCGATCAGATACTGGCGTCGGACTGGGGCATGCTCGCTCAAAGTCTAGCATCGCTGGGCAACCCTGTGCGCCTGCGCCTCCTGCAAGCCGTGATCAGTGGGGCCAGGACCGTGGGGGATCTCTCCGCGGGCGAGGGCATGGGCACCTCGGGCCAGCTCTATCACCATCTCAACCAGCTCGTGGTCCAGGGCTGGCTCGAGCAGGCCGGTCGCGGCCAGTATACACTTCCAGCCCAACGGGTGGTGCCTCTACTGGTCCTGCTCACAGCAGCCGGCAAACACCCATGAACCTACCCGCGAAGACCATCATAGCTTCCTTGGGCGCACTCGCTGTGTTCGTGATCGGTGTGGCGGCCATGCCTCAGCCGCTTCAACTGTCCGACCGCACACTAGGCGATCCGGAGCTCCTGACGGAGGTCCGCGCGCATATCGCCGCCACCCCCGGCGCACGCGACAGGCTGAGCGTGGCCGTGATTGATGGGGAAAGCCTACGCGTCGCCCATTTTGGTGCCTCGGACACCACCGAGTACGAGATCGGCTCCGTCACCAAGACGATCACGGCCGCTCTGCTAGCTGATGCGATCGCGCGTGGGGAGGTGGAGGCCAATACGCACCTCGGCAGCATTCTCGACCTTGGCAGCAGTCCCTCGTCCGCTCTCACGCTGGAAGAGCTGGCGACCCAATCCAGTGGCTTGCCGAGAGTCGCCATGTCGCTGGACAAGCTGCCGTCCATCCTGGTCGCGCTCGTTCTGTCACGTGATCCCTATGGATCGACCTTGGAAGAGCTCATCGCGGACGCCCGCGACGTCCACGTTGGTGGCAAGGCGTACCGCTACTCGAACCTGGGCTTCGCACTGCTCGGGCAAGCGCTTGCCAAAAAGGCCGGAACCCCGTTCCCGACCCTGGCCGAAGAGCGGATTTTCAGACCGCTTGGAATGGAGAGCTCCTATGTGCCGATGTCGAAGAACGACCTGAGAGACGGTGCGCCATCGGGCTACACGTCTTCGGGAAGAGCCACGGATCCCTGGACCCTTGGCGCGGACGCGCCGGCCGGCAGCGCCCGATCCACACTGCCAGACATGACGGACTATATTCGTGCCTATATGGACGGCACGGCGCCAGGAATCGGAGCCACAGAACCGCGCAGGCCAGCCGGGGCAAGATCCCGTATCGGTTACGGATGGCACATCACGGGCGAGGTCACCTGGCACAATGGCATGACCGGCGGTTTTGCGAGCTGGATT
>Ga0265296_1000629_pt1 | contig 50128 bp, 42 predicted proteins | sample MunlanPumphouse1_FD_189073 | JGI IMG/M metagenome (GOLD analysis project Ga0265296, IMG submission 189073) | Groundwater microbial communities from a municipal landfill in Southern Ontario, Canada - Pumphouse #1 | ecosystem: Environmental > Aquatic > Deep subsurface > Groundwater | place... | reverse complement strand
TCTCTTGAGCAGAAAGATCCGGTCGCGCTCTTTCTGAACAAGTTGAGTGTAATGTTTGTGTGGCATACAACCTTGAGTATATCACTCAAAGTTGCACTTCTAAATTGATTTTACCTAATTGAAGTTGTTATAAAGGCATTATGAAAACATTTTCAATTTCAATTGCAATTGTTATCGGTTTGTTTGTCGCCTCAACTGCGGGGATGTTTGTATTTAAGGTGTGCCCGCCGCAAGGTCCGTGGCCCACGCCGCCGTGGTGCGAGGGTGGAATACAGATGCCAAAAATTAACTTGCCGGGATTGCTATCAAAAAAAACCATTAAACAATTCATCCCCTCAAAAGTGGATATCTATGGGCGAGTCTACTTTAAGGATTCCCAGGATTGGATCATGAATGGCAACATATTTGCTTTTGGTCCAATTGTGGGAACTCATCCAAAATGGATTAAAAAGTTGCAAAGTCATGGAGCAAAAGCTTTTTCAAATATTTCCACATGGAACTCGCTCATGGCGAAAACGCCGGAAGAGCTACCTCCGGAATTGAAGGATTCTATTCTTATAGGTTTTGATGGGAAGCCATTATATCAACAAAATATTCTGTTTATGAATATTATTGACCCGGCCTATCAGAATTACATAAAGAGAGCCACCGAGGAGGCCATTGATGGCGGTATTGATGGCATTACGATTGATGAACACCAGGGCACTATACAAGCACTGTGGACCGGTGAAGGTCCGTGTGATCAATACTCCTTGAACGGTTTTAAAGATTATCTCAAGAATAAATACACAATGGGTGAATTGAAGAGCAGGGGCGTGGATCAGATTGATAGCTTCAATTACTGCCAGTATATTGTTAAGAATAATTATAAGGCGAAATATAAAAATGACCGGAACAAAGTTCCGTTTGTGAACGACTATATTAGCTTCCTTTATTCGGCTTCCGACGTCGCCTTGCGAAACCTGCTGGAATATGCCCGCCAATACGCCAGCCAAAAAGGCAGAACCCTTGTTTTTGGCGCTAACTGGCAGCCGCTTGATCGGTTGGATGAAGCCAAACTCTATGATCAGTTAGACCTGTTCATCTTCGAGCACGACTGGTTCCCGCCGTGGAGAAACGACACGGGTTATTACAAGTTTCCAGCCGGGTCCCCAGTCAGTCCCGACATGAAATACGCAACCGGAAGAGGCAAGACCGCCGTCACTATGTTTATTATCCAGGATGCCAGAGAGTTGACCTCACAAGGCCAGTCCGCCGGAACCCTGCTGGTCAACCACCAGTTTGCCGAATCCTATGCCAACCGCGGCTATTATATGTATTCTGACCTTGAAGATTTTCTGGGCCTGACCTTTATGGCTGACCGAACCGTGATGCTTCCTTATTATGACTTCATCCGTAAATATCCCGAAGCATTTACGAATTTGAACCAGAAAAATAACCTCGCTGTTGTTTTTCCGCCGCGTATGAACACTGCAAATCCCAATCAAAAAGAATGGGCATTTGCGGTATCCGTCGCGCTTTCAGAAGCCAACCTTCAGCATGATTTCATTGACCTGGCAAAGATCAATAATTATGAAATCGTCGTTGCGAATGGGAATGCATGGTCGGATGAGGAAGTGGCTAGATTACTCACTTTTGTGAAAAATGGTGGAACCGTCATTGCTTACGACAATAGCTTTGCCAATCAGGATGAAAATTACCGAAACAAGTCTAGGCCGCAACTAAGCGGGCTGAAAGCCACTGGTACACACACTCTAGGCAAAGGCAAATTCATTTTTTTCAACGAGAATATGGGCTGGCAACTTTGGGCTTATCAAAAGCCCGCTGAAAAAGCAAAATTAGTGGGTGCGGTCAAACAATTCACAAAAGCAGATAGTGCCCCTAAAATGGTCCATGTAATCCCATACACCTCCGGAGAACGCCTGATAGCGCATATTCTGAATTACGATTTCCAGAATCAGAAGTTCTCAGAAAAGAAAGATTTCCAGATACAAATTAATATTCCGAATGAATTTTCAACCGACGGTAAGACTTTAAAAATCGTCTCCCCGGAATTTAATGGCGAAAAAGTCGTTGAATTTCAACAGTCGGGAAATGTCATTTCCTTTACAGTGCCAACACTCCTTATCTGGGATGTGGTAATTCTGGAATAAATATTCTCAGCGATTTAAAAGATAATTCTTATGAAAATAAAAAAGCCATAAAATCGGGGTTTTTTTATTTAACTAAGCCAAGTTTTAATTTTATCCCAAAATATCAGGGCTAATCCCAAAATAACAATTAAAGACATCGAGATCGGAGCGGCAACGCCGTATTGATCCACTGATCCCATGCTCCCACCAACCATAATGAAGCCAAAAATAACGATAATAATTCCAATAATTTTTCTTTTATTCATATTGTAATACCTAATATTTAAAAATTAATTATCTTAATCGACCTTTTATAACAACTTCAATTATATCAAATTTTGATTTTAACATCAATCCGTTGTCGTTTTAACCGGTTGCTTACATGAGTCCGCCACGCCCGAGCGTTATCACATAGTCCCGCCGTCATCGGCGGCTGGCGGCGGGGCGCGGAGACATTGCGGTCGGTGGCGTTTTTCAGGAATTTTTGATAAAGTAGGTTCGAGCTTCGTTCAGTAATTGCGAAAAGTAGGTGTGGGGGTGAAGGTAAATGAAGCTGGGGTTTGACCCTTCGGGTCATCACCCGCAGGGTGACAATTCCCAGTGCTCCGACCAAAAAGCATAAGCTTAAATTTAGTTTGTTTAATATAATATGCTGGGCAGGACAAAAAACGCATTATAGTGGGGGTTGTTATTTTAGCTGTTTTGATCGGCGGTTTTAAATAATGCCGGCACATCCGCCACTTGAAAATTGGGAAGAGTATCAAGCGAGAGAGACAATTACGAAGGGCGGGGTGGGAGTTTCGGAGAGTTGTCGACAAAGAAATTTTACGCAATTTTTTTTGCGCGCTCTGCGGGGCTAAAAACAGAAAGGTCGTATAATACATTGCGTTCTCAACAAAAATAAGACAGATTTCTAACGAGGTATGTCCGACAAAGTCAAAAGAATCATCTTTATCATCATTATCGTCTTGCTTCTTTTTGCTTTTGTTTTGCCTTTAGCGCTCGGCTATTAATAAGCATGAAAATGAATAATTTCGAGCGCCTCGTTGTTGAGGCGGTGGCGGCTTTGCCCTTGCGAGTACGAGAAGCTATGAAAAATGTGGTAATTGTGATTGAGCAAGAGCTCCGCCGAAAAAAATTAAACGAGATAGGCATCAAAAGGCGCGAGGTATTATTGGGCCTTTACGAAGGCGTTCCATTAACAGGGCGAGGTTCGGGATATTTCGGCGCGCTTCCCGACAAAATCACCATTTTTCAAAGATCACTGGAGGATTTGAGCGGCGGAGATGAAAACAAGACAAAGAAGCTCGTGTCTGAAGTGGTCAAACACGAAATCGGCCACCATTTCGGTTTGAGCGACCCCGAGCTTGACGCCCTCGAGAAAAAACGAAAAAAAGAGAAACAATCAGCGTAAATTTTTGACTTACCAACCAAATACTACTATGATGTATTTAACATTATGACTATTCCAAAGTATCTTACATGGGGCGCTTTAATCGGGCTTTTTGTCGTCTTTATTTCTTTTTCAAGTATTGTCGCCCTTGCTACTGATTGGTGGTGGTTTTCCGAGGTTGGCTACACTCAAATTTTTATTAAGTCTCTGCTCGCTAAAATAGCGCTGTTTTCGACAGCGGGAATTTTTGCCGCTGTTTTTTTGCTCACCAACTTCTTTTTAGCGATCCGTTCAAAAACCTCTTGGACGGCGATTTTGCCGGAGGCATTAATCGGCCGACCGGTGAGTTTGGAGAGTCGCATTGTTAAGAAATTGGTCGTTGTTCTTGGTTTGGTAATCGCGCTCTTTTTCGGACTTGCGGCCGCTGGCAATTGGCAGGATATCTTGAAATTTATTTCAGGCGCGGCTTTTGGCGCGACAGACCCCATCTTTAATAAAGATATCGGATTTTATATCTTCTCTCTCCCTGTCTTTCAGTTGGGCTTAGGCTTGATAAAAACCCTCATTCTTTTAGCGTTCGCCGGTTGCGCTCTTATATATTTTTTGCGAGGCGACATTCATTTTTCAGGTTTGTCTACGCAGGCAGGACTGCATTCGCTTAAGCGACTGCGGGTAGAGCGTGCGGCGAGAATCCATCTTGGCATCTTGCTCGCAATTTTTTTAGCAACTATTGCCGCCGGGGCATATCTTTCTCGCTTTACACTGCTCGCGAGCCAGGGCGGTTTAGTGTTTGGCGCGACGTACACAGACGCAACCGTGAGAATATTCATGCTTTGGATATCAATGGTTGCAACTCTGTTTGCGGCAGTTTCATCCGTCTTTTGGGCATGGAAAGGAAAGTTGTCCCCGCTTATCGGAGCGGTTTCTTTGTGTGTTGTCGTGGGACTCGCCGGAGCGGTTATTCCGTTTCTTGTTCAAAAACTGATTGTTGCCCCAAACGAGCTCGTCAAGGAAACGCCGTTTATTAAGTATAATATCGCCGCTACCCGTCAGGCGTTTGCCCTTGATAAAATTGAGGAACGAGAAATATCGGGAGATAAACCCATCACCGCGGCTGATATCTCGGCTAATAATCTCACGGTTAAAAATGTGCGGCTTTGGGACAGGAAACCCCTTTTATCAACTTTTTCCCAGATACAAGAAATCAGAACCTATTACGAGTTTGCCGAAGTTGATAATGATCGTTATATCATAGACGGAGAGATTCGCCAGATTATGCTTTCTCCGCGGGAGTTGGCTTCAGAGAGCCTTCCTAATAAAAACTGGATTAACGAACGGCTAACATTTACGCACGGATACGGCGTGGCAGCCGGACCGGTGAATCAAGTTACTCCCGAAGGATTGCCGGTTTTGTTCGTGAAAGACTTGCCGCCCAAATCAGACGTAAAAGAGCTTGAAATTTCGCGCCCGGAAATCTATTTCGGCGAGTTTTCAAACGACTATGTCATCGCAAAAACCAAATCTCTTGAGTTCAACTATCCAAAGGGTGAAGAGAATGTCTACGCAGCATACGAGGGAGCGGGAGGGGTGGAGATGAATTCTTTTATTAAGCGTGTCTTTTACGCGGTGAAATTCCAATCGCTTAAACTGCTTTTGTCCAACGACATAACCAGCGAGAGTCGTATTCTGTATTACCGCACTATTGCTGAGAGAGTCGCCAAGATAGCGCCGTTTTTAACCTTTGATCGAGACCCCTATATCGTTATCGCCGACGGCAAGGTGTATTGGATCGCCGATGCCTATACCACGAGCGACCGTTATCCCTATTCCCAACCGTTGTTGTTGAATGGCCATTTGATTCCGCTTAGGTTAAACTACATTAGAAACTCGGTAAAAGTGGTGGTTGATGCGTATAATGGCAGTGTTGTTTTCTATCAAGCGGACGCAGATGACCCGATTTTAAAAACATACGCTACGATTTTTCCCGGAACATTTCGGCCGATGTCAGAGATTCCGGAGAGCATGGTTTCTCATTTGCGCTATCCCGAAGACATATTTACCCTGCAAACTGCCGCGTACTCGGTTTATCACATGGATGATCCGCAGATTTTTTACAACAAAGAAGACCAGTGGGAGATTCCAGCTATTGCGTCAGAAGGAGAAGGGGCGTTGTTAGGCGCAATTCCGCCGATGCAACCGCGGCACATCATCATGAAGCTGCCGGGAGAGAAAAAAGAGGAATATGTTTTGATGCTGCCTTTTACTCCCCGGTCAAAAGACAACCTGTCCGCATGGATGGTCGCCCGCAACGACGGAGAAAGCTACGGCAAGTTATTGATCTATCGTTTTCCTAAAGACAAGCTTGTGTTCGGACCCAAACAGATTATAGGCAGAATTAATCAGCACCCGGAAATTAGTCAGCAAATCTCACTGTGGAGCCAAGGCGGGTCGCAAGTAATCCAAGGTCCGCTTTTGGTTATTCCAATTGAGGAATCGCTCTTGTATGTGCGCCCGCTCTATCTCAAGGCCGAAGCTGGAAAAATTCCCGAGTTAAAACGGGTGGTTGTGGCGTATGAAAATAAAATTGCCATGGAAGAAACGCTGGAGGAGGGGTTATCTAAAATTTTTGGCAGTGGAGCATCAGGGAAACCCCAAGGAAGCGCGGTAATAAAATCGCAGTTACCGCCAACCAAAGATGACGAGGAACGCATACGAAGAGCGTTGGGGGCGTATGAGGAGGCCCTCCGAGCGCAAGGAGAAGGCGATTGGGCGCGCTATGGCGAGGCCATAAAGCGATTGGGAGAAATTCTTAAACAATAGGTCATATAAAGACGGATTTCTATATGCTTAAATTTTTTAAAAAGCCGGCCGTTATTATTATATTTATTATTATCGTTATTATTGGCGGATATTTTTATTTTGGTCGGGACAAAAGGCCGGATTACGAATATACAACAGTGCAAAAAGGGAAAATTATTCAAGAGGTCAGCGTTACCGGCAAGGTAAAACCCGCCACTTCCGTAGATTTGGCTTTTGAGAAAAGTGGCAAGGTTTCAGCTGTTTATGTTAAAGTTGGCGACAAAATAAGAGCCGGACAGACGTTGGCGGTTTTAAATAATGCCGATACCGCCGCTCAACTACTTCAAGCGCAAGCGACATTAGAATCGGCGCAAGCCAAACTTGAAGAATATAAAAAAGGAACAAGCGCGGATGATTTAGCGGCAAAGCAGGCTGAACTTGATAAGGTTAAACAGGATTTGGAAAATTATTATAATGATGTTTTGGACACCTTAAACGAAGTCTATAACGATTCTGATGAGGCAATAAGAATTAAAACCGTGACATTTTTTACCGGCACCAAGGCAACTTCGTATTCTTTATCTTTCGTGTCTTGCGACCCGCAAGCCGAAACCGACGCGGAGCAAAAACGTTGGACGAGCGAAGTTAAATTGGAAAACTGGGACGCGGAATTGGTGGCCCTCCGCCTACAAATTTCACCAACGCGCGCGGAACTTGACAGCGCCGTCGCCAAGGCCAAAAACCACCTCGTTGTTTTAAAAAATTTTTTGGAAAAAACCGAAGATAATTTAATTAGTGGATGTTCCTTAAGCGACACCAGCTTAAGCGCTTATCGCACATATTTAAACGACGCAAAATCGAACATTATTACTTCGCAAACCGCCCTCAACGCCTTGGAACAATCAATCGCTTCCCAAAAATTTACAGTTGTTAAAACAGAAAATGAAATGGCCTCAAAACAAGCCGGCTATACCGCCGAACAGATTGCCCAGCAGGCGGCAACGGTTAAATCGTATGAGGCAAATGTAAATAATTATCGGGCACTGCTTGATAAAACAATTCTTCGCGCGCCAATTAGCGGCGTTGTTACCAAAGAAGACGCAAAGGTTGGCGAAATTGTTTCAGCAAATATAAATGTTATTTCGCTTATTTCCGGCGGGTTTTCCGCCCCAGGCGGACCAGCCTTGGGCTGGCAAATCGACGCCAATGTTCCCGAGGCCGACATCGCCAAGGTTCAAATTGGCAATGAGGCGCGAGTAACGCTCGACGCGTACGGCAATGACGTTGAATTTAAAGCAAAAGTTACAGCCATTGATCCGGCCGAAACAGTAATTGAAGGCGTTTCCACATACAAAGTAACCTTACAGTTTTTGGAAAAAGACGAACGCATCAAATCGGGGATGACGGCTAATGTTGATATTAAAACGGCCAGCCGCGAGAATGTAATAACTGTTCCACAGCGGGCGGTCGCCGCCAAAAATGGCGACAAGGCGGTTAATATTTTAAAAGACGACGGCACAATTGTTGAAATAAAGGTTAAAACAGGACTTCGCGGTTCGGATGGAAATATTGAAATTTTGGAAGGAGTAAGCGAAGGAGACAAAGTTATTACTTCTTTGGTGGAGAAGTAATAACAATTTTTAATAAGTTATGAATTATCAAAAAAAATTTGATGCGAAAGCTTATTGGGCAAACAAACCCTTTTGTACTGTTTGCAAAAAACATAAAGTCAAAAGTGGAACGATTTGTTATGAATGCAAAAAAGAATCTGTAAAAAAAGAAATAACAACTGAGAGTGAAATAATACAAGATGAACCCGTTGTTTCTTTTAACGTTGAACCGATTGAAAAAAGTGAGATAAATTCTCAGACTCCTGCTACAAAAAGTAAGGTGCGGATTATTTCCGACGAAGCAAAAAATAAAATCGTTAGACTTTTTACATACTTAGAAAAAGCCCTTGCGCTTGATGATTCTGTTGTTAGAGATTTTCGTACCACAACGACCGCTCCTTCTCCCTGGTGGTTAGCGGATTATCCGCGTGATGTCGAGAATCTTTACATTAGACCTTTTGATACGGAAAAAGTAACTGATAACTCGCAAATTGGCGCATGGCTTAAAGTTGAAAAGAAGAGCATTAAACCCGCCCCCAATTTACCAAATGAGCTTATTGAATGGGTCAATGAAATAAATCCCGCAGACACTCCATCGGCAAAAGAAAAAATTGATCGTAGGGTGCAGTTTGATGATGATAATACTCGTGTCAGTGATTTTGAAAAATTCCGTAAAGAATTTAAGCAAGGAGATACAGCTCCCGAATCTATTTCAGATTGGACGATTTTATCACCGGACAAATTACCCGAAGCAATTGAAGTTAAATATGTTGAAGACAAATGGATTGAACATCCGGAACTTGAAGAATTATTTTCTGGATATGTAGAAAATGAATGGAGGCCCTGGGCGGATGAAGTTAGTAAGATATACAAGGCAAACCTTCTCTACGATCAACTTTTTGCGCTTCGCCTTTTGCTTAAAAACGAAGGCGATAGTTACGAGTTGCTTTTAGGGCACGGGCTTTTGACTTGGAAACACCAAGCAGTTGGTTCTATTTACGCACCAATATTTCTAACCCCTCTAACACTTGATTTTGATGCTTCAAAAAGAACTATTGAAATTAGTCCGGATCCGATGTTTCGAGGTTTTGTTGAGATTTCTTCTCTCTACGAAACAGACAATCCAGCAGAGATGGATTTAATTACTTGGTCTGACAGGATCAACGCAAGTCCTTTTGATTTTTGGCATCTCGAAACACTCAAAGCACAATCGCAAACTCTGATCAACTACATATCAACGGAGAGTGAGGATCGCTTTGAGGATGATGTTATTTCTGCCCCCGAGGTTACAAAAACTCCCGGTATTTGGAATTCGCCTGTTATCTTTGCTCGAAAAAGGAATAATGATCTTTGGTCAAAATACGCAGGAATTATCAGACGCGACATTGAACAGAATTCCGTCGAACCGACCGAATTTATTACAGATCTAGTTGGAGAGTATGAGGAAATAAATCGAGAAACAGAATTAGGTAATGAAGAAAACCTTAAAGATGTCTCTATAAAAGAATCAGAGTTATTTTTCCCTTTACCTTGGAATGATGAACAAAAAAGAATTGCTGAACGGTTAGATGCTAATTATGGAGTTGTCGTAAAGGGACCACCCGGAACTGGGAAAAGTCATACCATTGCAAACCTTATTTCTCGCTTCTTAGCACAAGGCAAGAGTGTCCTTGTTACCTCACAAACAAGTAAAGCACTGGAAGTTTTACGGGATAAATTGCCTGAAAATATTCGTAGTCTTGCGGTGTCCCAATTACATCAGACAGCCAAGCGCGATGATGTTCTGCGACAATCAATAAGTGAGATAAGCTCAAATCTCGGAGAGAGACATACAAAATTCAGTGAGTCGCGTGCAGAAACTATTAGAAAAGAGCTTGCTCGCGTGAGAGAAGAAAAAGCTTCTCTTGCAAATCAAATTCGCAAATACATTCTTACAGACTCAAACGAAAAAATTGAAATTGACGGGAAAGAAATAAAACCTATTGAGGCGGCAAAACTTATCAGAGAACATGTTGAGCATTCAGATCTTGCTTGGTTTACAGACAAAATTCATTTCGATACTCAACTTAATTTCTCGGAGGAAGAATTGCAAGAATCATGCCGGTTGCTTTTGGATTTGAGGTCGGAAGATAGAAACTTATTCAAATTTGAATTGCCCACTATCTCATCATTGCCAAATGAAGATGTTGTTTTTAGTGCTTTTGCCTCTTATCGAGAACTTAACGCAAAAGCAAAAGTCTCAAATAAAGTTTTTGGAAATTCAGAAACAAATTTCAACCGGGAGGCTCTTTCTAGTCTTTGGGAAATATTATCAAACGCAAGGAAGGTGCTCGCTTCAATCAATAAAGATTATGAACAAGAGATTTTTGAAACTTGTACCATAAGTCAAAACGAACGTGAAAAATGGAATGCTGTACTCTCTAAGATTTCAGAAAAAATACAAATAATCGGTAAAAGTAAAAATAAAATAATCGGTCATGATATTTCTGGGGAAACATCTCTGCCACTAAATGACCTTTTGGAAGCGATTGACACACTAAAAGTAAAAGTCTTGAACAAAGCAAAACTGGGTACATTTGGCAAACTTCTTTTATCTGCAAATGCAAAAAGAATCTTAGAGGGCTATACAGTTGATGGGTGCTCGCCTGATAATTCTGAAAGAGTTGAAATCTTACGTGAGGTTGTACTTGCTCAAATAGCGGAGAAAGAAATAAAAATACTTTTGAATCAAAGTTTTTCAACACTAAAAGTGTCTCCCGAATTGCAAAAGGATCACATTGATATTATTCAGCTCGAAGTGTTAATTGTAAATTTGCAAAGATTGACAAATTATCACGAAGATTTTTCGGCAATAGATGATTCTTTCAAGAAAGTTAAACAGCTCGCAGACCTATCGTTTACGAAGAAATCTGACATTGAAATAGCAATAAAACTTATTGCATCTCATGTAGCAAAATTTGAGATTGCAAATTTTGAAAATTCTTTTTCCGAATGGATGGGTGTCCTTGAGAATATTGACCATGATAATAGGCACGAAATTACAGATAAATTAATTGAAGCGATAAAGAAACGAAACACCACTGGCTGGAAAAATGCTTTAGGCGAACTCATTCTTTTAATTGATAAGAAATCAAATGCAGTTCGTCTTAACGAAATTGCGGAAAAAATCAAAAAATATAGTCCTAATTTGTATCAAGACATTACTGGGCTTGCTGATCAAAAACAAAAATTTGAGTGCCCTGATAATTTGATTCTTGCGTGGAAAATTGCACGACTAGAGTCGTGGTTGAACAATATTCATGACCATGTAGATATTGATTCTCTACAAAGCCAACTAGAAAGACTGACCGAGCGAGAGCATGAGCTTAATTCTGACCTTGTGACGATTCTTGCTTGGCAAAGGCAAATAGATAAAGTGTCAAAACCACAACGCGATGCACTTATGGCGTGGTCGCAAGCAATAAAAAAATATGGTCGTGGTAAAGGCAAACATGCTCATAGATATTTACACGATGCACAAGAAGCTCTGAAGCAAGCAAAGAATGCTGTTCCCGTTTGGATATTACCCCTGCATCGAGCGGCGCAAATGTTTTCTGAACCTAAAGCAGGCATGTTTGATGTAGTAATTTTTGATGAAGCGAGCCAGTGTGATATTCGCGGACTAACTATTGGCTATCTCGGTAAAAAATTACTTGTAGTTGGTGATCCTGATCAAATAAGTCCAGCGGGTATATTTCAAGACATGGAAAAACACTTCGAATTAACGTCAAGATTCTTGTTTGATATCCCACATGGGAACACTTTTTTAATCAATTCAAGTTTTTTTGATCTTGCAGAAACACGGATACCGAATATGATTCAGTTAAATGAACATTTTAGGTGCGTACCGGAAATTATTGCCTTTAGTAATCACTATATTTATGATGCAAAACTTAAGCCGTTGCGACACCCGCACCCGAAAGGATTGCTTAAACCAGCTCTTGTACCTGTTTTTATAGAGAACGGTTATCAAAACACAAATAATAAGGTTAACGAACCGGAAGCAAAAGCTATCGTCGAAAAATTAGTCGAATGTTTGAATAACCCGAATTATCAAAAGCGTCCCAATGGTAGTCTCTGTACTTTTGGAATTATTTCACTTCTTGCTGAAGACCAAGCGAAATATATTAAAGACTTAATTCTTAGACACCCACAGATTGGCGAGAAAGTTATTGAAGAAAGAAATATCACTTGCGGTGATGCTTACGCATTCCAGGGCGACGAAAGAGATGTGATGTTTCTTTCAATGGTAAAAGCGCTTGATTCTGATGATATAAACGATACGGTAAGGGCGTTGGTAGATAAAGGAACAAAGCAAAGATTTAATGTTGCGGCTACCCGTGCCCGTGATCAAGTATTTCTCTATCATTCGATTCCGCTCCAAGAATTTAAAAATCAAGATGATTGGAGATTTAAACTACTTAATTGGTTTTATAATCCAATGACAGAAGAACTTAAAACGGGCAGAGAAGCATTAAAACGAGAATTTGACTCAGGTAGGGCATCACAATTTTCCTTTGATGTTGGGAATCTTTTAATTGATAGAGATTATCAAGTGCTTCCAGAATATCCAGTAATCGGGCGAAGAATAGATTTGGTGGTGCAGGGGGGAAATGCTCGGTTGGCAATAGAATGCGACGGCGATCAGTATCATACCCTTGAGAATTTTGAAGAAGATTGGAATAGGCAGCGACAGCTAGAAAGAGCTGGGTGGGTGTTTTGGAGAGTCGCAGGAAGTGCTTTTTACTGCCACAAAGAAAAGGCACTCGATAGTTTGTGGAAGAAATTGAATGAGCTAGGCATTAAACCTATTATTTAATTTTTAAATTTATGTCCTTGATTGAAGTAAAAGATTTAGAAAAAATTTATGGAGAAGGAGACAGCGCGACACCGGCATTAAATGGCGTAAGTTTTAATATTAACGCCGGAGAATTTGTGGCGATTATGGGCCCGTCCGGTTCCGGAAAATCAACTCTGCTTCACATTTTAGGATTTTTAGACAGGCAGACAAAAGGCGCGTATCTTTTTGATTCAAAATCAATAGACGATTATTCCGATGAAGATTTGGCGGCAGTGCGAAACAAAAAAATGGGTTTTGTTTTTCAATCATTTAATCTTCTGCCGCGGACTTCCGTGCTGGAAAACGTAAAATTGCCGCTTGTTTATTCCGGAATTAAAGAATCTCTTTGGAAAGATATGGTGATGAAAGCTATTCTTAGAGTCGGGCTTGCCCATCGATTAGACCACGAGCCGTCGGAACTTTCCGGCGGTGAAAAACAAAGAGTGGCTATCGCGCGGGCGCTTGTTAATGACCCGCCGGTAATTTTTGCCGACGAACCAACCGGCAATCTTGATTCCAAATCAGGCCAGGCCATTATGCAAATACTCCAAAAATTAAATGACGAAGGGCGGACGGTTATTTTAATAACTCACGAAACTTATACGGCCGAAAACGCGGGCAGAATTATTAAGTTTAGAGACGGCAGGATTGACAGCGACTTGCAGGTTGACCATCGCCATAACGCGGCGGAGGGTTTTGTAAAATAAAAGTCGCGACTTTACGCGACTGACTACGCAACTTTACGCCATTTATGATTTGTTCGGTTTCGTCCCGCCTTGGCGGGACGAAACCGAACAAACGAGAAGTTGAACAAATTAGCGTCAAGTCGCGTTGTCTCCCTTCGGGAGATCTCTGACCCTTCGGGTCATCTCCCGTAGGGATGACCGCAGGGAGACACCCCTCTCTGAGGGGGAATGCCGACCCCCACCTCTCCTCCCCCTCGTAGAAAGGGAGGGAGCGACCCCCACCTCTCCTCCCCCTTCCTAAGGGGGAGGTCCCTAGGTCGTTTTCAACGACCGGGATCCCGGTCCCTAGGATGCAGGCCGGGATGGCGGCCGAAGGCCTAGCCACTGAAAGCCTAGGGAGTAGGGAGGGGGAGAAAATTTCGTAGTTTTTGTAGGGGTTTCGTAGTTTCGTAGGAAAAATTCGTAGTATGAAGAAAGAAATTTTCACTTTCAAAATCGGCGGGGAGGCCGGAGGCGGACAACAGGTCGCCGGTTTTATTTTTTCCAAAGCTTGCTTGCGAAGCGGATATTTTACTTTTGATTATTCTGAATATCCATCGCGGGTGCGCGGCGGGTTGGTAACTTATCAGGTGAGCGTTTCAAACCAGCCAATTTACGCCGTTTATAACACTGTTGATGTTGTCGTTGCTTTAAACCAAGAAACGTTGAACATTCATTTGGAAAAATTAAACAAAAACGCGGTTGTTTTTTATGATCCGGACAAGGTTAAAATAAATAAGAATTTTCCAAAAAGTGTAAAAATTGAACCATTGCCTTGCAAAGTTTTAAGCAAAGAAATCGGAAGCTCTGCTGGTGTTGCAAACATGCTCGCCCTCGGCGCGGTTTCGGCGCTTGTCGGTCTGAATTTGGATATTTTGCGCCAGGTTGCAGCCGAAGTTTTTGCCGGGAAAAATAAAGAGGCGATTGAGGCGGATATAAAAGCTATTTCGCGCGGTTACGAATATGTTAAAAAGGGTTCTTTAATTAAAAACTTTTATTTCCAGTTTAAGAATAAGAAACAAGCAAGCAAGGCAATGATATTAACTTCAAACGAGGCGGTCGCTTTGGGAGCTATCGCTTCGGGCTGCCGGTTTTATTCAGCATATCCGATGACGCCCGCGTCATCAGTGCTTCATAATTTGGCGGAGTGGAGCGAGAAGGCGGGAATGGTGGTAAAACACGCCGAAGATGAGATTTCCGCGATTTTAATGGCCATTGGCGCTTCATACGCCGGTGTCCGGGCGATGACCGGAACTTCAGGCGGCGGTTTTGCGTTAATGTCCGAAGCTCTTTCGCTTGCGGGTATGACCGAAATTCCACTTGTGATTTTTGAATCGCAGCGTCCAGCGCCAGCCACAGGTTTGCCTACTTGGACAGAACAGGGCGATTTAAAATTTTTAGCAAACGCCGGTCATGGCGATTTCGCGAGAGCGATATTGGCGCCGTCAAACGCGGAAGAATCTCTTTTAATGACTCAGACGGCTTTTAATTTAGCTGACAAATATCAAATTCCGGTTTTTATTTTGCTTGATAAATATTTATCCGAAGGCAGGCAAACAGTTTTAGATTTTGATAATGAAAAAATTAAAATTGAAAGAGGAAAAATTTTAACTGAAAAAGATTTGGAAAAGATCAATGAGTACAAAAGATATTTTTTGACCGCGGATGGCGTTTCGCCGCGTTCTTTGCCGGGCGAAGCGGGCGGAATTTACATTGCCAATTCCGACGAACACGACGAGGCCGGTTATTCAATAGAGGGATTTGATAATAAAATGAGAGTTTTGCAAACCGACAAAAGATTAAAAAAAATAAACGGTGTTTTAAAAGAATTGCCCAAGGCCCAGATTTTTGGTCCAGCAAAAGCCAAAGTTACTTTAGTTGGTTGGGGGTCGGTAAAAGGACCGGTTTTGGAAGCATTGCCGCAGTTAGCAAATGTCAATTATGTTCATTTTCCGGCGCCATTTCCGCTTGTCTCCCTACGGGAGATCCCCCGTGGGGGGACAAAAAATGAAGCGATAAAAGCGCTGGGGCGCGCCAAGAAAATTATTTGCATTGAAAATAACGCCACCGGCCAGTTTGCCGAAATTTTAGAGCAGAACGGAATTAAGGTTTCGTCTAAAATAAACAAATACGACGGCAGGCCGTTTTTTCCGGAGGAGATTGTTGACATGGTTAAAAAGTTAAAATAAATTTAGCGTGGTTTTGCGTAATGTTTAGCGTTGTTTCGCGATTAAGGGGCTTTTTGTCCCTAAGCGCTTTGCGCCGGGATCCCGGCCAAAGGCCTAGGGATCGCCAAACCACGCGAAACTAAAACGCAAAACAACGCGAAAGTTGACAGTTTTAGGACTTACGCACTTTGACCAGCTCCGAACGTTTTCCCCCTTTCGTAAAGGGGGAATAAGGGGGATTTTTAAAATTCAAATCCCTCTCTTCCGCCCAAGGCGGATCCCTGCCCGCAGGTGCTACGCACCAAGCGTTGCAGGCGGGCGCCTCTGGCGGAAACTCTCCCTTTACAAAGGGAGAGAACTAAACGCGTAAGTCCTAAGTTTATATTTTATGCCTGAAGTTTATTCTTTGGAAAAACCCAATAAAGAAGAAGTGGAAAAATTAGTCAAGGAACTTAAAGAATATCCGGAGCTCAAACCCCGCCTCACTTTTGATTTTCCTTTAAGCCAAAGCAGAAAAGATGCCTTGGAAATGATTAAGTCGGAGGGGAAAATAGACGCGAAGAGGGTGGAGGAGCTTTTAAAAAGCGATGATTTTATTGAAAAAGGAGCGGGGTTATATATTTTAAATAAGCTAAGCCCTTCTTTGCCGAAAGAATCGGCCGAATTATTATTGCCGCTTTTGGAAAAATTGAGCCAAGATGACAATTGCGATATCAGAAAGGATGCAATTGGTTCCTTCGGAAAATTGGGCGAATTAGGCCTGTCTTTTTTGAAAAAATTAAGTCGGGATCAAAAACATCCTTGGTTGAGGGAGATTGCCATCGAGGCTATTGGTCAGTTAGGCGAGTTGGCTTTGCCTTTTTTGAAAGAATTAATTCAAGACAAAAGCGCGCCGAGAGTAATTGCAATACAAGCGCTTGGCAAAGTGGGCGAGCCTGCTCTGCCTTTATTGGAAAAACTGAGCCAAGATGAAGAAGAATGGATTAGGAAGGTTGTGGTTATCGCTCTCGGCCAAATGGGGAATCTAGCTTTGCCTCTTTTGGAAAAGTTAAGCCAGGACGAAGATGAGGAAATTAGAAGAGATGTCGCTCTCGCGCTTGGCGAAATCGGCGAAACGGGGAGGCCTTTGTTGGAAAAATTGAGCCAAGATGAGGCGGAGCGGGTTAGAATAACGGCATTTTTTTCTTTAAATCCTATCAACCAAAAAAATGAGCCTAAAAAATTTAAATCTTGGCTTCTTGCCACCAAAAAGCCGCTTTTTGCCACGCCGCACACCAAAGAATTAGCCGAAAGAATTTTCAATATACAGGATATGGCCAAAATAATGGCAGACGAATTCGGCGATAAATTCATTGGTTTAACTGTTTTCGGCAGCACTGCTAAAGGTTATGCTGAGCCAGAAAGCGATTTGGACTGGGGGATTGTTGCTAAAGACAAGGAGGTTTCTGATTATTTTCAAAAAACAGCCAAGTCGCTTAGATTGTGCCATGAACATTATGCTGGCGTGGATGAAAAATATAAAGTTCAAGACAATGCCGATATTTTGTTTTATGGCCTGTTTTTCGGCAACCGGAAAGAGCTTCAAAAACTTCAAAAAACAGCTCTCGAAGATATGGGTGAGAACGGATGGGAGAACATAAGATATAAAATTAGGAGCAATGAACTTGGTTTGATTAAAGCCGCTATGCGGTTTGGTATTAAAGACGAAGAAATGGAAAAAATTAAACAAGCCGTTGCGCTTTTAAGAGTTCCGCCGCCTTACGATGAAGCGCTTAGGATTGTGAGAAAAAGGGCGGGGAAATGAGTTGCGGTTTACGCGCCGTTTACATCAGAAAATTGAAACAGTGATTTGTTCGGCTTCGTCTCCCGTCGGGAGACGAAGCCGAACAAATCCAATAAAGCTATATGCCTGAAAAATTAAAAGAATCGGATTTCGTCACTAAAGTAAAACCGACATGGTGCGCCGGATGCGGTAATTTTGGCATTTGGGCGGCGCTAAAAAAAGCATTGGCAGATCTTGAAATTCCGCCGCACAAAGTGGTAACAATTTTTGATATTGGCTGCACGGGAAATTCTGTGAATTGGTATAAAACTTACGGGTTTCACAGCCTGCACGGCAGAACTTTGCCGGTTGCGTTTGGCATTCATTTGGCAAATCACAAATTGAAAGTTATTGCTATGGGGGGCGACGGCGGCGTTTATGGCGAGGGCGGCAATCATTTTTTGCACACTTGCCGAGCCAATCCGGATATAACCCTGATTGTTTCCAATAACCAGCTTTATAGTTTAACCACCGGGCAAGCCACCCCAACCACGACAAAAGGGACAAAAACAAAATCAACTCCGCAAGGAACAATTGAGGCAATGATGAATCCGTTACAGATTGCCGTTTCTGCCGGCGCGAGTTTTGTCGCACGTGGTTATGCGGATGAAATTGCCCATTTAACCGACTTATTCAAAAAAGCTATTTCGCATAAAGGTTTTTCCGTGGTAGATGTTGTTTCACCATGTATAACATTAAATAAAATTAATACTCGAGATTGGTATAAAAAGCGGATTTATAAATTAGCAGAAGAATATAATCCCGCCGACAAAAATCAGGCGCTTATAAAAAGCGGGGAATGGGGAGAAAAAATTCCCATCGGCGTTATTTATCAAGAAGAAAAATTGACTTACGAAGAAAATCTCCCGCAGATTAAGGAAAAAAGTTTGGTGGAACAAGGCGTTTGTTCCGCGGATATTTCCACGATTTTAAAAAAATTCAAATAATTTGTTCTGGTTTGTTCGGCTCCGGGATCCCGACGTTTTGACTTTAGGGTTTCGTAAACCCTCGAGGGTTTACGAAACCCAAGAGTATCGGGCTCCCGAAGCCGAACAAACCAGAACATTTAACCATGACCATAAAATACCTTTTCAAAACCGCCATTGTTGGCCTTAGAACCAAAAAAATGCGCACATTATTAACAATACTGGGTATTGTTATTGGTATTACCGCGATTATGCTCGTGATGTCTTTGGGTAAGGGCGCCGAAGGGCTGATTTTGGGCCAGCTTCAGAGTTTTGGGTCTAAAACAATCGCTGTCCACCCGGGCCGCGAACCAAAAGGCCCCACAGATATGGCGCAGATGATGAGTGACTCTTTAAGAGAAAAAGATCTGGCTGCCCTTCAAAAAAAATCAAATGCCCCGCATTTGACCAAAGTAGAGGTTTTAAATGTTGGCGGAGCAACTGCGGCTTATGAAAATGAAACTTACCGTTTGAGTATTTTCGGCGCTTCGGAATTGCTTGAAAAACTTTACGATATTAAATTGTCCGAAGGACGGTTTGTTAACGACGACGATGTAAAAGGCCGTTCCGATGTTGTTGTAATCGGTTCAAAAGCCAAAGACGAGCTTTTTGGCCCATCGGACGCTTTGGGGCAAAAAATTAAAATTAAAAACAGAAACTTTAAAATTATCGGCATAATGGCCAAAAAGGGGCAAGGCTCGCTTTTGAATTTTGATGAAGCGGCGGTAATTCCTTACACCACGGCGCAAACATATATTTTTGGCATTAAATATTTTCACCATCTTATTGCCGAGGCGGATTCAGAAGAAAACGTGGATCAATCGGTCAGCGACATTGAAGCAACGTTGCGCGCTTCGCACGGAATTACCGATCCGGGAAAAGACGATTTTTATGTTGTGACGCAGGCGAGCGCCATGGATCAGGTTAAAACAATAACCAATATTTTAACTATGTTTTTGGCCGCGGTGGCGGCAATTTCACTTTTGGTCGGCGGGGTGGGGATTATGAATATAATGTTGGTTTCGGTTACCGAGCGCACGGCGGAAATCGGTTTGCGCAAAGCGGTTGGGGCAACAAGCAAGGATGTTTTAAATCAATTTTTACTGGAAGCGGTGGTTTTGACGGTTGTTGGCGGAATCATCGGTATTATTTTTGGGGCGACTCTTTCCTTTTTTACCGCCTTGATATTGAGCAAGGTCGCGAATTTGGATTGGCAATTTGTTTTTCCGGTCTCGGCGATGTTTTTGGGCTTGGGAGTCGCCACTGTCATAGGTTTGGTTTTTGGCCTTTACCCGGCGCGCCAAGCCTCGCGAAAAAGCCCGATTGAGGCGTTGAGATACGAATAATTAAAATTCCTAATTCCTAATTTCCTAATTCATAATTTTTTAATTTTAAAATTAAAACAGAACCTTAAAATAATTTAACCAAAAAATCAGAGGAGGAGAAAATGAGCGACAAAACTGTACGGCTTGAAGCGGTCACGAGAACACTGGGAGAGGAAGAAGCGGTGGCGATTTTAGAGGTTCCGCAAGGGGAACTTTCTTCGGATACAAGCGATCTCGAGACAGCAAGAGAAACGCGCAGACATTTTGAATCTCCATTAAACAAATTTTTGGGTTGCGTTGCGGCGATTCTTGACGGCGGAAGAAATGCGGATGTTTTAACAAATATTCTTGACGATGGTTTGTCGGAAATTGCCGACAAAATGACTTCAGCCGCCTCGGAACGGGGGAGTGGTGAAGAAAATCCGAACGCGAATTGATTTTTTAAACCCTTCAACTTTTGAGTTGAAGGGTTTTATTTTATTTAAAAATTGTCTATACTATTAATAGTACGCCCGATATTAAAGGGAACTTGTTTTTTTGTTAAAAATGTAGCCGCAACCTTTAGGTTGCGCATAGATTTCTCTCCGATAAATCGCGAGCGGTTACCCTCACGATATTTAATACTATGTCCGACATTAAAGAATTAACTCAAAAAATGGTTAAGTTCCGCGACGAGCGGGATTGGAAACAGTTTCATAACCCAAAAGATTTGGCAATAGATTTAAGTTTGGAATCAGGAGAGGTTTTGCAATTATTTTTGTGGAAAAATGCGGAAGAAATTGAAAAGTTCAGAAAGACAAACAAAGAAGATATTGCCGACGAACTTGCCGACGTAATGAATTGTTTGTTGTTAATGGCGCACGATTTAGATATTGATATGGCGGAAGCGTGTGAAAATAAAAATGCCAAAAATTCCGTCAAATATTCGGTGGAAAAATGCAAAGGCAATCACAAAAAATACACGGAGTTTTAATTTTTCAGAAAGTTATATTTGAAATAATGTTATAATCTGCCGGAGTTTGGCAGTTTTTAAATTATTTTAAAAAATCATATTCGTTATTTTATTAAAATTTGGTATAATACATATAAATCAATTTTAGATTTAATTTTAAAATTATTTTTAAAGAATTAAAAAAGCAGAGGACAATGAGGATATGGCAAACGGGACAAAAATTTGTTTAATTTTATACAACATCCTTTTCGACGGTCCGGATCCCTACGCGGAAGGTTTTGATTCCACTGCGGATTCCAGAACCGACGTTGGGGATATACGAAAATTATTGCGCGAAAAAGGATTTGAAACGCGCACTCTCGGATTGAGGCGGATTAATTCCAAAATAATCGCCAAGATTGAAGAAATCAATCCCGACTTTATTTTTAATTTATGCGAGGGTCTTAACGGGCGAAGCCAGGCAGAAATGTACGTTGCCAGTGTTTTGGAACTTTTAAAAATCCCTTACACGGGTTCGCCGCCGCTCGCCTTAGGTTTGGGCCTCAATAAAATTAAAACAAAACAAATATTATATTCTAAGGGCATTCCTACCCCAAAATTCGTAATTGCCTTGCCTGATGAGACGTTCTCGCTTAACGCTTTAACTCCGCCCTACATTGTAAAACCCGTGCGGGAAGACGGCAGCGCCGGAATTTCCAAGGATTCAGTGGTAAATGACTTAGATTCGGCAATGGAAAAAGTTGTTTATATCCACCAGACTCTCAATCAGCCGGCCTTAATTGAGGAATTTATAGACGGCAGAGAGTTTAATGTTACGGTTTTAGACGATGAGAAGGAAAAGCTTGTGGCCATCAATGAAATAGATTTTAGTAAATTGCCCAAGGGTGAAATACGGATTCTTTCTTACGAATCAAAATGGAATCCAAAAAGTCCTCTTTACACAGGCACGCCCTTAATTTGTCCCGCCGAAGTTGAACCTCACTTAAAAGCGAAGATTGAAAAAGTGGCGGTGAATGTTTTTAAAGAAATCGGCTGCCGCGATTACGCGCGAGTTGATATGAGAGTAAGCGACAAGGGCAGAATTTATGTTTTAGAAGTTAATCCGAATCCCGACATTGGCATTGACTCGGAATTATCAAGGTCTTTGTTGGCCCAAGGAATTCAGTGCGCCGATTGGGTGGAAAGGGTTGCCAATTTTGCGTTAAAACGGGGTTCAAAAGAAATGTTTAGCAGATAACCGCTCGCAAAATAAGATTTTATGTTTAAAAAAATTATTTTAATTGTTTGTATTATTTTATTGGCCGCCGCATCATGGATTTTAACAATCAGATTTTTAAGTAGCGAAGATGATTGGATTTGCGTCGGTGAAGAATGGGTTCGACACGGAGCTCCTTCGGCGCTTATGCCCGAATCTGGCTGCGGAACAGGAATTTTAAATTTTGATGATTGTGCTCTCGCCGGTTACGCGGTGATGGAAAGTTATCCGCAACAGTGCCGTACGCCGAAAGGCAAGACATTTGTTGAAGATATTGGCAACGAACTTGAAAAATCCGATTTGATTCAAATAACTTTTCCCCGGCCAAACGAAACAATCTCAAGCCCCCTTGAAATTAAGGGCCAGGCACGTGGAAATTGGTTTTTTGAAGCCAGTTTTCCGATAAAACTTTTAGACGCTGGGGGCAACGTGGTTGCCGCGGTAATTGCCCAAGCTAAAAGCGATTGGATGACAACTGATTTTGTGCCGTTTGAAGCAAAACTTGAATTTTCGTCCTCCGGAGCGGAAAAAGGGACGTTGGTTCTCGAAAAAGACAATCCGTCAGGATTGCCCGCAAATGCCGATGAATTCCGCGTACCCGTTAAACTTGCCCCGGAAACCACAAGGGTTAAAGTTTATTTTAATAACAACAGTCTTGATCCGGAGGTTTCTTGCAACAAAGTTTTTCCGGTTGAAAGGGAAGTTATAAAAATCCCAGCGATAGCCCGCGCGGCGATTGAAGAACTTTTGAAAGGCGCCACAGATGGTGAAAAAACCTCGGGATTTTTCACCAGCATCAATCCCGGCGTAAAAATCCAAAGTTTATCCATAACAAACGGCGTGGCAAAAATAGATTTTGACGAGCAAATAGAATTTCAAGTCGGCGGTTCGTGCCGCGTGTCGGCAATTCGCAGCCAAATTACTCAAACCCTCAAACAATTTTTGACTGTCAAAGACGTTGTTATTTCTATAAACGGCCGAACCGAAGACATATTACAGCCGTAGATTTTTTTCTAAAAATAAAACGGCTCAATTACAAGAGCCGTTTTTTTAATTTTCATTCCGCCGTTTTAGCGGAGGCCTTTTCTTTCATAATATCAAGAACCTCGTTGGCGATGATTTCAACCATTTTTTGTTCGTCCATTTTTGTGGTATCAATCAAATGAAGTTGGTTGTGCTGCGGCGAAAGTTCGCGATAAGCGGTTTTATACCTTGCCACAAGAGTTTCAATTGTTTTTGGGTTGGTGGTTTCGCCGAGTTTTTGGCTTAAAGCGATTCGCAATTCGCGCCGCATGGCCACTTCAGTGTCGCAAACCACAAAGAAAGCCGCATCAATTTTGTCTGTCCAAAAACGGGAAGAAAAAAATGATTGGATAATTTTTTTTTCTTCGCAGTTTAATTTTCCTTTTTCCTGCCAATAAATCATCCAGCAATAAGCGTCAAAAATGCAGCGGTCAAAAATTACGACATCATAAAGATGGCTGGCGCTTAAATCAATCAGCAAGTTTAAAGCATAAAGCCCTGTTCTGATGTTGTAAAGCGGAGTAGTGCGTTCAATGTGCCGGATTACTTCGGCGCCTTCCTGCGGACGCAAAACGCGAAATCCCTGGCGGCGCAGAAATTTATCCAGTTCGGTGATGGTGGTAGTTTTTCCCGCCGACGGCGAACCGGTAAATTCGAGAAAAAACGGACGAGGGAGGAATTTTTCGTCGTAACGAAGATGGCTTTTTAAATAATCAAGAATGACCTTCGCCTTTTGTTCAAAGACGTTTTCTTTCAATTCCAAATTGTTCTCCTTGGCCATTTTTTCCTCCTTGTTGATTCGCGTTGATTTTTAAGGTACTATAAAAATATCAAATAATCTCATTTACATTTTAGAATAATACGGACCAGGCGTCAAATTTGTTGTGGATAACTTTTATGGATAATAAAAACAGCAAAAAAATTATAGGTTTTGATTTGGATGGGGTTATCATTGACCACACGGCGATTAAGATAAAATTGGCGGAGAATTTCGGTTATAAATTAAATCCGGAACAAACCCCTTCCGAGGTCTTAAAACAGATTGTTTCAAAAGAACCATTGGATAAAATAAAACATCTTATTTACGATTGCCCTGAAACCGGCCTTTGCCAGCCCCTTGTGGCAGGCTCGTTTAGAGGTTTGGAACGGATAAAGGGAGAGGGGATTTCTTATTTTTTAATTTCGCGGCGGCGAGCCGGCTCAAGTTTGAATTTGGCCATGGAGCTTTTGAAAAAACACGAGTTGTGGCCGGAATATTTTAATGGAAAAAACGTATTTTTCGTGTCAAGGTCCGAAGATAAAAATTTAAAGGCGCGCGAATTGGGCGTTACTCATTATGTTGATGACGAATCGGAAGTCTTGGAGAAAATGCCCGACGTTCCAAACAGATTTTTATTTGACAAATTCAACGTTTGGAAAGATTTGGATTTTTGCCGCCGCGTTGCCACCTGGGAAGAATTGACGGAATTTTTGGTGTAGCAACGCGGTTTAAGGTTAAGAAAGCGAAACAAATTTAAAGACCGCCCAAACATTTGAGGCGGTTTTGATATGGGGATAAGTTTGTTAAGTTGTTTGGTGTTTTCTGTTATAATAAAAATAAAGGATGAGAGTTATGTTTATCAAATTATTCATTTTAATATTAACCTACGAAACAACGAAATAGCTATCCCTCTGGGATCCCGTAGGATCCCAACGGGATCCGAGTGGACGAAATCTACTAAAAATTACCACCCCCACCTCACCTCCCCCTCCTCGAAGGAGGGGGAGGAAGGGAGGGGGAGGATTTCGTGGTTTTTGTAGCAATTTAGTAGTTTCGTAGGAAAAATTCGTATGGACAAGAAAATAAAAAATTATTTAGGGATTTCCATTATTGCCGTTTTGTTTATTTTTATCGCCGTGTCGGCGGCGTATGTTTATTTTTATTCCAAGTCTGTGGCGCCGTCGTCTTACCGAAGTTTTTCAGTTTCCGGCGAAGGCAAGGTGGTAATAGTGCCCGACATCGCCCGTTTTACTTTTAGCGTAATAACCGAAGGCGGTTTGGGTGTTGCCGACTTACAGCTTACCAACACCACAAAAGCAAATAAGGTGTTGGAATTTTTAGCAGCGCAAAAAATTGACAAAAAAGACATTAAAACCGAAGGTTATAATTTATCTCCCCGTTATCAGTATTTTGATTGCCAAAGGAATGGCGTTTGCCCGCCGGCGGAAATTATCGGCTATTCGGTAAGCCAAACGGTTTCAGTTAAAATCAGGGATTTTACAAAAATTGGAGAACTTTTATCGGGCGTTGTTTCAAACGGCGCCAATTCGGTTTCCGACCTCTCATTTACCGTTGATGATTTAGTCGCTGTTCAAAACGAGGCAAGACAAGAAGCGATAAAGCAGGCGAAAGAAAAAGCGGAGTCAATTGCCAAGGCAGGATGTTTTCGCATCGGCAAGTTGCTTTCTGTCCAAGAAGGCGGTTTGTATATGCCAATGTATGACACAGTGGGTTATGGCAAGGGGGGCGGGCCGGAATCAGCGGCCGCGCCGGCAATTGAGCCTGGCTCGCAGGAAATTATAGTAAGCATGAACCTGTCGTTTGAAATTAGATAGTTAAAAGTGATTTCAAAAATGTTAAAAAACGGCTATAATAATATTGTAGCCGTTTTTAAAAACGTAAAAATTGCGAAAGTACAAAAAGACACCTTTACGGGTGTCAATCCAATACCACCCCTCTCCCTTCGGGAGATCTCCCGCAGGGAGACACCTCTCCTCCCCCTCCTCCGAGGAGGGGGAGGTCCCTAGGTCGCCCTGCGACCGGGATCCCGGCGGCGAAGCCGCCTAGGGAGTAGGGAGGGGGAGAAAATTTCGTAGTTTATGAAGCTGGTTTTAGCCACGCACAATTTAGGAAAGATAAAAGAAATGAAAGAGATTTTGGGCGATTTTGGCGTTGATGTTTTAAGCGCGGAAGAGGCGGGTGTAAAAGAAGACGTTTTAGAAGACGGTAAGACTTTTAAAGAAAATGCTTTGAAAAAGGCGAAGTTTATTTCCGAAAGATTAAATCCCCCTTATTCCCCCTTTGCGAAAGGGGGAGAGTTAAATCCCCCTCGCCCCGCAGAAGGCGGGGCTCAGTCCCCCCTTAAAAAAGGGGGAAGTAAGGGGGGATTTTTTAAAAAGGGGGAAAATCCCTCACCCAACCTCCCCCTTTATAAAAGGGGGAGGAGCGGAGGGGGATTTTGGGCTGTTGCCGACGATTCAGGGATTTGCATAAAAGCGCTGGATGACGCGCCCGGAGTTTATTCAGCGAGGTGGATGTGCCTTCATTCCGGCTGCGATTTAGACAAAGAAAAAATATTTTCCGACAACGACCTCGCCTCATTTACTTTGGAAAAGATGAGGGGAGTCCCGTCGGGAAAACGCGAGGCATATTTTCAATGCGTGATCGCGCTTGTGCTGCCCAATGGCGAAAATCATATTTTTGAAGGGAAGGTTAAAGGTCAAATTGCCGGGGAATTGCGCGGTAAATCAAGGCCGAAACTTCCTTATGATTTGGTTTTCATTCCCGACGGGTATAAAAAAACTTTTGCCGAAATGGCTGATGCGGAAAAAAACAAAATCAGCCATCGCGGGCTGGCGCTTAAAAAATTAAGAGAATTTTTTGAAAGTAACAAGATATTTTTAGAAAAACATTAGACTGGTTTATGCTGCAAGAAAAGAGGGGAGAGTTCTCTCCGCAAAAACGTTCAAATTTTGATTATATTAAACATTCGGCAAGAGAAGATCGGAAGGAGGGTTTTTTTTCAGCGCAATCAGCGCGGTTTCGCATACTCAAAATCTTTTTTCTTTTTGCCGTTTTGGTTATTGCCTGGCGGCTTTTTGTTTTGCAAATTTTAGCGCACAGATATTATGCGGAATTGGCATCGGGACAGCAAGACGTTTTTCAAAAAATAGAGCCATCAAGAGGCGAGATTTTTTTTAGTGACAGTAAAAGCGGACAATTGTATCCTTTGGCGGTTAACCAGAATTTTTATAATATTTATGCCGAGCCGAAAAATATTATTCAAAAAGATGTTCATGGCTATGCCTACAAGCTCGCGCCGCTTTTAGAAATGACTGAAAATGAAATTGTCGCGAAAATTTCAAAACAAGGCGACCCTTATGAACCAATAAAACAAAAAGTTTCCGAAGATATTTACAAAGAAATAACCTCTTTAAATTTGGCCGGCATCGGCGGCGAGAAAATTACTTACCGTTATTATCCCGAAAAAAATGTCGGCGGGCAGATTCTTGGTTTTGTGGGCGTTGAGGCAGACGGCCGGCGCAGCGGAAGGTATGGAATTGAAGGATTTTTTGAAGACGAGCTCAAGGGCCAGATTGGTTATATAAAATCGGAGCGCGACGCTTTTGGACGTCTTCTTTTTGCCGGAAATTTAACTTTAGAAGACAGCCGCGACGGCTCGGATATTGTTTTAACTTTGGACAGGAATATCCAATTTTTTGTCTGTAAAACGCTTGCGGCGGCGGTAAAAAAACATAGCGCTGACGGCGGCTCGGCAATTGTGCTGGACACCAAAACCGGCGCCATACTCACAATGTGTTCAGCGCCCGATTTTGACCCGAACGAATATAATAAAGTAAAAGACATCGGCGTTTTTAACAACCCGGCGATTTTTTATCAATACGAGCCGGGTTCTATTTTTAAGCCAATTACTATGTCGGCGGGGCTGGACTTAGAACTTTTAAATCCCGACTCAACTTATACCGATACCGGCGCTGTAAAAATTGGGTCGCATACCATTAAAAATTCCGACGAAAAATCTTATGGAACGCAAACAATGACTGAAGTGTTGGAAAAATCTTTAAACACCGGCGCGATTTTTGCCGCGGAAAAAGTTGGTATTAAAAGATTCAGGCAATACGTTGAAAATTATGGTTTCGGTTCTAACTTGGGCATTGAATTGCAAAAAGAAACGGCTGGAGATGTTCGTTCGCTAAGAGAGGAAGGCGAGATTTATTTGGCAACCGCTTCGTTCGGACAAGGCATTTCGGTAACTCCGCTTCAGATGGCAAGCGCTTTTGCCGCTATTGGAAACGGCGGAGTTTTAATGAAACCTTATATTGTAAGCGAGATTAAAAAAAGCGATGGCAGTATTTCAAAAACAGAGCCAAAAGAAATTAGACGGGTGATAGGGGAGCGCACGGCAAATTTGCTGGGAGCTATGCTTGTTTCGGTGGTGGAGAATGGGCACGGCAAGCGCGCTGGCGTGCCAGGATATTATATCGCCGGCAAAACCGGCACGGCGCAGGTGCCTAAAAAGGGCGGTGGCGGATATGAAGAGGGAATAACCATTGGCTCTTTCGCTGGCTTTGGCCCGTCCTCCAACCCGCGATTTGCCATAATGGTTAAAATTGACAACCCTAAAGATGTCCAATGGGCGGAAAGCACTGCCGCGCCGGTGTTTGGGGAGATTGCCAAGTTTTTGCTTCAATATTACGAGGTGCCTCCAGAACGTTAATTTTGTTCGGTTTCGTTTTGTTCAAAATTTGATTTTTTTGGTAAAATATAGATATGCCCAGTAATACAACTTTGATAGCAGCGAGTCTTAAATGGTTAATCGCTGCTTAAATTAATCAAAGCTCCAAAAAGTATTATTGAGGCGTTAAACTAATTTTAAAAATAATCGTTGCATTTTAGATAAACATATCTTTGGTGTTTAAACAATCATTTGTCTTAAAATGAATCTTTAATATCAAAGTTGATATACTGGGTATGACGAATCATTTTGAATCACAGGAAAATTTAATAGAAAAAATAAGGCTGGAATTTAAACGGATGAAAGAGGAAAATAAGGGCAAAAAAGGGGCGGGAGAAAAATACGACCCCCATTTTGATAATTTATTGCCCGAATTGATCGGCAAAGACGAGGCGCAACTTTGGAACGATTTTGAATCAGCCGAATCGGAAGAAGGTGTTAATAATTTGGCAAATAAGTTTGAAGATTATCGCAACAAAATAAGCGAACAATTTTTGGCCGGTATGGCGCAAAAAGGCAGAGAGGCAACCGTTGAAGAAATAATGACAGATCCAAAACAAGCGTTTGTCGGATTTATTGGCAATCAAATAACCAAAAAACAATTGGAAATTTATAGAAAGAAATTAAGAAAATAAAATCGCCACTTTTACGCCATCACAACGCCATTTTACGCCATCCCTCACCCCATCCCTCCCCCTTAGGAAGGGGGAGGGTAAGGGAGGGGGTTTCTGGCGTTTTGTGGCGTAGTTATGGCGTTTAATGGCTTCTACATAAGTATGGCAAAAATTACATTCAACCCCAACTCAAAAGAACCTTTTAATATCAGCCGGACAAAAATAGAATCTTTTGTTGATTGCCCGCGCTGTTTTTATTTAGATTTGCGTCTTGGCGTTGGCAAGCCGCCGGGATTTCCCTTTACCTTAAACGCCGCGGTTGACGCGCTCTTAAAGAAGGAATTTGACATACATCGCGCTAAAAAGACCACGCACCCTCTGATGGCGCGCTATGGCATAGACGCTGTGCCCCTCCAGAATGAAAATATGGGCGAATGGCGGTACAATTTCACCGGTATCAGGTTTTATCACAAACCGACCAACTTCGTCGTTTTTGGGGCAATTGACGACGTTTGGGTTAATAAGAAAGGGGAGTTTATTATCGTTGATTATAAGGCTACAAGCACTTCAAAAGAGATAACGCTTGAAGATGGGCAAAAATACCATGAAGGCTATAAAAGGCAAATGGAGATTTACCAGTGGCTTTTCAGGCAAAACGGCTATAAGGTTTCCGAAACAGGCTATTTTGTTTATGTAAACGCTTCGCGCGACAAAGAGGCGTTTGATGGAAAATTAGAATTTGATTTGCAAATAATTCCGTATAAAGGCAATGACAAGTGGGTAGAAAAGACGATTTTGGCAGCCCACGAATGTTTATCTGCCGACGAATTGCCTAAAGCCTCGGCAGATTGCGAATTCTGCGCGTATCGGCAGAGGGCGGAAGACGCGGGGGATTAGATATATTTAGGACTTACGCACTTTGACCAGCTCCGAACGTTTTCCCCCTTTCGTAAAGGGGGAATAAGGGGGATTTTTAAAAATCCCTCTCTTCCGCCCAAGGCGGATCCCTGCCCGCAGGTGCTACGCACCAAGCGTTGCAGGCGGGCGCCTCTGGCGGAAACTCTCCCTTTACAAAAGGAGAGAACCAAACGCGTAAGTCCTAATACTGTTATGCAAGTTTACAAAACAAAAGCCAAAAAATTTTCTGGGTCTGATTTTCGTGAAGTTCATCGAAAAGCGCTTGACCTGTATAGTTTACTTTAAAAGAAAACAAAACGCCGCCCTTATGTGCGGTCGGCATATTTCAATAAAGAGAAAATTTTTCTTGATTTGTTTTGGCATCACTTATTTGAGAAGGAAAATTGGCGGGATAGAGTGCGGCGCGTAAGGTATTTTGGATGCGCCACAGAGTTAATCCAAAAGTCTCGTTTTGAATCCAAATCAAAAGAAAATCCAAACAAACCATCCGAAGTGCTCCACCGCTTCGTTGGCATTACAGCCGACAACGAACTCTTTTATGTTCAGATTAAAGAAGAGAAGCGGACGGGTCAAAAGTTTTTAATATCTGTTTTCCCCGAAGATATATAAAATGAAAAAGACTCTCCGCTAAGTGTGGTATATAAACCACGGCCGAAAGCCTTTTTCACTTACAGTATATCATATTCAGTTTTTCTTGTCAAGGGACTTGTCTTGTGGATAAATGGGCGGAAGATGCGGGGGATTAGTTGTTAGATTTTAGATTATAGATTTAAGATTTAAGATTTAAGATAAATTTAATCTGGCAACTTACAACTTCAACTTTTATTTGACTTACTCATATGAACGAATTTGCAATCAAATACAATGTTTCAGCCGAGGTGGCCACTTATCTTGATAATGTTTTCAGAATTTTAAAAAAACACTCTATTAAGCGTCATAGGATAAATTGGCGAGATTTGAATAAACTAATGTACCGCCACGCCAGAGGATCGCAAATAAATAGCGAAACATATGGTGCGATACGAAAAATTTTAAAGAAACTGGGCGACAAACATAGTTTTATCATGTTACCCATTGATAAAAAAGGAAAGACAAAACTTGAACGTAAGGTGGGGTGGAAATTTTTCAAAAAACAAAATATTGGTTACATTTTGTTGCCAAGTTTTGCGAGTGGTGACCCAAAAAAGTGCAATCAATTTGCGGAAAATTTACAAAACATCATTAGTAAGATTGATAAGCATAATCCGGCCGGCTGGGTAATTGATTTAAGGAAAAATAGTGGTGGCAATATGTGGCCAATGATAGCGGGTTTGGGGCCACTTTTGGGAAATGGAAGACTTGGGTCTTTTGTGTTTCCTTCAGGCAAAAAAAGCAATTGGTATTATAAAAATGGTAATGCTTGCGAAGGTAATAATTGCTACGTAAAAATAAAACATCCTTATAAATTGAGAAGTGTTTTGTCGCCGGTTGCGATACTTATCGGAGAAAAAACCAACAGCTCCGGCGAAGCCATCGTCGTTGCTTTTAGAGGAAGAAAAAAGACATTATTGTTCGGAAAAAAAACGGCGGGTCGCACGACCGCAAATCGTGGTTTTAATTTATCGGACGGCGCAATGTTGTTTTTGACAGTCGCAATATTTGCAGATCGTAATGGAAAAATTTATGGCAATGATATAAAACCAGATAAATCGTGTGAGGGTGAAGAAACATTACGAAAGGCATTTAAATGGTTGACGGGAAAAGCGCAATAATGCGTATAGATTTATGAAAATATTTGTTAAGGCAAAGCCGGGGAAGAAAGAGGAAAAAATTGTGAAAATCAGCGAGAATGTTTTTGAGGTTTGGGTTAAGGAGCCGCCGGAGGAGGGGAGAGCTAATGAGGCGCTCGCAAAAGTTTTGGCAAAATATTTTGGCATTGCTCCGTCAAAAATAATTTTAAAATCAGGACATAAGGGAAAACAAAAGATTTTTGAGATTTTTTAATTGGTTAGTCTGTTTGGTTTCGTCGGTCTGATTGGCTCCCGTCTGATCGGCTCCCGGAGCCAATCAGAAAGAGTTTGTTAAACCAGACAAAACATTATGAAAAAATTAGCGCGGAAAAATTTTGTTTTAATTTTAGTTTTAGCCGTTATAATAATCGGCGGTTGTTTTTATTTGGCAATCAGAATAAAATTGCCATCAGTAAACAAATCAGAATTAAAGCAAGAGGAGGCGGGCAAGCCGGCGGATGAAATGATTTTAATTCCAACAGGCGAATTTACAATGGGGCTTACTGAAAATCAGGTTCATGAATCTTTAAAACTTTGCAATGAAGAAGAGGGCGGAATTTGCGGTGCTAACGATTTCGGCGCGTCTTATCCCAGCCACAAAGTTCTTGTTAATGATTTTTATATAGACAAAAAAGAAGTTTCGCACAAAGAATACGCCGCTTTTTTGGCGGCAACCACGCTAAGCGTGGTTTCAGGCACGCTAAGCGTGCCAACGAAAAGACCCGATCCATTCTATTGGGAAAATACCAATTTTAATAAAGACGATTTTCCGGTTATTGGCGTAAATTGGAACGACGCTAACGAATATTGCAAATGGGCTGGAAAGCGCTTGCCAACCGAGGCGGAATGGGAAAAGGCGGCGCGCGGGGGAGACGGCAGGTTGTGGTCGTGGGGCAACGAATGGGATTATTTGGCGTCTAATCACGGCCAAGGAGGCGAACCGGGCGAAGATGAAACGGACGGATATTTATATCTTGCGCCGGCGGGGACCGAACTTGGTTTGAGCTCTTACGGAGTTTTAAATATTGCCGGCAACGCCGCCGAGTGGATTGACGCTGAATTTAACGCTTACGGCGGCAATGCCAAATTCAAACACGACGATTTTAGCAAAGGATACAAGGTTTTTCGCGGCGGTTCTTACATTAATTCATCTGCCGATTCGCAGGTAACGACCAGATTTTATAATTTGGCGGATAGCCAAAATGAAACAATCGGATTTAGGTGCGCTAAAGATGAATAGTTTTATTTTATAATAGACTACGGAAGTACGAAATTTGCGAAAGTACGAAAATTTCGTAACTTCGTTTCTTTTGTAACTTCGTAGTGAAGCAAAACTATATGCGAAAATATTTATTGTTTGCCTTAGTTGCCGCCGTTATTTTTTGCGGCGGGGCAAGTTTAGTTTTCGCTGTCGGCACAACAACGCCGGCGGCAAATCAGGCGGTGGTTTTTAACCCAACTTGCATTCAAAATGCTGTTGAAAAACGCGACACGGCGATAATTGCCGCGTGGGATAAGTTTTCTCTCGCGGCAAAAACCGCGCTTGAAACAAGAAAAACCGCATTAAAAGAAGCGTGGGCGAAGGGATCGGCGAAAGAAAGAAGGGTGGCGGTAAAAGCGGCTTGGACGGCTTATTCAAAGGCGATCAGGGATGCGCGTAATATTTTCAAAAAAGAAAAGAAAGACGCGTGGACGCAGTTCCACAAAGACAGAGTTTTTTGCAAAAATAAGGAAATAAATAGCTTGGAAGGCGGAAACAAGGAGGGACTGGACGGAAATTTATAATTCAAAAGACCCCCGCGCGCGCTCTATTAAGGGTAGTATTGTTGCGCCTGCCACAAAGCGCTTGAGGGGGCGATTATTAATTGACGATTGTCCGCTCGTCTTGTTTCACTCGTGAGCGGGTCCGCTCACTCCCGACGAAGTCGGAAGATGTGGCGGAAAAAAATTGACTTGAATCATTGTTGCGCTTGCCATAAGGCGCTTGAGGGGGCAGTAATATCTTAAAAGATTTTCATAAACAACAAAAATTATCCCCGATAGAATCGGGGATAATTTTTATGCGGAGAAATTTATTTTCTACGCGGTTTCTTTTTCCGGTAATGAAACACAAGGACGGCAAGGATAATTATAACGGCAATTGAAACAACGATGGACAACAGCCATAAATAAAACAAAATTGGCCGTGAAATGACAATAATTATTGATTGGCCGAAAGGGCTTTGGATGCCGTCGGGGGTTACGGCTGCGGCGCGGAAATTATAGTTTCCCGCAGGAAGCGTTTCTTTTAAAATAAAAAACCATTGTCCGCTTTTGCTGGCCGTTGTTTCGTAAGATGTTTCTTTCCCGGTTTGCCGGTCGGTGATTTTAATGACGACGTTTGATTCAGGCGGCGATTGGCCTTGCGCGACAATCGGATCGCCGTGCCAAAGTTTTGATGTAATAAAATCAATAATCGGCGATAGTATTTCTGTGATTTCTATTTCTTTCTCCGCAATTTGGAAATTTCCGGCAAAATCAAACGCCTTAACGGTTATATTGTGTTTGCCGATTTCAAGTTTTTGAGGAACTTTGAAATTGGTTGAGGTGGCGGTTCGTTGCCAAAATATCGGCGCGTTTAGGTCTATGATTATTTCATAATAATCAATGCCCGAGGCGGCGTCCCGGCTTTCAAAAATCAAATTCGGCTGCCTTTCCGCGGTTTTCCCGTCTTCTTTTAAGAAAATTGAAAAAGGAAATGGCGGTTCGGTATCAACTTGAACTTTGAAATGAGTAATGGCGCCCCAGCCGGCGGCATTTTTAAATTTGATGTGCAAATACCAAACGCCGTCTTTTTCCGCGTCAAATAATTTTGAAGAAAATAGGCCATCTGAAATATTTCCCGGATTGGAAGTGGGGTATTGGTTAAAAAAGACGCTTACGCCAGTTATGCCGGTCGGCAACTGCCATTGCGTTTCAGCTTGTCTTTTCGCGTACCAGCGGTTTTGGTCCGGGTGCGTTGGAGAATTAATGCTCGGCGCGGACGGAGCGGCGAGCTGCGTTGGCGGAGACGGCGGCGCGGCCGGCGGTTTTTGGAGCGTGCTAATAATATAATTGCCGCTGCCCAATAATTTGGTTATATCCGTGCCAAAACCGTCGTTTGCCAAAATTGTTCCCGAGGTAAAATTAATTTTTGCTTGTCCGCGGTTTTTGCCGCGGAAACCAATGGTAAAAATTAGGGCAGATTCGCCTTTAAATCCCGGATTCGGCAAACCGCCGGCAAAACTGATTGTTCCGTCGGTGTTGGAAAAAGCGGGTTCCTGCGGCCAAAGGGTAAAAATGGAACCTGAATGCGAGATGCGGACAACTTCCAAAGTATCGTTCGGGAAAGAAATGGTTCCTTGAGCGGCATTGGTTGATTCCGACGGACTTGAAAGCCGCACGCCGACATTAAAAGTTTCGCCGATTGCGTAAGTGCCGCTTATCGGCGCGAAAAACAGAGAAGCGGAAGGACGGGTTTGTGCGCGGCTAAAATCAAAAACCAAAAACCAAAGACCAAAAATACAAATTAGAAATGTAAAAATTTTTATTTTTTGTTTTATCACAGTGAATTGGTTTTATTTTTTGATTTTTTTAGAACAATTAGAATAATTAGGGCAAGTAGAATAATTGCAAAAAGAATTATGATATAAAGGAGGTGGTAAGGAAATACTTTTAAAGGCGGAATAATATAAAACGCTTCATTCCCCGCCTTGTCCACGGCTTTGATTTTTATTTCGCTTTTACGCGACTGGTCAGCCAAAAGATAGGGGAAAGAAACGTTTTTCCACTCCTCGTTCCGTTCTTTTGGCGACTCCGACACCAAAATTTTATCAATGCCTGCCGTGTCATCCTTGGCATTTACGCTGAGAAAATATTTATTGCCAAAAATTTGTGGGTCTTGCGCGACCTTGGCTTCTAAAATTTGCGGCGGTGTTGAATCCACCATTATTCTGAAAGTGAATTTTTGGCTCCAATTTTGCGGGGGACAAGCCCCCGCGCTACGTAGCGCGGCATCTTGCATGCCGCAAAATTTTAAATGAAAATAATACACCCCATTATCCAAGCCACTCAACTCAATCCCTTCGGGAGCGGCAAAATCCGGTTCGCTGTCGGGTTCGGCAAGCGGATCGGCCGAGATAATATAACTGTAGTCATAGCCGGTTTTACGCGTCCAATTAACGGTTATAATTTTACTTTGGTACCACTTGTTTTGGTCCGGATGGTCGGGCGAATTTATTTCAAGAAATTTTTTTTCGGCGACAATTTTGTAATTGCCTTCCAAAAGTCTCTTCGTCGCCTCAGTGCCGGCTCCGTCGTTTAAAAGAATTTTCGAATCGGGATTCCACACAATGTTTAAAGACTCAGTCTCCCGAGGAGACTGAGTCTTGATTTCAGTTTTTAAAATAATTGAAAAAAGTTTCCCGTCGCCTGCAAATCCATTCGGAATCCCGCCAACAAAAGAAATTTTTCCACCCCCACATCCTCCCCCTATTCCGCCTCCGGCGGAACAGGGGGAGATAGAGGGGGTCGGTTTTTGCGGCCAAAAGCCGATAACCGAACCGCCGTCGGAAATATCTGAAACGCTCAAAATTTCGGCGGGGTAAACCATTTCTCCCTCAATGGCGTTTATTGATTCGTTTTCGGTGTCAATTCTGGCTTCAACAACAAATGAATCGCCGACTGTTATTTCATTGGAAGCGGGGAGAAAATACAGAGTCGCCGCATTACAAATAACACAAGAACAGAGAAACAGAGAAACAGAGAAACAAATTGCAAAAATTTTTATTTTTTTCATAATTTTATTCATAATTATCAAAACTTTTTATTCCAGTTGTACATCATAATACTGAAATCAATTAAATTTACTTTTTTATCTTTGTTTATATCTCCGCAGGGGTGAATAATTTTAGTGGCATTCCACCAGAACATCAAAATGCTGAAATCGTAAATATCTACTTTGCCGTCCAAGTTTATGTCGGAGCCGCGGCATTCGCGAATGGCCGAAACGACGGAAAATTGCAGTATTTGCGCCTGCGGACTTTGCAGGCCATCGGGCTTTTGGGCGGCGGCGGTTACAAAGTAATTTCCTTCGGGAATCGGTTTTGTGTCAAGCGGCAATGTCCAATAACCGTATCGGTTTGCGGTTGTTGTGGCGACGATGTCGCGCGGCGTGACGAAAGCCGTAATATTACTTTGGGGATATGTCGCTCCGAAAAGAGAAACGCTTTCGCCTCTTTTTACCGCTCCGGGTTCAACTTGAATGGTTGGCGGCAGGAAAATGTTTTCAATCGTCGTTATCGCGCCCTCTATAATGCTTACTGCGACAGAAACAGTCATCGTGGGGCGCTTTTCTTTGTCTTCAGCCGCGAAAGTGAAGGCGTATATTTTGCCGTAAAGGCCGGTTATTTCCCCATAGAAAGTTCCTTCTTTTGCGGCGGTTAATGTGGCCGCAAGCGCTCCGTTTTTATAAACGTAAACAAAAGCGTTTGGCGAAGAAAATCCTTTAAAGATTATTTTTGTTGGCAGAGGAGCGGGAATGATGATTGCTCCGCCGCCACCGCCTCCTCCTCCGCCCGGTGGGGATGGCGGGAGCGGTGGCGGCGGAACGTAACGTTTCGGAATTTTAACAGTAACAATGACTTCGGAGGAAGTGGCAGTTCCCTTGGCCTGCTGCGCGGGTTCGTAGAAAATTAAAAATTGATTTGAAATCCGCAGAAACCAAAACCAAGCGATTAGGATTATTAAAAGAATTGGAAGATGTTTTTTCATTATACATTCTGATTTTTCCGCCTTCGCCTAACGGCTTCGGCGAGACAAGTTAAATTTTTCCGGTTGTTAGTATTTTTAACGCCGCCCACATTCTTCGTTTTATTTTCCAGAGAAAAATCAGAATGCCTAAAAGCGCCAGGAGAATTCCGCCGGCGATTTTCCACGGAATTACCCAAAAAGTCGTTAAGGCGGTAAACGGCGTGTTGCCGAGGCCGTAACTTCCGACGAGTGTCGCCGTGTATTTGCCGAAAAGCCATTTTTCGTCCCATTGCGCTTCCAGCGTTCTCATTTTTCCCGGAAAGATATTATGTTGAGGAAAGGGAATGTCAATAATTTTTTCATCAAATATATTGGTAACACTGATAAAGCCCTGGGGTTTTATGTGAACGGTGCCGGCATTTTCAAAATGTATTTTAAAAGGAATCGGCCCGTATTCGCTAAAAGACGGCGCTTCAAATTTTTTAATCAATAAATTTTCTTGAATCTGGCCAGCAACGGTTAAAAGAACGAGGGCGCCGGTTTTTTGGGCGACGGCAAGGCCGGTGGTTCCTTCAATGGAACTTTTCGCCGCGGCCATAATAGTGGCGTAGTGGCCTCCGGGCTCGGCGCTAAGCGGCACGACAATGCTGAAATCAACAATTTTTTCTTCCCCGGGCGAAAGCGTAAAATTTTTCGGCCAGGGGATTACCCACTTGGCAAGAGAAAACAAGTCGCTTTCCGTTTCTTTTACCACCACCTGTCCTTCTTCGCCGACGGTCGTGAAATCTTGCGCTTCCATTTCAATAAAAAGAGGTTCGGTGCCGGGATTGTAAATTTTTAATTTATTGCTTATTTTTTCGCCCGGGTTTGCCGTAAGTTCAAAAGTCGTCGGCGAAATAACAATAACTTTTTTTGAAAGAATGTCTTCTGGCCTTGGTTCCGTTTCGGCCGAAGCCGGATTTATGGTTTGCGCCAATGCCGCGGCCGGAGCAAAAGACAGAGTTAAAATAAATAATGACACTAAAAAGTTTTTTAACATAAATTTTATTAATTTATTAGTTTAGCGGGAGAGAGTGCTAAGAATTTTTATTTATTTATTAATTTATTGATTTATTGTTTTATTCCGAACACTCTCTCCCACCCCTCTTTCCCGCCTGCAACGCCATGCTAGCATTGGCGGGCAGGTTAGTAGAGGGGCGGAATTTTTTCTCCTCGCTTTGGTGCTGTCCCCGACCGAAACTGTCGGGGACAAGTAAGACCGATGCCTGTTTTACAGTCCTACAAAAACAGCATTAATCGAATTGCGGGGTTGCGATGTACACGACGGTGGTCGTGTAAGCGCCTTCTGCCTGGTCTGACGAGGTGTTCACTCTATATTCAATATAGGATGAATCAACAATCTTGCTGGCGCTTGACATTATAACTCTTGCGGTTTCACTGGTTCCGGCGTTGGCAATGGTTTTAAAGTATGGTGAACCGTCGCCGCAGTCGTTGGTGTCCCACGCGCCATCAGCCGTTGCCGCGCCGTTGCCCAAGAAATCCTTCATACAATAACCAAAGCCATCGTTTGCCGCTCCGTCTCCGCCAACAACGTCAGCCCACGCGGCCGCAGCGGTATCGCTGCATGTGCCGTCGCAGTTGCCTTTGGGGATCGTGTTGCCGTCGCTCGTCAAAAGCGCGGTTTTTTGCACCGTGATGTTGTAGCCATCCGTCGCGTTAGTACCGATTCTCAATCTTTGGCAGGCGTTGTAGAAGGTTTCGTAGTTCACTTCTCCGAAGGTTACGGCCGTGGCGGTCGAGGTGATGCCCGTTGTAATCGGACAGGAAGCTCCGGTTACGCCCAACACTTCAAAGGTGAGCACGGATGGAATGGTAACGCTTACGGTTACGCCGGTCACGATTGCCACTTTCGTTCGGTTAGAATCGCCGAAAGAACCTGCTACGTCAACGTTATAAACGCCTGCAGTCGGGTTGGTGATTTGCTGGGCGCCGATTTCTTGGTAGGTTGCGTTTGTTCCTATTTCAACCGTTACCACAGAGCTCGTTGCCATCGCGCCGCCATCGGCCGGGCAAATCGTGAAAGTAAAAAATTGCTCTGTCTTTGTCACAGACGCTTTTTCGGTGCCGGCGCAATCAGCCGCCAAATTTAAATCCGTGCCGTCGTCCGCAAGGTCAATTGAACTGGAAGCTACAGAACCCAAATTGAAACCGGATTGAAAGGTGAGTGTGATAGTATCGCCTTCATCAACAGCTGACGCGTTTACAAACGAGATGGTGTGGTTTGCCACAGTTGAAGGTCTTGAGTCGCTAAGCGTATCTTTAAAATTTGTCGCGATGCCGGCATATACCGGCGCGAAGCCGAAGTATGCCATAACAAGCGCGAAAATCAAAAGACGCGCAAGTTTGCGGCCCAAAAGTTTTTTGAATTCGCTTTTCATATTTTTTCACCTCCTTTCATATAGTTGTTAGTTTGTGGTTGTTGGTTTTTAGTTCCTTTCCCCCGACACAGTCGGGGATCGACCTTTATGAACTCTTTTATTTTTGTTTTTTTATTTTGTAACCATTAAAACTTTCAACGCGCAATAAATTCTACGTCGTAAAAGCATTAGAAACATTAAAGAAATTATAGTAGCTAAGGTAGCTAAGGATTTTTTCCATGAAAATACCCAAAAAATAAATTCATTTTTGGAATTTTTTGTTTCAATCTCCGCTCTTAACCGCTGCGGGAAAATAAAGGAAAGCAATTTATCCGTTTTTAAATCGGTTTTAATTTCTATGGTTTTGTTTTCGTTTGGCAATAAAGAGGTTTCCGTAAAATCGGCGCTTGAAAGTTTTTCTCCTTTTAGATTGTAAACTGAAATTTTTCCTTCCGGCCGTTCAATGAATTTTCCGTTATTTTTGAGAGTAATGAAGAAATGGAACGGCGATTTTTCGGTTAGCGCCACAGGTCCTTCGGCGTGAGCCGCGGGCACGCGGAATATTTTATTAAAAACAAATCTTAACACACGCGACTTAAATTGTTCGTTTAATTTTATGTTTTCCAAAGAAAGCGGCGGATTCAACAAGTCGGCTTTTTCCAGCGTAACAACGTCAATAAGAACGGGCACGGCGAAAATGGGGACAATTTGTAGAAATTTTCCGTTCGCGTTATTTATCAAAGGCTCCATCATTATTTGGCCGTAATAGCCGCCGAGGGGGGCGTTTTTCGGAATGTTTACGGAAAATCTTATTTCTTTTTGGGAAAAAGGCGGCAGCATTATTGTTTGGTCGTTCGCCAAAAAAGAAAATAAACGAAGGAAATAACTGAAATTATTTTCTTTTGAGGCGGAGATGGGGGAAAGAAACAGCCGGAAAACAACGGGATTTTCGCTTTGATTTTTGATATTCAAAATTTTAATTGACCCGGTGCCGGGAAGATATTTAAAATTAAATACAGCAGGATATATTTCAATTGTCTGAGCTGATTTTTGGCCAGCCGCGTTTGCGGGTTGCGGCATTAAATTTCCAATTTCCAATATCTCACCGCCAAGGCGGGATCCCGCTGCGGCGGGACAATTTCCAAATAAATTATAAATTACAAATGTCAAAATTATGACAAATAAAACCTTTTGGAATTTGGAATTTGGAATTTGGAATTTGGGCAGGAACATATTAATTGAGCAAATTTTTAATAGTTAACGCCGATTATATAAATGATAGTTGTTGTATAGTCTCCGGGCACTTCGTCGCCGACTGCCGATGCCTTATACGTTATTTCTGTTTCTTCGTTTTGAATTTCGCCGGTTTTTCCGGTTACAAAATCGGCGTGGTCGGCAACAAGGTCGTTTGTTTCGTGATTAAAACCCGCAAACGAAAGGGGATTGGCGAATCTCGCCGGGTTTACGCCTTCCAGATTGTCGTCGTTCGTTCGGTATCCAAACCCGCAGAGATTCGGGCTATTTTTGCAATATCCGTCCCAAATCGCCGGTTCTTCGTTTGTTCCTTGCCAGTCGGGAATTTGTTGCGTTGGGAAAAGATTGTGGCTTAAAATTTTTGCGCTTCTTGCTTTGATTTTATACCCGCGGTAAGCGTTGGTGGAAACCGAAAGATTTGTCGTTGCCTGGTTTGTAAAATGATTTGCCGGAGAAAGTTCGCCGAGCGATACAACGGTTGCGTCAATGGTGAAAGAAAGATAGGGGATTATTTTTACGCCGTCGGTTTTAAGCAAGGGCGACGCCATATTTAAATTGTTAAAAGCGCGCAGTTCAAAAAAATATATTTCGCTTGTTTGCAAGTCAACGCCGGATAAAGTTATTTTGGTGGAGGTGGTGTAAAATCCGGCATTTTCCTCCCACAACAAATTAAGCGGATTCCAGGAATAGTTGTCGGAAGCGCGCCGCAATTTAATTTCGTAGGCGCGTAATTTGTGGAGTCCTGATTCGGGGTCGTAAATTCCATTCCAATTCGCCGAAATGGTGTTAAGCGAGGTTTGTTCGTCAATGTCGTCCGCCAAGCCGTCGTTAATTGCGGCGAATTTAGTGTAGGGCGGAGTCTCGTCGTAATATTGGAAGCCGCTTTTGATAATGAAATTTGTTCCCGCTGAAACGCCGATTGCCGTCGGTCCGGCGACGGTGGATTTTTCCGAAAAATTTTCCGATGCGGATTTTTTGCCTCCCTCGCTTAAAACCGGGTCCATTATTTTAAAATTTGTTGAATTATACGAGGTGGCAGAACAGGGTAAAAAATAAAAAATAAAAAAACACAAACATAAAAATATAAAAATTTTAAGATTTGTTTTTTTAGATAATTCGTATTTCAAGAGCATAAATTCGTATGTTCGTAAAAGATTCGTAATTTCGTAAATTTTATTATCAAGCGAGCGAGTGAAATGAAAATGATAAATTTTCATTTCCGAACGAGTGCAGATAATACAGGGTAAATATTTTGTGGTCTTTGCCCGCCTTGACTCTCGCCTCGATTCGGCGAAGCGGGCGGCGAGGCAGGCCGCGGAAATAGGGTTCAGGGCTTGCCAAGGGGTCTAATACCTTTTATGAAATGGTGGGTTAATGATCCCGCCAGGGCGACGCCAACCTCGTCAGAAGAGGAGAGAATGTTATGCTTGCTTTCCTCGTTATCCGAGGACACATCCTCCCCACCCCTGATTGTGTTAGGTGGGCCCCGCGGACTCCAAAGGCGGCGTTGGCGCGACGGACGATTCTGATTCTTCCGATGGAGCTGGCGGCAAATCCTGCGGTTCCGTAAAATTTGTCTGTTCTTCAGTTTCAGGTTTATTATCTTCTTCAAGCTTATTCTCATCAGGTCTAACATCTTCTTCGGATTGATTGTCAACATCAGGTTTGACATCTTTCTCGCGCTCATTATCTTCCGGCGTATCGTTATCCGGTTTATTTTTTGATTTTAATAATTTTTCAAAATCGTCTTCGTTAACGCAGGTTTCGCCAACGCAAAGATTTGAAGCGGTGATTTTATCAACTGTCAACTCTTTAATTTTCAAAACGGCATTTTTGAGCCACTCAAGGAGGAAGTTGACAAATCGGACGAAAAAATGATTGCTCGGTTCGTCTTCGTCCGGTTCTTTGTCGGTTGACGTTGCGGGTTCGCCCGAAGGCTCGTCGGGTAAATACTCCGCCGGCGGAATTTCTATCACAAATATTTTTTCTTCCGACGGGTTGGAAAGCGGACTGTTCGCGTCGTAGGCCACCAGCCGATATTCACCCGCTGGCAGCCCCCAATAGCCCAAGTTGTCATTAAACACGAATTGGCCGTCTTTGCATTCGCTGCCGGCGGTATAAAACGGTTCGGCGGAAGAAACGGCGGAAATGTGTATAGTTACCGAAGAGCCGCCGCAAACTCCGCTTATTTGCAGTGTTTGAGTTGAATTATCAAAACTAAAATTCCCGATTTCCGCCGCTTTTACCGCGCTGCAAATGCCAAGAACCGCCGCGGTCAAAATGAAAATTTGGAAAAATCCTTTCATAGTCCACTGATTATTTTTCACTGATGTCCACTGATTATTTTTCACTGATGACGCTGACATTAAATTTATCAGTGTTATCAGTGGTTAAAAATCAGCGGGCTTATTTTATATCAATTCCAACATAACGAATCACCGGATCAAGCGCGCCGTTGCCGATAATTACCGCGCGAACGCAAACATCTGTTTTAGCGGCAGTTGGAATGGCGTTAAACGCCGATGTTTGATTATTGTTTGCGTTGACTGCCGAGCCGAAACTCGGCACCAGCGGAGTGGCATTCCACGTTACGCAACCGTCGGTAGAAAAATCAACGCGCAGCTTGATTGTGGCCGAGTTCAAAGAGTGCGCAAATTGGGCGCGCGCGCTTGTCATTCCGGTTAAATCAATTTTTGCCCTGCTGACCAAATTAGTTATCTCCGCTCCCGCGGCCGAAGCGTTTGTCATTTTGACGCCGGCGGCGTCGCGAAGCATCGCAAATCCGCGAAAAGCCGCGCCGCCTCCTCCGTTGCCTGCGCAATTTTGCCAGGCGCCATTTTCATAACAGCGGAATTTATTGACGTTGGAATTGTAATACATCGCTCCGTTTATGCCTGCGGGGTCTCCGGCATCGGCTTTTTTATCAACCGCCAAAAGAGTCGTGGAATCGCCGGCGGAGCCGTTGTCGCCGATTTTTATCCGATTATTCAAAGTGTCGGCCGTAAACATTGTTTCCGTTTTTGACGCGTCCGATATTTGTAAACTGGATGCGGAGTCGTCAAGCGGCGTAAAATTTGCGTCGCCTAAAATGCCAAAATTTCCGTTCACGTCCAAAGTGTAAAAAGGCGTGACCGTACCGATGCCCACCTCGCCGGTGTCTAAAAATGTTACGCGCGGCACGAAATTATTTGCGTCGTTTTTTGTTCCGAAATGCAGTTTCCAACCGGTATTATCGCCCCACCAAATCTGCGAGTGGTCGGGTGAAGGTCCATTGCTCCCAAAATGCAGGCCAAAATCTCCGCTTGTTAAACTGCTTGTTGCGTAACCGCCAAAAATTTCCAGCTTGCTTGAAGGTATGGGCGTGCCGATCCCCACGTTTCCATTTGTCGGGAGAAGAATGATGTTAGCATTGTTGATTTCGTTGGCAATGGTGAAATTGTTGTCGCCCACAAAAGCAAAACCGGCGTAAGCTCTTATTCCGGTGTTATATCCTTTGGGGTACCATTGTATATAAGTATGGTCTTGCCCCTCCAGAATCAAAGAGTCCGCGTTTCCCGCAATGTGTAGTTTGCCTCGCGGCGTGCTGGTGCCGATGCCCACGGAACCGTGGAGGATATTAAGAAGAAGGTCTCCACTTGTTTCTTGTCCCTGCAACGTAAGAGTGCCGGTTGACGCGGTGTTGATTTGCGGATTTGTGGCGCCCAAAATCAAATTGCCGTTTGTGAGCGCGGGTATTTCGGTATCCGACGCGGACTCGCTTGCGTGATAGGAATCAAGAGTGTCGGCGTTGAAAGCATAGCCGGACGATACAATTCTTTGGCGCGGCGACAAGGTTTCGCCGTCGCTAAAATCTGCTCGTGAAGCGACTTCTATTTGTAAATAGTATGAATTTTCGGTAAAATTTAAAGTTAGAGGGTCAAAGCCAAGCGAGGTATCGCCGATTTGGGCGTTAAATACTCCCCACTCCACGTTAAGCGGCACAATGCTGGGAGTTTCTTCCGGCCAGAGTTTTGCCCCCGCGGCGCTCGTATTCCAAACAGAGAAGCGAAAATAATAAATGGTTCCGCTTTCGCCGAGAAGGTTTCCGTCTTTGTCATAAAGCCGTCCCTGGTAAGAAACGATGCGGGGAATTGAAGAAGCAGAGGTATTTTTAAAATTAAAAACCAAAAACCAAAGACCAAAAATAAAAATTAAAAATATAAAAATTGGAATTCGGAAATTTCGAGAAAACACCCCAGTAACACAGCCCGACGTAGCGCGGGGGCTTGTCCCCCGCAAACCCTCGGAATCCGCCTTACAGCTTTCCTTGGTGATGGAATGTAACTTTTTCGCAAGGCTGGTTACGGGGTTGTTACTCCCAACGAAATTTTGTTCGCCTTTCAGTCTCCAAAATTTCGGGCGAGTAACAACAAAAAAAACCCACTGACGTAGGTTTACTACAAAATTACTAAAATAAAATTTTACTTCCTCCTCCTTAAACATATTCCTCCTTAGCCCCAATCCGTTTCTTTCAATTTGGACGCGAGTTAAGCAAGGAATTTATTTGTAACAGAACGGATTGGAACCTCCTCCTACTTTCAGTATAACATATAAAAAAGTGGCGTCAATAGGAATTTGGGGATAAACTGTGGATAAGTGTCATTTTGACAGGAAGTGGGGGGTTGAAACGGTTTTTTGTTTTATTTTAGCCTAAATTTTGCCGAACGATTTTTGTTTGTATGTTAAAACGCCTTGAAAAAGCCTTTTTTAAACGCCCAACGCTTGAAGTGTGCCGGGACATTTTGGGCAAATATTTGGTTCATAACTTGCCTGCCGGTAGGCACGGAATCGGTAAGAAAAAAATCATCGGGAAAATTGTGGAAGTTGAGGCGTATGTTGGTACAAACGACAAAGCTTCACACGCCCTGGGCGGAAAAATAACCGAAAGGAATCGCGCGGAATTTTTAGAGGGCGGACACGTATATATTTATTTGGTTTACGGAATGTATTGGCAGTTTAATATTTCAACCGGACGCAAAGGATTTCCGGAATGTTTTTTAATTAGGGCGTTGGAGCCGACAGAACGGAGAAACAGAGAAACAGAGAAACACAGAAACAAGAGAACAGAGAAACAGAGTAACTTAACGAATGGGCCGGGGAAATTATGCCGGTGGATGAAATTAAATAAAAAGCATTACGGAATCGATTTGACTAAAAGCCGCGAGTTATGGATTGAAGACGCATCTTTCCCGCGGGATTTCCATTATTCGGCTTCTGTTCGGCTTCGTAAGCCCAGCGTGGCTTACGAAGCCGAACAAGCCCGAAACCGAGCGAGGCGCTGGAGCAGATTGCCAGATTCACAAATTGTCCGCGCCAGGCGAATTGGCATTGATTATGCCGGAAAATATTGGGCGGGGCGCTTGTGGCGGTTTTATATCAAGGGCAACTCGTGCGTTTCGAAATTTTAGATTATACCCCGAACCACGTAGGGTTCGGGGTACCCAGCACCCTACGCGGTGCTGGGTAGATTATAGATTTTGGTTGGTTTGTTCGGCTTCGGCGATTTGTTCGGCTTCGTAAGCCACGCTGGGCTTACGAAGCCGAACAAAAGATGATATTTGATTTATGTTTCCAAAATATGGCAAAGGTGGTATAATGTTTGGGATTATTATATGAGAATACCGTGGGTAAATTTGAAAGTTAAGTTGGTTTTTAAGATAATTAACAAGTTTATCTTAATAATGACCTTTGCCGATTTTTTAATTCTTTTTGGCTTTGGGCTTATTGCGCCGATTTTGGCGGTGTATTTTACTGGGCAGATAGAAGGCGGCACGCTTGAAGTGATAGGTTTCGGCTCAATGATTTTTTTTATAATGACCGCGCTTTTCAGAATTCCTATTGCTAAAATGATTGATAAAAATTTAGCCGAATATGACGATTTCTACGTGACCTTTGCGGGGTATGTTTTATTAGCCATCGTGCCATTTCTCTATATTTTTGTGGACAAGCCGATTCATCTTTATTTGGTTATGGGATTGCACGGTTTTGCGAACTCCATGGCCTATCCCGGATGGATGGCTCTTTTTACAAGGCATATAGATAAAGGAAAGGAAGGTTTTAGCTGGGGTTTTTATTCCACGGTTGCCAATATCGCCGCCGCTGCCGGCGCGGCGATTGGCGGAATGGCCGCGGAACGCATGGGTTTCAGGTTTTTATTTATTTTTGTCGGTTGTTTTGCCTTGCTTGGCGCCTTTTGTTTTCTTTTAAACCGCAGAGCGATTATCACCAAGGGCCATGTCATTGAGGTTGTAAGAAAGGAAAAGGTGGAAAGCGCGAAGGTGGAGAGTGTAGAAAAAGGATAAAATCGCCACTTTTACGCCATCACAACGCCACTTTACGCAAAAAATAACTAGCGTTGAGTCGCGTTGTAAGTAGCGTTAAGTTGCTTCTAATGGTATGGAGTTTATAACTCACGTTTGGACAATTTATCTTTTTGAACCGGTTTTTAATTGTTTGGTTTGGCTTTATGGTAATATTGCCCACCAAAATTTTGCTTTGGCCGTTATCTATTTAACTGTTGGCCTTAGAATTATTCTTTTGCCGCTTAGTATAATAGAAGAACGGGGCAAGGGCAAGCAAGAAAAGCTGGAAGAAGAAGTCGCGGCCATTGAGAAAAATTCGCATATTGACCCGATGAAAAAACGCGAGGTGGTAAGGCAATTAATGAGAAAATTCAGGGTCTCGCCTTGGGCAAAAATGATTACCATGTTCGCCCTCGCTATTTTATTTTTGCTTTTGTACCAGATTTTCGTTGGCGGTTTGAGGCCGGAAAAATTGGTTCATTTATACGCGTGGAATTTTCACCCGGATTATATAAATACGATGTTTCTGGGTTTTGACGTTTCAAAGAGTTTGTGGTTTTTATCCCTAATCCCGTCGCTGCTTTTATTTGTTGAGATTGCATATGAGCAAAAAAAATACCCGCACCTTTTAAATAGGTCGGAGGCGGTCTACAGGTATTTATTTCCAATTATTGTGTTTGTTTTGCTTTGGAAACTGCCTGCCATAAAATCTGTTTTTATCTTGACAACAATGCTTTTTACCCTTATGATTAAGGGGATTGTTAAGTCGATTAGAGTGGTCATAGAGTACGTGTCCGATTAATAAAATCATAGAAGCCAGTCCTACGCCATAACTACGCCAGTAAACGCCATATGCCAGATAACGTTAAGAACAAGATAAGCGATTTTTTGTACGAGCGCGAAAGTTATTTAATAGGTGATGCTTGTAAAGAAGTGTGGCAAAAATTCGGAGGCGCGTTTAAGGAAACAATAGTTGATAAAGCATTAACCGTTGCTTTGCGAAAAAGAGATTTAAGCGTTGAAGATCAAAAAAATATTCCAATATATTTTGATGGTGTAAAAGTTGGAAATTATCGTCCTGATAAAATTGTCAATCAAATAATTTTGTTGGAGATAAAATGCAAACCTTTTATCACAAAAGAGGATGAGAAGCAGTTCTGGTATTATTTGAAAGCATCTAATTATTCTTTGGGTTTTTTAATAAATTTTAGTCCATCAAAAATTGAATTGCGACGCCGTGTTTACGACAAGGCCAGAAAAAATCTGGCGTAAAATTGGCGTGGTGATGGCGTTTTTGTGGCTTCTAAATATGAGTGATTCAACAACAAACGTAGATAAGTTCGTATATAATTTTGTAATGGAGGACGTGTTAAAAGGGCTTTTTATACACGTTCCACCGGGATATGTGGCCTGCGTTTATGATTTAGGCAGGGGAGTGCTTAAAAAGGTTCTTTTGCCCGGGCTTCATTTAAAAATTCCTTTTTGGCAAAACGCAAAATTGTTTAATGTTCAAACCTTGGAATATGGCATTAGCCACGAATTCAATCCCGCGCATGAATATGCCTTGGGCGATGTGCCAATAAACGGCGAAACTCAAGACGGCCAGCATCTTAAGGTTGAAGGGACAATTTTATTAAGGCTTGACATAAATTATGTGCCAACAATTTGGCAAACAATTGGAGAAGATTTTGTTCAAAAAATAATTCGCCCCGTTATTCGCAGCAGGGTGAGAATGATTATTTCCCGCTATACTTATCAAGATATTGTTTCCGGCCGCCGCGATGTGGTTGAGATGGCGATTAAAAATGAGCTTGCTGAAATTTTTCTTGAAAGAGGAATTATCGTGGAGAATGTTCTTTTGTCGGAGTTAAATAAAGATAATGCCCCGGCAAATATAGAAACATAGAAACAGAGAAACTGGAGAACAGAAGAACATAGAAACACAGAAACAGTTTGTCCTCCGACTTGTCCGCCGAAGTTTCAACGAAGGCGGAAGCCTTGGCGAAGGAGGAAGAAACAGAAGAACAGAGAAACTGTAGCCGCAGGCTTTAGCCTGCGTCTAAGTATAAAATCTATTAATATTAAAACAGCCCGCCGATTCGGCGGGCTGTTTTGTGTTTTCAGTGTCTAAGATGAGACAGGTGGGTAACACCAGAACTTTCTTCGTCATCTCGACCGAGCCCGGCCTGTCCGCCGAAGCTTTAGCGAAGGCGGAAGGGCGAGCGGAGAGATCTCATAATAATTCCGCATCTATAATGAGATTCCTCGGCTCCGCTGCACTTCGCTCGGAATGACCAAATGACGGTGTGTTTTCCAAGAAAAAAGTGTTACCGATGTACTCATCTTGTACGGCCGGTGTTCAAGTCCATGAACATAATTGACACTTTATTAATGCTAATTTGTGAGGTTGTAAATCGACTTTTAATTGAGTGTCTAGTTTAAGTTTGGCGTCGATAAACTGCATCAATTTTTCAATTTGTTC
>Ga0265296_1000628_pt1 | contig 50147 bp, 47 predicted proteins | sample MunlanPumphouse1_FD_189073 | JGI IMG/M metagenome (GOLD analysis project Ga0265296, IMG submission 189073) | Groundwater microbial communities from a municipal landfill in Southern Ontario, Canada - Pumphouse #1 | ecosystem: Environmental > Aquatic > Deep subsurface > Groundwater | place... | reverse complement strand
TCCTCCCAGACCGCTGGCCGGCTTATTATGAGCGGGCCGCAGGGTGCGAGGTCTGGGACCTGGACGGTAATAAATATATTGATATGAGCTATATGGGTATCGGCGCCTGCGTCCTTGGCTATGCCGACCCAGACGTGAACAAGGCGGTAAAACAGGCGGTTGACAAAGGTTCGATGACGACGTTGAACTGTCCCGAAGAGGTCGAACTGGCCGAGCTTTTGTGCGCTCTGCACCCCTGGGCGGAAATGGTCAGGTACGCGAGAACCGGCGGAGAAGCGTTGACTGTTGCCGTTCGGATCGCCAGGGCCAGGACAGGAAAGGACCTCATTCTGTTTTGCGGCTATCATGGCTGGCATGACTGGTATCTTTCCGCCAATTTAGCCGATGACCAAGCGCTGGACGGTCATTTGATAGCCGGGCTTTCGCCTAAAGGTGTTCCGCGCGGTCTCATCGGGACCGCTAAGCCGTTTATTTACAATGATATCAAAGGTTTTCTGTCGTTGCTGGAGAAACATAAAGGCAAGATCGCCGCGGTCGTGGTGGAAACGATCAGGAATTACGAACCCAAAGATGGTTTTCTTGATGAGATCAGGCGGGCGGCTAAACAAGACGGTGTGGTCATGATCTGTGACGAGGTCAGCTCCGGCTGGCGCTTAAATCTTGGCGGGGCGCATCTGTTATACGGTCTTAAACCCGACCTTGCGGTCTTTGGCAAAGCGCTTGGGAACGGTTTTTCGATCGGAGCGGTGATCGGTACGGGTGACGTGATGGCCGCCGCGCAGGAGACCTTTATCAGCAGTACCTACTGGACGGAGCGGGTGGGGCCGACCGCGGCAATTGCTACGATAAAGAAGATGAAAGAGAAGAATGTCCCGGAACATCTGGTCAAAACCGGTAAAGATGTCCAGGCCGGCTGGACCGAAAAAGCGAAGAAGCACGGCCTCAAGGTAACGGTATCCGGCATCGCGCCGCTCGGCCATTTTTCCTTTGATTACGACAATCCCCTGGCGCTCAAAACCTTGTTCACCCAGCTCATGCTGGAGAAAGGATATCTTGCGTCCAACGCCTTTTATTCGTCGTACGCCCACAGACCAGAACATATTGCCGGTTATTTGAAGGCGGTTGACGAAGCTTTCGCTTTTATTGCGCAAGCGGTAAAAGATACGCGGGTCGAATCTTATCTGAAAGGCCCGGTCTGCCACGCCGGATTCAAGAGGTTGGAATGAACTATCAGATCGGTTTAAAATTGTTTTCCCGGAATACCGGAGCGATCGGGATCGCCCAGGAGCTCTTTGCTAATGGCTATTTTGATTATATCGAGCTTTTGGCTTTGCCGGGCAGTTTTAGAGGAACCGTCTCGAATTGGCTGAAGCTGAACGTGCCGTACGTGATCCACGCGCCGCACGAATTGTACGGCCTGAACCTGGCAGATAAGGATCTAAGGAGAAGCAACCAAAAAATATTTGCGGAAGCCGCGGCGTTCGCCGATAAATTAAAAGCGCGGGAAATTATAATTCATCCCGGCTTAAAAGGGGATCACCGGGAAACGGCGAAACAGCTTAGCGCGCTGAATGACGATCGCCTGCTGGTCGAGAACATGCCGTTCATCTCCCTGCTCGAGACCAAATGTGTCGGCTGCACGCCGGCCGAGATCGGGGAGCTCAAGCGGGTGGCCGGAGTCGGTTTTTGTTTTGACGTCGCGCACGCGGTCAAGGCGGCCTTTGCTTTTGGTCAGGATTATCTGGGGAATGCCGAACGCTATTTGGCTTTGAGGCCGGCGATCATCCACATTTGTGATACCAGTATTGGCGGTTGTTTTGATGAGCATCTGGCCTTGGGCAAAGGGAAGATTGATTTCCGGCGGCTGTCTGGGCTGGTCCGGCGCAGGTTAAAGACGGTAAAGATCACGCTCGAAATTCCGGAACGTTCTTATAAAACGCTTGAAGTCTTTAAGGAAAATTCGATCATGATAAAGAAACTGCTGGCGGGAGCCCAAAATCAATGAAAAATAAAATTAAGATCGGCGGACGGCCAGTTGGGCAGGGCGAGCCGGTTTTCATCATTGCCGAAGTTGGCTCTAACCATAACCGTGATCTGAAGACGGCACTGAAGATGATCGGCCTCGCGGCGGACGCCGGGGTTGACGCGGTGAAATTCCAGACTTACAGTGCCGGCACGCTTTACTCGAAATTTACTCCTCGGCTCTCCGAAATGAAGGGCCGCTCAAAACCGGGCGAGGGGCCGTATGATTTAATAAAAAGAATAGAAATGCCGAGAGCGTGGCATCAGACCTTGATGAAAAAATGCCGTGACTGTGGCGTACTTTTTTCCTCATCACCCTTCGATCTCGAGGCGGTCAGGGAACTGGACCGCTTAAACGTCCCGTTCTTTAAGATAGCTAGTTACGAAACTGATGATTTTCGCCTGCTCAAAGCGATCGGGTCGACTGGCAAACCGGTTATTATTTCGACCGGCAACAGCGATCTTAAGATGATCCGGGAAGCGTTGGGCGTCTTAAGGAACGCCGGCAGCCGGAACATTATATTGCTTCATTGCGTCAGTCAGTATCCGGCCGTTTACCGTGACCTTAACCTGCGCGCGATGGGGACGTTGAAAGGAAAATTCAAATTACCGGTCGGGTTTTCCGACCATACGCTGACGTCACTTTCCGCTATTGCCGCGGTCGCCCTGGGCGCGTGCGTCATTGAAAAACATTTCACCCTTAATAAGAAGCAGATCGGCCCCGATCATCCTTTTTCGCTTGAGCCCGCCGAGCTAAAGGAATTCGTGGCTAACATCCGCAAAACCGAACAGGCCCTGGGGAGCAACGTTAAAAAGGTCCTCGATTCCGAACGGGAAAATTTCCGCCTGGCCCGGCGCAGTCTGCACGCGGCCTACAACATCAAAAAAGGAACGAAAATCACGCCAGAAATGCTGGTCGTCAAACGGCCGGGCTTGGGCATCAAATCGAAAGATGAGAACAGGGTTGTTGGCAAGGTTGCCCGGACCGATATTAAGGCCGACCAATGGATCACGGAGGAAATGATCTGAAATGGCGCGAACTGTTATAGTGACCGGCGCGGCCGGTTTTCTCGGGAAAGCGGTCGTCCGGCGGCTAAAAAAGGACGGTTATCTTGTCCTGCCGCTGGATCGGGTAAAGACCGGCGAAACCAAAGAGATCATCATTGATCTGGCCGATAAGGACCTTTTTGCCAACCTCTCCAAACTACCCAAAGCTGATGCCATCGTTCATCTGGCGGCGGTGGTCGCTTTTGAGGACAAGGAAAACAACTTATTCGTCCCGAACGTCATAGCTACGGCTGAACTGGCTCGCTGGGCAAAGGATTTAGGCGCCTATTTTATTTTTGCTTCGTCAATAACCGTCCATGGAGTGAAGACAGCACTGATTGACCGCTCAACTGGGATTAATCCTGATACAGCGTATGCCAGGAGCAAATGGTTGGGAGAAGAGCTGGTCCGGGCCGCCGGGCTTGATCACCTGATCCTCCGGATCTCCGGGATCTATGGCCAAAATGGGCCGGCACATCTCGGCTTGAACCGGGCGATCGACCAAGCCTTGCGGGGAAAGGCCCCGACGCTGGTCGGAGCTGGGGAAGCGAAGCGCAATTACGTTTACGTTAACGATCTAGCCGCGATGATCGCTGATGCGGTTGGTCGGAAAATTACCGGAACTCATCTTGCCGCCGGACCGGAGCCGGTGACCATCGCCGACCTGCTGAAAGATATTTGCGCTATCCTTCTCCCCGGCCAAGATCCGATCAGGCAGAAGGGGGAGACGGGAGCCGACCAGATCATCGAACCGTCGCCCGAATTGCTTGCTGGCCGAAGTTTTAGACAAGCGCTGGAAGAGATCAAGGGCGGGGTGGCGGCGTGAAAATCGCGGTACTGGGTGATATCCACGGTAATAGCGCGGCCTTGAGAGCGGTGCTGGCCGAGATCCAGGCTGAAGGACTGAAGCGGCTGTTGATTACCGGCGACCTGGTTGGTTATTACTATCACCCGGACGAAGTTCTGGCGGCGCTGGCTGGCCTGGATTATGAAATAGTTCAGGGAAATCATGACGGAATGCTGGCTGATTATGCCGCCTGGGACGACCGGCAGAGAGCGGAATATAAAAGTAAATACGGATCAGCGCTGGAGCGGGCGGCTGGGCAATTAAGCGATGAACAGGAAAACGTGTTAAGAAAGCTGCCTTGGCGGCGAGAGATTGGGATCGCCACCCGACAGATCCTTCTCTGCCACGGTTCGCCGCGCGACCGTGACGAATATATTTATCCCGATGTGCCGGAAAGTGTTTTTGATCGGTTGGTAGGGGCAGGACAATATGACCTGGTAATTATGGGGCATACTCATTATCAAATGCTAAAAACACATAATGATCTGTTGTTCCTGAATCCCGGCTCGGTCGGCCAGCCGCGCGACGGCCGCCCGGGAGCAAGTTGGGCGATCCTTGACACAACCGGGCTGGCGGTAGAATTCCGGCTGGCACAATATGACCTTGCGGCGGTCGCCGCGGAAGCGCGCCAAAACGACCCGGAACTGCCTTATCTGGCTGATGTCCTGACAAGAAGGGGGAAACTAGTTGAAGCGAAGTAACAACTCTATTCTGATAACTGCGGTCGGCGGCGATATCGGGCAATCAGCTATCAGTTCACTGCTGGCGACTGAATACGGTGAAAAAATATGCGGCTGTGATCTTGACCGGTACGCGGCTGGCCGGGCTCTGCTGAAACGTTTCAAAGTCGCGCCGCCGGTTTCCGCCGAAAAAGAGTACGAAAAGTTTATGCTCAAGTTGATAAAAGAGTGGCGACTCGGCTATATTGTGCCGCTCAACGAAAAAGAGATCGAGTATTTTTCCAGGGAAACAGGGCGTTATGAGGAATTGGGAGTGAAGGTGCTAGTCCTTGATCGACGGCTCGTCAGTCGGTTCCTGGATAAGTATGAAACCGTAAAATTCCTGAAGGCTAATGGGTTTAAAACGCCAAGAACATTTAGGCCGGAGGAATATCAGGGCGAGCTAGAATTTCCGCTGGTTTTGAAAGCGAGGCGGAGCTGCGGCGGTAAAGGGTTGCGCGTTGTTAATGATAAGGCAGAACTCGAATTCTATCTGGAACGCGAAAGCGGCCTTATTATCCAGGAGCAGGTTGGTGACCGGGACCGGGAATACACGGTCGCGGTCTTTTCGGATGGAGAAAACACCCATTCAATTGCTTTTCAGCGTTATCTCGGTTACGGCAGCATGACTAGATTCGCCCGGTTGGTTAACGATAAAGGGACTGCCGATTTGGCTCGAAAACTGGCCCGCGCCTGCGGCCTACGCGGCTCCCTGAACGTCCAGCTCCGAAAAACCTCTCGGGGATTAATGGTCTTTGAGATCAATCCGCGCCTTTCCAGTACCGTCCATTTTCGGCACGAATTCGGGTTTACCGACTTGAAATGGTGGCTTGATCTCTGCCGGGGGAAAAAGATTGTTTACCGACAGAAATACCGGTCCGGGGTGGCGGTCCGCACCGTTGGGGATGTATTGTTCGATCTGGAGAGAATAAATTAATGGAAACGATCGCCTTAACAAAAGAGAATTACCGGCTCTGGGACGATTTTTGTGCCGGCTCAGACGACGCCTGGTTCTGGCACACGACCAGATGGCTGGATTATTGTGTCGCGTACGGCCGGGAAAACTATGGAACAGAAAATCTTTCTTTTATAGTGGTTGATGACACCGGGCCGATCGCCATTTGCCCGCTCCTCAAAGAAAAAGGCGCTTTTGCCGCGGCCGGCGGCGGGAAATATGGCGCGCTTCCCGCGCTGGCCAACTCTTTGACCGAAAGCCGCAGAGAAAAGATTTTAAAATTCATATTTGAAAAGATTGATTCACTGGCCGAAATGAAAAACGTTAAAAAAGCTTTATGCCGCGCCAGTCCGCTGGCAAGGAACAAGCTGAAATTCAATTATCTGGTAAAGCATGGCTATCTTGATGATTCGTTAAATACGGAACTGATTGATCTGACGCGTCCGATCGAAGAGATCTGGGTGGCGGTCAGGAAGGGGCATAAATACGACATTAACCGGGGGAAGAAGAGTTTTAAAGTCGAATTATTCGATCGTGACAATGCCGATAAAGGAATCTTCGACCAATACCGCTTATTGCATCATAAAGCGGCGGGGCGGGTGACCCGGCCGGTCGAGACATTTGATATGATGTACCAATGGCTCATGTCGGGCGACGGACTGCTTTGCGGCTTGAGCCATGAGGGCCGGTTCGTCGGTTTTTCTTACGTTTGCCTTTATAAGGAGGCGGCTTATTACGCGTCGGCCAGTGATGACCCGGAGTTCGTGACCGAGGCGCCGATCTCGCACCTTATTCAGTGGGAAATAACCAACTATCTGAAAGCCAAGGGCTTTAAGACCTATGAGATCGGGGTCCAGCAGTTCGGTCCCCAGGTCAACGACGTACCGAACGCGAAAGATATCAGCATCTCGCTTTTTAAGCGCGGTTTTGGCGGTGAAACAGTCACTTTTTACCGGGGAATAAAATACTATGACAAAGAATTCATGCGGACAGAACTTGAGCATAAATTAATAGAGCTGGTTGCGGGATATCAAGCGGGAGAGGGATAAATGGACTGGACGGATAAATATAACCAGACGGAGACGGCAATAAAAGCCAATGAGCTTATTGATACAGTGGTTGAAGAAGTCCACCGGGCGGCTTTGCCGGTCTTTGGCGGGTTAAATCAGGAAGAGCTGGCTCTCTTGATCCGTTTTCCTGTGCACGTCGGGACGAATTTGTTTCTGGAAAGGTTGCTTCGGGTCGAACAGGCCAGAGCGAACAGGCGGTCAATTTCGTATCATTCAATTAACTCGCCCGCCGGTTATTTCCCTAACACGGTAGCCGCGATCCAGAATTATTATTATGATCCGTCGATCAGCGGCCAACTGATAAAAGAGCTGGCCGAAGTGACCGGCGCGCCGGGTAGCGAAATTACCGGCACCGCGATCAGACCAGCACTTGGACCGTCGGGCAATTTAAGGCTTAAGCTCAAAGCCGTAATAAGAACCATGTTAATCAGGGCCAAGCAGCAGCGGGTTATCCGGCAAAAACCGCAAATAGTCGGTGATGATTCTCAATGGATGCGCGAACTATTCCCCGCGGCCCAAATATTATCCTTTGATTTTACCGCATCGGCTAAAGGTATCGATCATGATTCCCGGTCGAAAATCAAGAACTGTTGTCAGGCGGTTTTCCAACAAAGGATTGACGCGGTGCTTAATAATTTAAGCGCTGGGCAAAAAAACCGCCTGGCGGGAGTATTTGCTAACTTTATCGACCATATCCTGCCTGTTTCGTTGGTTGAAGGATTGGCCGACTGCTTCCGGTATTACGGCCGATTAATCCAAGACTGGGACGTTAAGCAGGTGCACTCTTTTACCGGTTACCATTATAATGAAAATATGAAGGTTTTCGCCATCCTGGCGAGGCGGCAAGGAGCGCTCTTGGTTGGGCAGGTCCACGGCGCATCGAATATATTGGCTTCTTATAAGAGCATTCGCAACGAGCTCGCTTTTCTTGATTATTATTTTACCTGGGGGAAAAACAACAGCGATTGGTTGAAGGGCGGGGTTGAGCTTCCCCGCTTAAAGTTGCTCAACTACGGCAGTACGTATTTAAATGCCCTCCCTAAATGGGAAAAATCGGCAATAAACCAGGATAGGATAACCCTGCTTTATCCTTCCGGCCCGCTGATGGAATTTATGACCGATCTTGAAGAAATATCCCCCGAAAAAAACCGGGCGCACCGGCTGCGGGTGCTTCAGTATCTCAAAGAGTTGAGGCAAAGATATCCGGGAATGAGGATATTATACAAGCCTTTCCCTGGTACTTTTGAGAACGATCCGATCAAAGAGGTCTTCGCGCAAGAACTGAAAGAAAATATTGTTGAATTGGTCAACCAAAGACCTCTTAATTGTTATTGCCAGGCTGATGTCGTGCTCTGGGACACGATCAGTACCGGTTTTGCAGAATCGGTCCAAAGCGGAGTACCGACATTGGTGTTCCATAATGAATGGGAATATAAGCAGGCGACTGATCAGGGGCAAGCGATCGATCGCGAATTAACTAGGGCCGGCATCGTTTTTTACGATATTGAAGCAGGGTTAAAATCATTTAAGCGAGTGGTCGATGATTTGGACGGTTTTTTTGCCGGCGGCAAGAAAGCGATCAAAGAATTCCAAGCGGAGGTCGCCTGGCCGGTCAGCCGCCAAGAATTCTTTGAACAAGCAAAGGCAATATTATGATCAAATTATGGCGGAATGAAGCGGTCCTAAGCCCGGGGCAAGGAAGTATCCCAGCCGGGAATATTTTTCCCAGTGGCCGGCAGGCGCTTAGCCGGGCGATCGCCGCAGTTGGGCTTGGCCGCGGCGATCGCGTTGCCATTCCGGAGTGGAGTTCCCAGTGCGTGATCAATGCCGTTGGGGCGTACACCATGCCTGTTCCCATTAATGAAGTTATTGCCGGTGATATTAAATGCGCGGGTGTTTTAGTGTACGAGCAATGGGGTTGGCCGCTGCCCGAGGCGGTGATGAAAAAGATTGAAGCCCGTTTTGCCGGAGCGGTCTTCATCAAAGATGTGGTCGATTCGGCCCATTATTTTGCTGATAAACCTTACGTGTCCAAAAGCTTTAAAACTTTTATTCGGGTATTGAGTTTGTCGAAATTATTGGGCGTTTCCGGCGGAGGGATCGCGGCCGTGAACGACCGGCCGCTGACGTTTGAACCAGACCAGGAATCGGTCAAGGTCATGAGCGGCTTGGTAAAACAGGGTTTAGTGGGCGAAGAACCTTACGGCTTGGTCAACACGATCATTAAAAGCCAGGTCAAAGCGCTTGATCCCCACCTGAAAAAATGGCTGGCCGAGAATGACGTTACAGCCGCGGTCAAGGCCGAACTCGGCGCCCGCCAGCGCAATCTTAAAGAATTATTGAAATTTCCGTTGACCAAAAAGTGGCCCGCCTGGATGAAAGAGGCTGTTGAGAATGGTGCCGGGCCGGGGATCGCGCCGCTGCTGCGCGGCGCTTCGGATATAGTTCTGAAAGAGAAGCAAGATCTGCTCTTAGCAAAACATGGGATCGCGACCTGTCTCTATCATTTCAACTGGTCCGGCGACCCGTTGCGGCCGGTTTATGAAAAGTGTTTGGCTTTTCCCGTCCATGGCTTAGTCGTGGAGATTGGGAAGATACTGGGGTTTATTAAGTCGTGAGTGGAAAACAGCTGTTGATCATTGAGGATATGAATGAAGCGAAACACGCGCTCCAGGAGTTAAACCTGAAAGATTGGTCGGTCCTGGCGCTTAATCCGAATATCAGGTCGTTTTTGGCGCAAAATAATATTGTCAGCCTTGATTCGTCGGATATTGTCGATACTGTTGCCTTTCAGCGAGTGATGGATAAATGTGGCGAGATCGAAATTTCCTTGAGAGATTATTTAAACAGAGAGAAGGGAAGACTGCCGGAAGACTGGTTTGTTAACGCTAGTTTTTACTACCTGGTCCTGATCTGGCGCCACCTCCTTTGGAATGTCGAATTGTTAGACTGCTGTCTGGATAAAGGCGATTATTCGAAAGTAGCGGCCTTCAAACATACAGCCGAGATAACTCTTTCACCCTGGATCGAAGACAACCAGCTTTATCTTGGACGGATAGCAGAAAAAATATGCGCAATAAGATGCCTCGATTTTGTGCCGCTAAGATCACCGCGCCGGCCTTTTCTGGGCACGGTTTTTACGCCAGGTCAGGGCCGATTTAATTTGGCCTGCAGTTGGTTCAGTTCGCGGCTCCTGAAATTGGCGGCCGCGCTCTTGAAAAGGCGAAAGACCCTGCTGGTGCCAAGTTTAAAATATAACCTTGACCGGGTCTGTGACGATCTGCGCAAGGCGGAAAACGGATTGGCGGTCGGCGGATTCTATAATGGGCGTGACGGAATACGGGGAGTGATCCACGCCCTGGGCCTACTGTTCTTCTTATTTACTAAACGAAAGATCAAAGATCCCGCGACCGGTTACCCGCTCGATTTCTTCTTCCCGATCATGGCTTTTGCCGGGACTAATCGCGGCTTTTACGACCGGAGCGCTCCGGAAAAGTTTCTTGCCAACGTTCTGCGGGCTTTCGGGGCGGGTGGCGGTAATATTATGAATTTTAAAGGGATCGATCTGGCCGATATCTTAACGGAAAAGGTCAAATCTGACCTTAGGCCATACTTGCTGGGGGTGCATTTTCAAGCTTTTGGCTTGGGGCAAATGCTGGCGGTGCTCAGGCCGACCTATGTGATCTCCCAAATGAACTTAGAAGTTTATGGCGCTTTGGGGGAGATAACAAAAAAACTTAATATTTCCTCCGTGCTGATCAGCCACGGCTCGCATATTTTGCATGAAGATAAATATGCGGCCAGGGAACATGATCAGCTTGCCAGGAACATTCTGGCCGGGCATTATCGTTATTCCGCGGTACAGTCCCCGCAGGCCAGAACGGTGGCCCTTAAAATGCTCGGCGACCCGGGTCGTCTGGTAAATATCCCGCCGACCCTATGGGGAAGGAAAATTCAAAAGAAAGGTACAACTAAGCGCTCAAAGTTGACTGTCGTTCATGCCGGAACGTTAAAGATGCGGCATAACCGCCGGTATATTTACGAAACGGCCGATGAATACGTCAAAGGTCTTAAGGAGTTGTGCGAGGCCGTCGCTGGGCGGCAGCGGATACAATTGGTCATTAAGTTCCGGCAAAATGATTACGAGCTGACGCTCGAGGCGCTTAAGAGATATCTTCCGGTTGCCAAGAATGTTATTATTGAGACGGAGAGATCGTTTGAGAAAGTCCTGTCGGAAGCTGATCTTTTGGTCAGCTTTTCTTCGACCACGATCGAAGAAGCTTTGAGCAATAATGTTCCGGTGCTGCTTTACGGCGGGGGCGGCAGATATTCGCATATCCCCGACGTGCTTTTTGCCGGCGAGATCAGAAAACCGGTTGTTTTTGCCCGTGACAAAGAAACACTGCGGCAATATTTTGACCAGCTGGACAGTGCCGGCCTGAATTTTAAAGTGCTGGAAGAAGAATTCCAGCGGCATCGTTTTGGCGCGAACGAGACGGTCGGCTTTCCCGCTTGGTTATTAAAACAAAAATAGGAGAGGTAAAATGGAAGAAAAGAAAAACCTAAAGGTACTGATAGTCGGTGCCGGCATGTATGTTTGCGGTCGGGGGACAACTGGATACGGGACGATCTTGCCCGCTCTATTTCAGTCCAAGCGGGAGGGCTGGGATCTTGAGGTTAAGGTCGCGGCGACGAGCGCCGCCAGCATCAAAGCACTGCGGAAAAAACTCGCCGGCCTGCGGAAGATGTTTGGTTTTGGCTTGGAAGTTGAATGTTTTCCGAAAGGGAAGAAAAGAGACTCGCGAGCTTACCTGCAGCCGATCAAGAACGGTTGGCAGCCTGATTGTGCCATTGTTTCGGTCCCCGACCATCTCCATTTCGGGATAACCGCCGAATTGCTGAAAAGGGACATCTCTTGCCTGGTTGTTAAACCGCTTGCCCCGACGCTGCGAGAGGCCCGGGAGCTCGTCAAGCTCCAGCGGGCGAGAAATGTCTACGGAGCAGTGGAGTTCCATAAACGATATGACCGTTCAAATCTAAAACTGAAAGAGGCGATCGTTCAGGGAAAGATTGGCGACCCTCTTTATTTTATTGTTGAATACAGCCAGCGAAAAAGCATTCCGTTGGGAAACTTCAAAAGCTGGGCGGCGCGGAGCAATATTTTCCAATATCTCGGCGTTCATTATGTCGATATCATCTATTTTGCCACCCGGGCAAGGCCGAAACGGGTCATGGCACTCGGCCAGAAAAATTATCTTAAGGCGAAAGGGGTCGATACTTACGATTCGATCCAATGCGTGATCGAATGGGAAAGTCCGAACCGCCGGCGGTTCACCAGCGCGATCCTGGTCAACTGGATCGATCCCGAAGGGACCTCGGCGATGTCCGACCAGAAGATCAAAGTGATCGGGACAAAGGGGCGCTACGAAGCGGACCAAAAAAAACGGGGGATCTGCCTGGTGACCGATGCCGCCGGGATCGAAGAGCCAAATCCTGATTTCTCGGCTTTTTACGCGAACGGCGCGGGAGAAATGACCTTTCGCGGTTACGGAGCGGAGAGCGTTATCCAGTTCGTGAAAGACGTCCGTGGAATTATGGACGGGGATATCTCGTTGGCGGAGTTGGCAGGGAAAAGGCCGACTTTCTCGGAAGCGCTGGTTTCGACCGCGGTGGCCTCCGCGGCCAATCAGAGCCTGAAGCGGAACGGGGCCTGGATAAAAATATGAAGAGGAAAGAAAAAATAGTCGCTATGATACCGGCCAGAATGGGGAGCACCCGCCTGGCCAGGAAAAATTTAGCCCTGATCAACGGAGAGCCGATGATCTATTATCCGATCGCGGCGGCCAAAAAATCCGGAGTGTTCGACGAAATAGTCTTGAACTCGGAAAACGAGGTCTTTGCCGAGATCGCCGGAAGGTACGGGGTTAAATTTTACCATCGTCCGGAAAAACTGGGGAGTTCCGAAGCCAGGTCCGACGATGTTGTCTTTGACTTCATGGAACACAATCCGGCCGATATCACCGTCTGGGTAAATCCGACTTCGCCGCTGCAGAGCGGTGAAGAGGTTCGCGCGGTTGTCCGGTATTTTCAAGAGCATAAGCTCGACGGCCTGATTACCGTCAGGGAAGAACAGGTGCACTGCCTCTATGATGGCCAGCCGCTCAATTTTCGGGAGGACGGCTTATTTGCCAGGACCCAGGACCTAAAACCGGTCCAGCGTTTTGTCTATTCCATAATGATGTGGCGCAATGAGGCTTTTCATAAAACCTATAAAGAAAAGGGGTTTGCCCTGTTCTGCGGCAAAATGGGCTATTACCCGGTCAGCAAAGAATCGGCGCTTATCATCAAAACCGAAAATGATCTGAAAATGGTCGAAGCTCTCCTGGTGGGTAAAGAGAAACTTGGCAATTATGAGCTGTGTTACGACAAGGTGGCCGGAAATGCTTGAAAAAAAACTTGCTCTGCTGTCGGGCCGATTCAAGGCTGACGGACGCCCGCTTTATCTGGAAAGCCGGACGACCCGAGAGGCGATCCGGACAATAAAGCAGGCGCTAATTAATGGCGGAGTCGAGCGGCTCCCTTATGAAAGCTGTCCTTTTTGCCGCGCGCAAAGCGTGACGGTCATCGCTTTAAAGGACCGCCTCGGTTTGCCGCTGGAAACCGTGATCTGTGACAACTGCGGGCTGGTTTTTTCCTCCGCCTATTTCAGCGATAAGGGGGCAAATCTCTACTATGCCAAATATTGCAATCAACTGAAAAATGACGGACGGAGCGCCGCCCGGATGTTTGCCGACCGTACCGCTCCGGGGGCGTATGCCTGGAAGAGATTTCAATGGATAAAAGATGCTCTGGGCGAAGGTTTTAAAAAGACAGGTGTCGTCATGGAGGTTGGCTGCAACGATGGCTGTAATCTTTATCCTTTCCATCAGGCCGGCTGGCAGGTTTACGGTTGCGACTTTGACGAAGACCGGCTGGGAGCGGGGAGAGCGGCCGGAATGGAGCTTTTATCCGGCGGGATCGAATCGCTCCAGAAGCTGCCGTTGAAGGCCGATCTGCTGATCTTTTCCCATTGTCTTGAGCATATGCCGGATGCCGATCAAGTTCTGCGGCAGGCCAAAGAACTGATCTCTCCGACCGGCAGCATTTATATTGAAGTCCCGGGGGTAAAACATTGGAGCCGAACGCGGGCTGATAAAATATCTGACGAATGGCTGGTCAGCGGTAATGATTTCTTGTCGTTTTTACAGCTCGAACATAATTTTTGTTTTGAATTGAGGACATTAAAGGAATTCACCAAGCGGAATGGCCTGACCGCGGTTAAAGCTGATGAATTTATTCGTGCTATATTCAAAAGAAACGATGAGCTCGCGAGCGAAACTCCCGGCAAGGTCAACCGGGGAGAAGAAACCCAGGATTATTTAATAGCAGTCGAGAGAGATTGGCGGGCAAGTAATCCGGCCTGGATCAGAATGGCCAGGTCGATAAAATATTTCCTAAGGGGATTAATATGAGCAATAAAAATGTCTCGATAATTATCCGTTCATTTAACGAGGAGAAATGGATCGGCGCCTGCCTGCAGGCGGTTTTCAAACAAGATTATCAGGACTTTGAGGTGATCCTGGTCGATAATAAGAGCGGTGACCAGACCGTCAAAAAAGCGCAGGCTTTCCCGGTAAAGATTGTCTCGATCGATGATTTCCTGCCGGGCAAGGCGATCAATATCGGCATAAAAAATTCATCCGGTAAATATCTCGTCTGTCTTTCCGCCCATTGTATCCCGGTCGATAATCGGTGGCTATCGAATCTGCTCCGGGATTTTGAGGACGATAAGGTTGCCGGGGTCTACGGCCGGCAGGAACCGATGTCTTTTACCTCCGACACCGATAAGCGCGACCTGATAACGGTTTTTGGTTTGGACCGGAAAGTCCAGCTCAAAGACAGCTTTTTCCACAACGCCAACAGCATGATCCGCCGGGATATCTGGGAAAAAATACCGTTCGATGAGCAGATCTCCAATATTGAAGATCGGCTTTGGGCGAGAGACATACTCAAGGCCGGCTATAAGATCATTTATGAACCGGAAGCGAGTGTCTATCACTGGCATGGGATCCACCAGAACCAGAACAAAGAACGCTGTACCAATGTGGTCAAGATCATCGAGAATCTAAATGGCGAGGATGGCCGCCGCTTCAACCACCTTCAACTCAAAGACCTTAATATTGTCGCTTTGGTCCCGGTCAAAGGTGAAAGTTTTTCACTGGGCGGCCGGCCATTGCTGGAATTCACGGTTAACAGCGCTAAAGAGTCCCAGTTTGTCAAACAGACAATTGTTTACACCGATTCAGCAGAACACGCCGACCTGGCGAAGAAATTAGGCGCCAGCGTCCCCTTTATGAGGGATAGCTCCCTCTCCGCGGAGCATGTGGGACTTGAAAGTGTTTTTCAGCACGCGGTTATGGCCATGGAGAACAAGGGAATAATGGCGGATATAATCGTTACATTAGAGGTCACTTTCCCTTTCCGGCCCAAAGGGTTTCTTGACCAGTTGATCATGCGGCTGGTTAAGGAGGGGTTGGACAGCGTGGTCGCGGCCAGAACGGAATTCGGCTCCTGTTGGGTCAAGGAAACTGATGGCTTGAAGCAGGTTGACGCCGGTTTTGTTCCGAGAAAATTCAAGGAGCCCGTCTATATCAGCATCAAAGGTCTGGCCTGCGCGACCCATCCGCTATTTTTAAGAGAAGGGCGGCTCCTGGGAGAAAAGGTCGGGATTGTTGAAGTCAATGACCCCTATGCTCCGCTCGAGGTCCGGGATGAGGCGGGGTTGCGGTTAGCCGAACAGCTGGTAAAAAATTGGGCGGAAAGGAATAACTAATGAAAGAGAGACTGATTGCCGATAAAAAAATTAAAGAATTGTTCTTGAACGTTCTGGCCAAGGAAAATGTCCGGGCTGATGTTGCCGGATTTTTAGTTGAAGGGATCGTCCAGGCCTCATTGCGGGGGGTCGATTCACACGGGATCAGGTTGTTCCCCCATTATCTGCAAGGTTTTATCCACGGCCGGTTGAACAGAGCGCCGAAATATGATTTTAAACCGACCACTCCCTCAACCGGCAAACTTGATGGTGACCATGCCCCCGGCCACGCGGCTGGTGCTGAAGGGATGTTGAAAGCGATCGGGATCGCCCGGACGAACGGGATCGGCGCGGTCGCCGTCCACAATTCCAGCCATTTTGGCGCGGCCGCCTATTATGCCCACCTGGCCGCCCGGGAAGAGATGATCGGCTTAAGCTTTACCCACGCGACAGCTCATGTCCTCCCTTACGGCGGCTTGCGGCCGTTCCTGGGGAATAATCCGATCTGTCTGGTCGCGCCGTGCGAGGGAGAAGAACCGTTTTGTCTGGACATGGCGACAACGGTCACAAACTTCAATAAGGTCCAGCAGTATAAGGAACAGGGGAAGCCAATGCCTCCCGGCTGGGGAGTGGATGAAAAAGGGAACGAAACGAATGACCCGAACGAGCTAAGCAGTCTGCTGCCTATCGGCGGTTATAAAGGATTCGGCCTGAGCATGATGGTTGAGATCCTTTGCAGTCTTTTGACCGGCGCCCCCTATGGCCCGAACGTCAGCCGGATGTTCGGCACGCCGCTGACCGATAAACGTCGTCTTGGTCACTTTTTTATGGCGATCAGGATCGATTCTTTTGAGGAGCCGACAGTCTTCAAAAAGCGGCTAAAAACAATGATGGACCAACTCCGCCGGGAACCGGCGAAGGATAAGAATTTTCCGGTCATGGCTCCGGGTGATCCGGAGAAACGCTATTTTGCGGCGCGCTCCTTGGCGGGGATACCCGTTCCGGAAGCGCTGGACAGGGAATTAAGAACTTTGGCCAAAAAATACCAATTGACAAGTTTTGACTAGATATTTGACCTCTTGACAAAGTCTGCTTATTTGCTATACTTGACTTATTATGGTCGTTGATGAAAATGGCGTCTATACGCCGCAAGAAACTATCTCCATTTTAAAGATCTCCGATTCTACCTTTCGCCGTCTGATCAGGCAGGGAGTTCTCCGGGTAGCCAAGATCGGCGGTCAATACCGGGTGATGGGCAGGGAGATCCTCCGCGTGTTAAGCCCGACCTTGCCGGGGAAAGTGAAGAAGGTTTACAAAAAAATGGTTGAAAAATTGGAACACGCAGAGTAATGGATAAGAAAGCAAAAATATTTGTTGCTGGCCATACGGGTTTGCTAGGCTCAAGTTTATTCCGACTGTTAAGGGCGGAGGGGTTTGTGAATATTTTAGCCAGAAATCATTCTGAATTGGATTTAACCGACCGAAAAAATGTTAGGCGGTTTTTTGAACAAGAAAAGCCGGACTTTGTTTTCTTGGCCGCTGGGTTGACCGGCGGTATTCTTGCGAATAAGTCATTTCCCGCCGATTTTTTTCACACTAATATATTAATCCAGGACAATGTGTTTGAAGCCGCAAATAAATATGAGGCAAAACAAGTCGTCTTTTACGGCTCTTCCTGCATGTATCCTGTTAATTCGCTCCAAACAATGACAGAAGAAGCGCTGTTGACCGGAAAGATCGAACAGACAAGTGAGGGCTATGCGGCCGCCAAAATAGCCGGGATATTTGCCTGCAGGGCTTATAACAATCAATATAAAACCAACCGTTTTATCGCTCTCGTGCCTAATTCAATGTTCGGTCCTGGTGATAACTTTAATCCAGACAATTCTCACGTGATCTCTTCCTTAATCATGAAATTTCACAATGCAAAAATAAACCAAGGTGATTCAGTTGTTTTATGGGGGAGCGGGAATCCCCGCAGAGAATTCATTTTTGTTGATGATGTTGCCGTTGCCTCTCTCTTTGCTGTTACTAACAGCGACCGGATTAATAATCATCACTATAATATCGGTACCGGAGTTGATTATTCGATCAGGGAACTTGCTCAAATGATTGCGGATATTGTTGGCTTTAAAGGGGAGATCAAATGGGACGATACCCAACCGGATGGGGCGCCGAGAAAAATACTGGACAGCTCAAAAATCAGGTCATTAGGCTGGGAACATAAGGTAGGAATCGCTGATGGAATCCGGGCCACTTACCTATGGTTTTCCAAGAATTAGTTAAGGAGATAGGAAGATGAAAATACTGGTGACCGGCGGAGCGGGTTATATTGGTTCAGTGATGGTCCCCGAGCTTTTAAGTCAGGGCCATGAGGTGACGGTCGTTGATAATTTCATGTTTGGGCAGAATTCTTTGCTTGATTGCTGCAATAATGAAAAACTACAGATCATCCGCGGCGATGCCCGTGATAATAATCTGATAGCTGGCCTGATAAAGAAAGCTGACGCGATCATTCCGCTGGCTTGCCTGACCGGGGCGCCACTCTGCAATAAAGACCCGCAGGGGGCGCGGACGGTTATTTATGACGCCGTCAAACTTATCTTGGGATTAAAAAGCAAAGATCAAATTATTGTCTACCCTACCACGAACAGCGGCTATGGCGTCGGCCAAAAAGATAAATACTGTTCCGAAGAAAGCCCGCTAAAGCCGGTCTCACTTTATGGAAAATTAAAAGTCGATGCGGAAAACGCCATCCTGGACAGCGGCAATGCCATAACGCTGCGGTTAGCGACAGCTTTTGGTATCAGTCCGCGGATGCGGCTCGATCTTCTAGTTAATGATTTTACTTATCGGGCTTTTTACGACCGATTTATTGTTCTGTTCGAGGCCCACTTTAACCGGAATTTTATCCATGTGAGGGATGTGGTCCGGGCGTTTGGCCACGCTTTAAAGAACTTTGAACTGATGAAAAACGAACCGTACAATGTTGGATTAAGCGATGCCAACCTGAATAAACTCCAGCTTTGCCAGGAAATAAAAAAGCAGATCCCGGATTTTTATTTTGTCGAAGCAGCGGTCGGTGAAGATCCCGACAAACGCGATTATCTGGTCAGCAACGAAAAACTTGAGAAGACCGGGTTTAAGCCGATGATTTCATTGCAGCAAGGGATCAAAGAATTAATTAAGGGTTACCAGATTGTAAAAAGTAACCAGTTTGCCAATGTTTGATATGGTTAAAGCATGAGCGCGGAAGTATTATTTATCCATCCGGGGAACCACCGGAAAAATTATCAGGATCTGGCGAAAGAGTTTACCGCGATCGCCACTCCGGCTTGGACGTTGCTCCTGGCCAATTATCTGAGGAATAACGGGATTTCGACCGCAATCTACGATGTCAACGTTGAAGGTTGGGATGAATCAGTTATCAAGGAACTGCTCGCAAAGTACGCTCCAAAATTGATCGTCCTAATGGTTTACGGCCACAATCCCTCGTCTTCAACCCAGACCATGCCGGCGGCAATCAAAATTACGAAAGATATCAAAAAATACAATTCTGATATTCCCGTTGCGGTGGGAGGCATCCATCCGTCAGCTCTTCCGGAAAGGACACTGAATGAAACCGGAGCGGATTATATTGTTCAGGGGGAAGGGCCTTATACGCTCTTGGGGCTGGTCCGGATGCTTAAAGGCAAGAGTGAAATAGGTAAAGTCAGCGGCCTCTGGTTCAGAGAAAACGGGGAAGCTAAATTCACTTTCCCGTCGGTGATTATTGCCGACTTGGACCGTGAATTGCCGGATTACGCCTGGGACTTGCTGCCCAATCTGAACAATTACCGGGCTCATAATATGCACTGTTTCCAGGATTTCCATAAGAGCCAGCTGCCCGATTTTTCTGATATCCGTTCCCCGTATGTTGCTATGAATACGTCGTTGGGATGTCCTTATAATTGCAGTTATTGTTGTATTAACGCGATCTTTGGCAAACCAGGGATCAGATACTGGTCGCCGGAAAAGGTTGTTGGTTGGTTTGCCGGACTGGCTGATAAATATAAAATAAAAAATATCCGGTTGGACGACGAATTATTTGTTTTAAACCCTAAGCGGGTTGAAGCCATTTGCGATCTGATAATCGAGCGCAAGCTCGATCTTAATATCTGGGTCTATGGCCGGGTCGACACGATCAAGGATTCTTTACTGAGAAAAATGAAAATGGCTGGGATTAACTGGATATGCCTTGGGATCGAATCCGGTAATGAAAAAGTCCGGAATGATGTCAATAAGAATATTCGGAAGGATATCCGCGAGGTTGTCAAAAGCATCCAGGCGAATGATATTTATGTCCTAGGCAATTATATGCTGGGTTTGCCGGAAGACGACCCGCGGACAATGGAAGAAACATTGCAACTGGCGATCGAACTTAATTGCGAATTCGCCAATTTTTACTCGGTCCTGGCTTATCCCGGCTCGCAGTTATACCTTTGGGCGGCAAAACAAAAAGGTTATGTTCCCGATAAATGGGAAGCTTTTTCACAACATGGATTTGAAACTCAACCGTTGCCGACCAAGCACCTTTCTCCCGAGCAGGTCTTAAAATTCAGGGACGAAGCGTTCGTCCGCTATTTTAGCAATGAGCGCTTTTTGAACATGATCACCGATAAGTTTGAGAATATGACCAGGGACCATCTGGAGAAGATGTTGAAAATAAAAGTAAAAAGGGGGCTTTTAGGCGACTCGTAATAAAATCAATATGGAGGTTTGGACTATGAGTGGAGAAAAGTCAACAGTAACGCAGCTGAAGGAAAAAGCAAAAAAGATAAGGAAAGACGTGCTGGAGATGTGCGTCAAGGCCGCTACCGGCCACGTTACATCCTCGATGTCGTGCATTGATATGCTGGTCGCGCTCTATTTTGGTGGTATCTTAAGATATGATCCGAAGAGTCCGTCCGATCCCTGCCGGGACAGGTTTATTTTAAGCAAGGGGCAGGCCAGCCCGGCGCTTTATGCGGTCTTGGCGGAAGCGGGTTACTTTGATCCATCAGAACTGAAAAAGTTCGCCCAGTACGGCGGCAAATTTGGCGTCCACCTGCAAAAAGACGTCCCCGGAGCGGAGATCACCTGCGGCTCGCTTGGTCACGGTTTTGGGATCGCTGCCGGCATTGCCCTGGCCGCAAAAATGAACCGGGAATTACACATGGTGTTTACCATGCTGGGTGACGGGGAATGCTATGAAGGTTCGATCTGGGAAATGGCGGCTTTTGTCGGGCACAACCAACTGAATAATCTGGTGGCGATCGTTGACAGGAACTTTTTGTGCGTGACAGATTTTACTGAAAACCTGGTCAGGCTGGAACCATTTGAGGACAAATGGAAAGCTTTTGGCTGGGAAGTCAAAAGAATAGACGGTCACTCGTTCGAAGAGATCCGGGGGACCTTAGAAAATGTCAGGTCAAGGAGATCCAGCAAGCCGCTAGCAGTGATCGCCGACACGGTCAAAGGCCGGGGGATCGATAACATGTGCTATAACCCGCTGTGGCATGGGCTGGCGCCAAAGGATGAAGAAGCGAAAAAGGCTAAACTCTGTTTAGAAAGGAGCTGGGACAATGAATAATCTACCGCAAAGAGACGCTTTCTGGAATAAAGTTTATGAGAACGCCAAGCATGACAAGGATATAATCGTCATATCTGCTGATATGGGAGCTCCTGCGCTGGATAAATTCCGGGTCGACTTGCCGGCCCAGTTTGTTAACGTCGGGATCGCCGAGCAGAACGCGATCACGCTTGCTTCCGGCCTGGCAATGAACGGCAAAAAGGTTTTTACTTACGCGATCGCCCCATTCATCACGCTCCGCTGCCTTGAACAGATCAGGGTTGAGAATGCCATTATGAACATCCCGATAACTATTGTCGGGGTCGGCGGTGGCTTCGGCTACGAGGACTCCGGGCCGACGCACCACCTGGTCGAGGACCTGGCGATCATGAGATCCATGCCTAACATTGTTATTAACAGCATTACCGACAGCATTATGGCGGACTATTTTGCCGACCTGTCGTGCCGGGAAAAAACCTGGACGAATTATGTCCGACTGGAAAGAGCGACCCTGCCAATGGTTTACGACAAAAAATCAGATTTTTCCAAAGGCCTGTCGGTGCTCAAAACAGGCGACAAATGCTCCATTATTGCCACCGGGAGCATGGTCCAGGTGGCCCTGGACGCGGCGGACAAGCTGGCCAAGAAAAAAATAAAGGTCGGCGTGATCGACCTGTTCTCGCTGCCGATAAATGAAAAACATTTGCTTTCGGCAGTTAAGGGGGTCAAGAAGATTGTGACTTTGGAAGAACATTTTCTGCCTGGCGGGTTGGGAAGCGCCGTATGTGAAGTGTTATGTGACAATTCCGTTTCTGTGCCGGTTAAACGGATCGGTATTTCAACAGAACAGGGTTATTGCTACAAATATGGCGGCCGGGAAGTTATCAGAGAGCATCTGCAGATTGATTCCGGCTCGGTGCAAAAAAAGGTCGAAAAATTTATTAAGGCATGATAATAAGCAGGACACCTTTTAGGATCTCTTTTTTTGGCGGGGGCACTGATTATCCCGTTTGGTACGAAAGCAACGGCGGGGCTGTTCTTTCGACCACGATAGATAAGTATTGTTATATCAGCTGCCGCTACCTGCCCCCGTTTTTTGAGCATAAACACCGGCTGGTCTATTCCAAAGTTGAGATGGTCAAGGATATTGCTGATATCCGCCATCCGGCCGTTCGCGCGATCCTTGAGTACCACAGCATCGAAGCAGGGGTCGAGATCCACCACGACGGCGATCTGCCGGCCAGGGCGGGGCTCGGCTCAAGCTCATCTTTTACCGTGGGATTGCTTAATGCGATCTACGCTCTAAAGGGGATAATGCCTTCCAAACAGCGGCTGGCCGAAGAAGCGATCCATATTGAAAGAGAGCTATTAAATGAACACGTCGGCTCCCAGGACCAGGTAGCCGTCGCTTTCGGTGGCATGAACCGGATCGGGTTCAAGAAAAACGGCAGTTTCGAGGTTGTGCCGATCACTATAGCTTCGGAACGAGTTGAAGAGCTTCAGGGCCAATTAATGCTTTTCTTTACAGGGTTTTCCCGGTTCGCTTCCAGGATAGCGAAAAAACAGATCCAGCTTACCCCGAGGAAAGAAAAAGAATTGACAGCGATGCACCAGCTGGTCGATAGCGCCCAGGACATTTTAACCGGCCGCTCTGAACTGGTCGATTTTGGTAAATTAATGCATGAATCGTGGTTGTTGAAGCGGTCGTTGACGGATAAAATATCGACCGAGGAAATAGATGGGATCTACGAGCAAGCGTTATCGGCTGGCGCGACCGGAGGCAAATTGCTGGGGGCGGGCGGCGGCGGTTTTATGCTTTTTTTTGTTAAGCCAAAATACCAGCAGAGGGTCAGAAAGCGTTTGTCCGGGTTATTAGAGGTCAAGTTTCGGTTCGAGAATTCCGGCAGCCAGATAATATTTTATCAGGAACAAAAACTGAAATGAGCAAGTCAATCAAAGTCCCGTTTGGGACGATGTCCGTGACCGAAGATGCCAAGAAACTGGTGAGCGAGATCATGGCCTCCGGCCGGCTTTCTTGCGGAAAATACGTGAGGCAATTTGAGGAGGAATACGCAAAGCTGATCGGCACCAGCGAGGCTGTCGCCGTCAGCAGCGGCACCGATGCGGATATCCTTGCCTTGGCGGTACTTTACGATCTTGGCGTTAAGCGGGGGGACGAAGTCATCATTCCGGCGCTTTCCTTTGTTGCGACCGGGAACGCGGTTTTGCATGCCGGATTTACTCCGGTCTTTGTGGACGTTGAGCTGGATACCTTAAATATCAACCCGGACAGGATTGAAGAAGTTATCACCCCAAAAACCCGGGCGATCATGCCGGTCCACTTAATGGGCAAACCGGCTGAAATGGACAAGATTATGAAGATCGCTAAAAAGCATAACCTTTATGTTATTGAGGACGCGGCAGAAGCTCATGGGACCATCTACAAGGGAAAAACGGTCGGGACCATCGGTGATATGGCGGCGTACAGCCTTTATGTGGCGCATATGATCTCAACGGTTGAAGGCGGGGTTGTCACGACCGACAACGCTGATTATGCTGAAATTCTAAGGTCTTTGCGCTCTCACGGCCGTTCCTGCAACTGCAGCTCCTGTGTTATGAATACCAGCGCGGCGACCTGTTCTAAAAGATTTAAAGACGGTGTTGATGCCCGTTTTATTTTTCAGCGCATTGGCTATTCTTCAAAAATGAACGAGCTTGAGGCCGCGATCGGATTGGGCAATATCAAGGCCTGGCCCAAGTATCTGGCTCAGCGTAAAAAGAATTTTAAGTACCTGATCGGGCGTTTTGGCAGGTTCGCTCCTTATCTTACCACAATAAAAGTGGAGGATTATGAGGTCATTGGTCCCCATGCTTTCCCGGTGATCCTTGGCCAAGAGGCTAAATTCAGCCGCGATGAATTAGTCACTTATCTTAAAGAGGCAGGAATCGATTCCAGGAATCTTTTCTTGTCCATGCCGACCCAGTGTCCTGGTTTTGGCTTTTTAGGGCATAAACTGGGGCAGTTCCCGGTAGCTGAATATATCGGTGAAAATGGTTTTCATATCGGCGTCCACCAGGATCTTAACACCGAGCATATGGAATATTTTATTGAAGCAGTTGATAGATTTTTACGGGGACCCGCGCGCAATGTTCAATAAAATTAAAAATTACATATTATCGACCGGCCTGCTGAAAAAGGAGCTGAAACCGCTCCTTCGATTACTATATAAGCACCGCTTGTCTGTTTTGATTATATTTATCTCCTCGGCTTTTGTATCTGTTTTTGAGGGGATTAGCGTCTTTCTCCTTGTGCCGATCTTGGAGGGATTAAAAGGGCAAGCAGCGAGCGTAATGCCTTTCCCGCTCAATATCATGTCAGCTTTGTTCAGCGGTTTTGATATCATAACGCGTATTCGAGTGGTCGCATTATTGATGGTAGCGACTGTGGCCTTAAAAAGTCTATTCAAGTATATCAATAACATGGCCGGTATGCTGATGCAGGTCGAGATAGTCAAAGAATATCGTTTCTTGTCGTTTAAACAGCTCTTGCGTCTTGGCATGGGGGACCTGAATAGACGTAAAGCTGGGGAAGTCCAGTCTTTTACCGTCGCTTTTCCGGCTTATATTGGCGCGACTGTTTATCAAATAGCCGCCTTTATCCCCCAGGTATTCACTGTTTTGGTTTATCTAAGCATGCTGATCATTTTATCCTGGCCGCTGACCCTGACCGCCATACTTTTGCTCGTGACCACGTCGCTGCTTTTAAACCGGATTGTTGCGCTCACCAAAAAGGTCGCAGAGGCAACCACTAATAGTTATATCCAGCTAAATAGTTTTCTGATCGAGAGCTTTTCCGGCATCAAAGTTACCCATCTGTTCAATCGTGAAAGCGCAGCTTTGCGGAAGTTTGAGCAGGCGGCCGAAAGTGTTCGCGCTAACGAAGCGCACTTAAACAAAGCAAAATTCCTGATGCCTCCGTTGCTTGAAATCGTTGCGATCTCTGGTCTGGCGATCATTATGATCGCCGGATCATTCCTCATGGGCAGATACGGCCTGGCTTCTTTAGAAGTGCTGCTGCTTTTTATTTATGTACTGCTGCGCCTGGTGCCGAATATGCTGCAGCTTAATCAAATGCGCATTGATTTTGCCACCAACATCCCGTACATCCGCAAGGTTATTTCCTTCATTGATCCTGCCGATAAATTATACATTAAGAACGGCACCCTTGATTTTCAGAGGCTCAAACAGGGGATCGAATTCAGGGCCCTTACTTTTAGTTACGTGGCGGATGAGTCGGTTATCCTGCAAAATATGTCTATTTTTATCCCCAAAGGCAAAAAAATCGGCATTGTTGGCCCATCGGGCGCGGGCAAATCCACCATCACGGAGATACTTTTGAGGTTTTATGATCCGGAAAAGGGGCAACTCCTTATTGATGGCATTGATTTAAAGGAGCTGGATCTCTCTTCCTGGCGCAAACATATTGGAGTTGTCACTCAAGAAACTTTTCTCTTTAACGAGACTGTGCGCAATAATATTGCCTATGCGAAACCGGATGCGACACAAGCGGAGGTCGGTCAGGCCGCCAGGCGGGCGCACGCGCATGATTTTATATCTGAAATGCCCCGAGGCTATGACACGATCATTGGCGAGCGGGGGGTGCTGCTCTCCGGCGGCCAGAGGCAGCGGATCGCTATTGCCCGGGCAATTCTTTGCGAGCCGGAAATCCTTATTTTTGATGAGGCGACATCTTCTCTGGACACGGAATCCGAGCGTATCGTTCAACAGGCCCTGGATGAGATCGGCCGGGGCAGGACTGTGATCACCATTGCGCATCGGCTTTCCACTGTATCCGATGCGGACAAGATATTTGTGATCGAGGGCGGCTCGATCGTTGAACAGGGAGATCATTTATCTCTTTTGGCGGCGAACGGCCTTTACAAAAAACTGGTTGAAATGCAGTCATTAAAAACAGAGGCCAGTTTAAGATGAAAAAGAAATTATTGATAAGCTGGGGCAACCCTTATATTTTTTATGAGGTCATCCTGCCTTTGATACCTAAATTGTCAGAAAAATTCTCGGTCTCGCTGATTTTGGGGAGCTCTTTCCTGCCGGAGAAGCTAAGGCAGGCGCTGGACGAGCTTGCCTCTAAAAAAATGATTGACAATCTTTGGGTGTTGCCGGATCATCGCGAAATATTAAAACACCATCTCTTCATAAAAAAACATTTGCCGGTATGGCATCGGCATAGTTTTAACCTATTTTTGTCGATCTCCGGGATCGAGATCATTGACCGTTATTTGATCGAATGTGTGCTCGATAAAGCGTGCCAGCGGGTCTGTTTTTGGACCGCGCTCGGATATTTGCTCCAAAACGAAAAAATAGCCAGAAAATTATTGGGTGAAACCAAGACCGCGCATAAACCAGGCAAAATTTCCGAACAAAAATTATTCAATAAGATCAAGAAAAGAGGCTTAAGCTGGTTTTTAAGGACCGGCAGCTTTTATGTCAAAAGCCTTCCAGCTAAATTCGCCAAGGACTTCCGATATAATTATCTTGACCGGGTGATCCTGCCGTTTTTAATGGTAAAAAAGGCTTTTCCTCTTAATTTTCGGGAAAAACTTGTTCGGGTAAGCGCGAACAAAATAGACGCGTTGGTCTTTTGTGATGAGCTCGAAGCAAAAGCTTTTGCTGCTTTTTATCCCGGTATCCAAACTATTGTGGCGCAGTATCCAACCCAAGGAAGCTGCCGCTGTAACGGCAGCCGTCTTCAGAAACCAGCTGTTTTGGTGCCTTTAACCACCGGGATCTCCGGAGCGGATCAACTTTCAGCTGATCTTTTAACGGTAATTTATCGTGATATCAGAACGGTTTTAAGGGAAACCGGGGCTGATACCGTCCATTTGCGCCTTCATCCGCGCGAAAGCGCTGGCTGGCCAAAGCATTTGGCTGATTATTTAAAAAGCAAGGGGATTAAAGCCGAATGCGTCAGCAGCCGCGAGCCGATCAAGGATATTATCTGTGATTATGCAGGCATGACTGGATTTGCTTCGAGCAGTCTTAAGGATGCTCGGGCAGCGTGCGATAATGCAATTGTAGTCGGGTTTTCAGCCATATCCAAGAAATTCACTTCCGACCCCAAGCTATGGTTTGGCCGGTCCGAAGGGATCGGCTGGATCGAGGAAGACGGCAGCTTTGACCCGGAAATATTCAAAAGAAAAAAATTCATCCCGCCGCCGCGGAAAAGCCTGGATGAGATATTAGTTGAGCTAGCGGACAGGAGCAAATAAAAACATGAAAATTGATCTTATCATCTATGATTTTGACGGGGTCATGACCGACAACCGCGTTCTGGTCACGGAAGACGGCCAGGAAGCGGTTTTCGTCAACCGGAGCGACGGCCTGGCAATTGGCACGCTAAGAGAAATGGGCGTTGAGCAGATCATTGTTTCGACCGAGAAGAACCCAGTGGTCAACGCGCGGGCGAAAAAGCTCGGGTTGCCGTGTATCCAGTCGGTAAAGGATAAGAGATCAACGGTCCAGAAATATTTGCAAGAGAAAAACATTGATCCCAAAAACGTTATTTTCGCCGGCAATGACATCAATGACAAGGAAGCCATGGAATATGTAGGCTGGCCCATTGCTCCAGCTGACGCTCACCCTGACGTCAAAAAGGTCGCCAGGATTGTTTTGAAGACAAAAGGCGGGCATGGGGTCATAAGGGAACTTTTGGATAAAGTAACCGGAGGAAGGACTAAGTGAAAAAAGCAATTTTTATAACTGTCAGGACCGGATCAACCCGGCTTCCTCAAAAATCCCTTTTAGAAATTGACGGCAAGCCCACGATTGTCTATTTAATAGAAAGGATTAAGAGGTCCCAAAAGGCCGAATTGATAGTCTTGTGCACTACTGAATCCGAAAACGATGATATTCTTTGCCGGATTGCCGAGAAAAACGGGGTAGAGCATTTCCGCGGCAGCGCCGAGGATAAGCTTGAGCGCTGGAATGGGGCAGCCCAAAAATACGATGTTGAATTTTTTGTCACGGCTGACGGGGATGACCTTTTCTGTGAGCCGGAGCTGATTGACCTGGCTTTTGAGCAATATGAACAAAATCACCCGGATTTTATCGAGGGCAGGGATCTGATTTGCGGGTCTTTTACTTACGCCATAAAAGCTTCGGCCCTGGAAAAAGTCTGCCAGATCAAGGATACCGGTGACACTGAAATGATGTGGGTCTATTTTACTGATACCGGGTTGTTCAAGACCGAAGAACTGAAAAAGGTTCCCGAAGTTTTTAAGCGGCCGGAGATCAGAATGACCCTTGATTATGAGGATGATTTCAGGTTTTTTAAGACGATCATCGAGCATTTTAAGGGGAAGAGACCGGATTTTAATTTAAGGGACATTGTAGCTTATCTTGACCAGGAGCCTCAAGTGATCAAGATCAACCAGCATCGCCAGGAAGAATTCCTGGCCAATCAAAAGAAGAAGACCAAGCTTATCTTAAAAAAGGAGAAATGATCTATGACCGAAGAGTTGAAAAACCCGATCAAATATCTTGGAAATGAGCTTGAATATATTAAAAAAGTGCTCCAATCCGAAAACTGGTCAGCAACTGGAGGAAGCTGGAACCAGGCGCTGGAAAGGGCCTTTGCCAAAAAATTCGGGGTAGGGCACGCGGTCGCCCTTAATTCTGGGACTTCGACACTGCACGCGGCACTTGAAGCGGCCAGTGTCGGCCCGGGCGACGAGGTCATTTCCCCGGCGATCACGGTTATCATGGACACCACAGCGACGATCCACGCCAACGCCGTCCCGGTCTACGCTGATGTTGACCCGGAAACTTTCAATATCGATCCAAAAGACATCGAGAAGAAGATAACAAAAAAAACCAAGGCAATTATCCCGGTCTCGCTCTACGGCCTGCCGCCGGATCTCGGCGCGATCATGGCCATAGCGAAAAAACATAATCTAGTTGTGATCGAGGACAACGCCCAGTGCGTGTTAAGCACCTATAAAGGAAAGCTTGCCGGGACCTTTGGCCATATGGCCAGCTACAGCTTTGAGAACACCAAGCATATCTCCTGCGGCGAAGGTGGGATGATCATCACCGACAACGAAAAATACGCCGAACTGGTCAGGAAGATCGGCGGCCACGGCTTTAAGAATTTGTGCGCCGACGAAGGCCGGGTCCGGCTGAACCAGGACGTTTTCCAGAGCCCCAATTACAAGCGGCACGATGAGCTCGGCTGGAATTACCGGCTGCCTGAATTTACCGCGGCCATTGCTCTGGCGCAGCTGGAGCGGGTCGAAGAGCTGGTCGATCTTAGGGTAAAGTCAGCTCAAATATTCATCGATGTCATGAAAGAGTGCGATTATCTTATCCCGCAGAAGGTCCCAGCCGGGTATACCAATTCTTATTATACTTTGGGCGTGGTTTATGAAGGGCAGAAAAGCATTGGAGTTTCCTGGGAAGATTTTAGAAAAGAATATGTAAACCAGGGCGGGGACGGGATTTACGGCGCCTGGAGCGTCCCATACCTTGAACCGGTGATGGTCGAAAGGAAATTTGCCAAGCGCTGCCCTTGGGTTTACGAAAACGTCAGGTATGAAAAAGGCCTGTGCCCGGCGGCCGAAAAGGTCCAGGCTAAGATCATGCAGTTCAAGACCAATTACCGGGACCTTAAGCTGGCTGAGATCAAGTCTGATGTTCTTCGCAAAGTGATCAAAAAATTCGGAGGCAGGAAATAGCGTGATCGATATTAAGTTCCACATGAAGGCCTTTGATTTTAAGCGCAAGCTTATGAAGGGAGAACTTAAAGGCACCAGCCGGGAAGAAATCCTAAAGATCTTGGAAGGCTATCGCGATAAAGAACCGGTGGTTTATAACATTGAGACCACTAACGCCTGCAACATGCGCTGTGAAATGTGCCCCCGCACCACCATGATGACCAGGCCGGTCGAGAATCTTGACCGGGAAACATTTATCAATGTCGTTGACCAGCTTAAACCTTTTACGCAAGAAGAGTGGGAGAGCTGGGAAAAATATGTGGAAGAAAAATACGGCATCTCCAAAAATGCCATGAGCGAGAACCATTTCTTTCTTTATATTATACCCAGGGTCATACAATTGCACGGTTATGGGGACCCTCTGCTTGACCTGAATATGCCGGAGTATATCGAGCTCCTGGCCAAAAAGAACATCCCTTCTTACTTCAGCTGCAATCCGGCCAATATCAATATTGATAAAACCATCCAGATGTTTAAGAACGGCTTGAGCTACATCAAATATTCGATCGAAAGCATTGATGATCTTGTGCACAAGCAGATAAGGGGCAAAGCCTCGAACTTTAGCGAAAGTTACAACAAGATACTGCAGCTGCTGGAACTAAAAAAGAAACACGGTTATAAGACGGTAATTATAATAACCATGCTGGACCTTAACCGGGAAGGCCAGAAAGAAGAATTCAAGAAATTAAAAGAGGCCTTTAAAGGCAGAGACGTATATATATATTTAAAAAGCGAGGACCAGCAATGGTATCGCGAAGATTTTCACGGGACCGAGTCGATCCACTGGTCGGAGTTTTGCCAGCACCCCTGGATGTCGATGACCATCAAATCCAACGGCGAGGCGGCCATGTGCATGGAAGATTTCAATAATGAGATCATCCTCGGCGATGTCCGGACCGAATCACTCAACGCCATCTGGAACGGCGAAAAATATCGCAAATTTAGAAGAGATCACCTTGACCTGACCAAAGGGATAAAGTGCACTGAAGAATGCGATATGAAGCTGGCCGGGGAGCTATTTTAACAAGGAGAATATAAATGATCGATTTTAAAAAGCTAAAAAAACCGTATCTGATCGCAGAGATCGGGATCAATCACAATGGCGACCTGCAGATCGCTAAAAAATTGATCGACACCACCTTTGCCTGCTCCTGGGACTGCGCTAAGTTCCAGAAAAGAAATCCGGACATATGCGTTCCGGAAAAACAGAAGAGTGTGATGCGCGACACCCCTTGGGGAAAGATGACCTATCTTGAATATAAACACAAGATCGAGTTCGGGAAAAAAGAATACGATTATATTGATAGGTATTGCGGAGAAAAACCGCTGGACTGGTCGCTTTCGGTCTGGGACATTGACAGTTTGAATTTCGCGATGCAGTACGACTTGCCATTCATCAAGCTTCCTTCGGCTCATTTGACCAATCAAGAGTTGCTCAAAGAAACCGCAAAGACCGGCCAGCCGATCATTATTTCAACAGGCATGAGCACAATAGATGAAATTGATATGGCAGTTGGAATTTTAGATAAACATGCTTCGCAATACGTTCTTATGCACTGTAATTCATCTTATCCGGCTAAACCCGAAGAGCTTAATTTGAATGTGATCCCAAAATTAAAAGCCAGATACAATTGCGTCGTCGGCTACAGCGGCCATGAATACGGCCTGGATTCGACCACCGTGGCAGTTTCGCTGGGGGCTATGGTGGTTGAGCGCCACATAACTTTGGACCACACCTTGTGGGGGACCGACCATGCCAGCAGTGTCGAGATCCAGGGAATGGATAAGCTTTACAAGCAGATAAACTCTGTCGGCAAGATAATGGGTGACGGCAGGAAGCGTATTTTTGACGGCGAAAAAGAAGTCAGGGAGAAATTAAGAGGTTAATGATGGTAACCATTGTCATCCCAACCTATAACCGTTCTGATTTTTTGATCAGATTGTTTAACTATTACGCTGATCGGGATTATAAGCACTGGATCAGCATTGGCGATTCAAGCACCGGCGAACATCTTGAAAGAGCAAAAAAAGCTGTAAAGCAGTTCAGCAAAAAACTCAAAATAAAGTTTGCCGAATATCCGGGCCTGACCGAGCCCCAGACAACCGCGCGCTTGATCGAAACAATAGAGACGCCATACCTGGCCTGGGTAGCTGATGATGATTTTATTGTTCCCAAAGGGCTTAATGAATGTGTTGAGTTCTTAAAAGCAAATCCTGATTATTCAGTTGCTTTTGGCAAAGGTATTCTTTTTACAATAGGGTCAAGCGGTCCCCACGGCGAGATCCGGAACTTTTCTTCTTATGATCTAAGAGCGATCGAGGACGAGGCCGCCGCTCAAAGGATACTTAATCATCTTAATGATTATTCCAATTCAAATTTCGGGGCCCACCGGACCGAGCAGTTCAAAAAAGCCTACAGCAATGTTGTCCAGCTAAAAGATAAAGGCTATACCGAACTTACGCCTAATTGCGTTTCAACTATTCAAGGCAAGGTCAAGGCCCTTAACTGTTTTTATCTGGTGCGCCAGACCCATGACCGCCGCTATCGTTTGCCGGATTTATATGATTGGGTGACTGGCCCTAACTGGCATCCTTCATATCAAGTGTTTTTTGAAACTTGCTCAAAAGAGTTAGCTGAAAAGGATGGAATATCGGAAGAGGAAGCCCAGGAAGTTGTTAAACAAGCTTTTTGGTCTTATCTTAAGAACGGGCTCAGCCGGAAATTCATTAATTCCTACGGGCAGGGGAAAGTAAAAAGTTTGAAGGATACTATTAAAGATAAATTAAGACAAAACCCGATCATCAGGGAAAGATTGCTGCCTTTGTTGCGCAGCTCAAGGCCGGAGGTCTTGAGCTTAAGAAAAGATCCGGATTACCTGGCTGTTTACCGCGCGGTTCAACAACTGGTTGAGGGGACATAGTGAAAAAAGAAATAAAGATCAAAAATAAAATGATCGGCGACGGCCAGCCGATATTTGTGATCGCTGAAATGGCTTGCGCCCACAACGGCGATGTTGGCCAGGCGCTGGAGCTGGTCGATATTGCGGCCGAATCCGGCGCTGACGCCATCCAGCTGCAGATATTCTCGGTCAAAGATTATATCGTCCCAAGCCATCCGGGATACGAAGTAGTGAAGAAACTTGAAATGCCGGCCGACCAATGGCGGCGGATATTTGACCGGGCCAAAAAACACGACATTATCCTTTTTGTCGCCGCCTATGACCGGCCGAGTGTTGACCTGGCAATGGAGAACGGGGCCGACGCCTTTAAGATCCATTCCCAGGACCTCTCCAACCCGTACCTGACGGAGTATCTCGCTTCCAAAGGAAAGCTGATCACGCTAAGCACCGGCGCTTCGACCGTGGAGGAGATCGAAAAAGGCATAGATTTCCTGAAAAAAGGCGGGGGCAATGATATTGTGCTGATGCACGGCTATCAAAGCTTTCCGACCAGGATCGAAGAGGCCAATCTCCGGTTCATGGGCTATTTAAAAGAAAAGTTCGGACTGCCGGTCGGCTATCAGGACCACACGGATGGCAATGATCCTCTGGCAATTATACTTCCGCTGGTGGCGCTTGGGTTTGGGGCCAATGTGCTTGAAAAGCATTATAACCTTGACCGCAGCAAAAAGGGGATTGACCACCAGTCGGCGCTTGACCCAAAAGAGCTAAAAGATTTTGTGGCCTATCTTAGGCAAATTGAAAAGTCGTTTGGCCAGGGAAGACCAAAATCTTTTACGCCGGACGAAGAAAGGTATCGCAAGGACGGAAAAAAGAATATCGTGTCTTCAAAAGACATTCAAAAAGGGCAAAAGATCTCTTTTGAAGATATCATGTTTGTGCGCTCCGCCCCTGGCATTCCGCCGACCGAAGCTGACAAAATAGTCGGCAAAAAAGCCAAGCGCGCGATCGCTAAACATGAGAATGTTATGCTGGAGGATGTTACATGAGATCGGCTATCATGGTTACCGCCAGAATGAAATCGACCCGCCTTCCTTTGAAGGTCACCAAAGACATTCAGGGCAAACCTATGATCGTGCATATGCTTGATAGGCTCAAGCTGGCAAAAAGGCCGGAGCTGATCGTGATCTGCACCTCGACCAATCCCCAGGATGATATTCTGGCCGAGATAGCCAAGGAACAAGGGGTGGCATGCTACCGGGGCAGTGAGGAGGATGTTCTCTCTCGCGTGACCGAGGCCGCCAGGAAATATAAGGCGGATATCGTGGTCAGCTGCACGGCTGATAACCCGTTTGTTGATCCGGTCTATGTTGATAAGGTCATTGATTTTCATGTTAAGAAAAAAAATGATTTTACCAAAATCAATGGACTGCCCTTTGGCGCTTTTTCTTACGCTGTCTCGGCCATTGGCATGGAAAAGGTTTGTGAGCTCAAGGATGAAAATGATACCGAGGTATGGGGCACATATTTTACCGAGACCGGCTTGTTCAAATGCGGGGCGCTTGAGGTTGAAGAAGAATATTTAAGGCGGCCGGAATTGCGTTTAACGGTTGATACCCCCGATGATTTCAGACTGGTCACAGAGATATTTAAGCTTTTGTATAAACCGGGCAGGATTTTCCCGTTAAAGGACATAATCAGGGTGATTGATGAAAACCCGTATCTTCAGACCATCAACAGCCACATAGAACAAAAAAGAGGAATCCCGATTAAATTAAAATGAAAAAAGTCAAAATAGGCAATAAATGGGTAGGCCCGGGTTATCCCTGCTTTATAATCGCTGAAATAGGGGTAAACCACAACGGCGACGTAAAGCTGGCCAAGCGCCTGATCGATAAAGCTGTGGCGGCCGGCGCTGACGCGGTCAAGTTCCAGACTTTTAGGGCTGATGCGCTCACCACTAAAACAGCTCCCAAGGCAAAGTACCAGCAAAAAACGACCGGCGGAAAAGAGACTCAGAATCAGATGCTCAAAAAACTTGAACTATCCGCGGCAGCTTTTAAAAAACTGGCTGATTACGCGAAGAAAAAAAACATCATGTTCCTTTCTTCTCCTTTTGATATTGAAAGCGTTGATATTCTAGAAAAGATTGGCATCCCGGCCTATAAGATCGCGTCCGGGGAGATCACCAATCTTCCTTTGCTCAAATATGTTGCCAGGCAGGAAAAGCAAATAATCCTTTCAACCGGGATGGCCACTTTAAAAGAGATCGAGACCGCCCTTAAGACGATCCGAAAGGAAGGAGTTAACGACATTATCCTGCTCCAGTGCGTGACCAGTTATCCGGCCCGGCCCGAAGATATAAATCTTAGGGCGATTAAAACGCTTCGCAAAAGATTTAAACTGCCGGTGGGATTTTCCGACCATTCTGTCGGCACGGCCATTCCGGCCGCGGCCGCGGCATTGGGCGCCTGTTTGGTGGAGAAGCATTTTACTTTGAGCAAAGATCTGGTCGGGCCTGATCATAAGGCCTCGCTTGAACCGGATGAATTAAAAGCAATGGTCAGAAATATCAGGGAGGTTGAAAGAGCTTTAGGAAATGGAGCCAAAGCACCAACTAAAGGAGAAGAGGAGGTAAAAAAAATCGCCAGAAAAAGTATCGTGGCCAGAGTTGACATCCCAAAAGGCGCGGCAATCACCGAAGCTCTGCTGGCCTGCAAAAGGCCGGGACATGGCTTAGCGCCTTCACACTTTGAGCGCCTTATCGGTAAAACCGCCAAGGTGCAAATAAAAAAAGACAGTCTGGTCAAATTGAACATGTTCGCATAAAGAAGGAGGAAACAGATGAGTGTAAAAGCAAAGGATCCGTCCCAGATCCATGAAGTAAGGATGGGAACAGAAAAGGAACGTGAATATCGCATGGCTCTTGAAGAATATATTAAAGAAAGCAAGGGCTCAAACGTAGAAAAAATGCAGAACTTTTCAAAATATGTCCCGCGCCAGCTTTTGACCAGGTTTATTTCAAAGTATGAGCTTTTTAAAAAGGTCTTGAATGTCCAGGGTTCAATAATGGAATGCGGGGTATTTTTAGGCGGGGGCCTTATGACCTGGGCCCAGCTAAGCTCTATTCTTGAGCCGGTTAATCACCAGCGAAAGATTATCGGATTTGACACTTTTTCGGGGTTTGAGGAGTTATCAAAAGAGGATGAAAAAGGCATCTCTGAATTTTCTCACAAAGGCGGATTGGCGGTCGATTCTTATGAGGACCTCAAGAAAGGCATAAAGATTTACGATCAAAACCGCTTTATCAGCCATATTGATAAAGTAAAACTGGTCAAGGGCGATGTTTTCCATACTATCCCTAAATTTCTTGAAGATAATCAGCATACGGTCGTCAGTTTGCTTTATCTCGATTTTGACGTTTTTATGCCGACCAAAGTAGCGATCGAGAACTTTCTGCCGCGAATGCCCAAGGGCGCCATCATTGCTTTTGATGAATTGAACGTTGACGGCTGGCCCGGAGAGGTTATGGCAGTTATGAAAACCATTGGAATTAACAATCTTCGGATCCAGAGATTCCCATTTGACAGTTTACTTTCCTATGCGGTGATCGAATAAGTAGGGAAACCTGCGACTAAACGTCGCGGTTTCCGGAAGGATGAGGGGATTACATAATGAAAATATTAGTTAGTGGCGGCAGGGGGTTTATCGGCAAACACCTGCTGGATGAACTTAAAAGGTCTGGGCTTGATGCTGAAGCGGTCCAGAGCCGGATCGAGAACAAAAGCGACGTTGAAAAAGAGGTCCAGGCAAAAAAACCGGATGTTATTATTCATCTGGCGGCCAGGATACCAAAAGGCCCAAAGATCGATCCGACCGATTTCTATAACTGTAATATTGCCGGCACCTTTAATCTGCTTAATGCCGGCCGCCAGAGCGGCCTAAAGAAATTTATTTACGCTTCTTCCATGGCGGTTTACGGCCTTCCGCAGAGGGTCCCTCTGGATGAAAGCCATCCGACCAATCCGTTCAATCAATACGGCCTGTCAAAATTGATCGGCGAGCTATGCTGTCAGATGTTCAAAGGTGAATTCAAGATACTGGTTTTGCGCCTAAGTTCGGTCTATGGGGTAGGGGTAACCGAGCCCAAAGCCACACGGATATTCGCCGAACAGGTGCTTCAGGCCAAGGACCTGACCGTTTACGGCAAAGGCGAATCTTTGAATGATTATGTTTACGTCCAGGATGTACTCCAGGGCTTTAAGGCCGCTATCGCATTTGATAAGAATGATTATGATGTTTTTAATATCGGCGCCGGCCAGGGGATGACAACGAAAAACCTGGCCAAGGTCATTATTGAGCTTAGCGGGGGGAAATCGAAACTGACCATGGTTGATCGGGAAGAGTTGAGGCCTTACGATTTTGTTTATGATCTGAGCAAAGCAAAAAAAGAACTGAATTACAGGCCGCATGCTCCGGAAGAGGGATTAAAAAATTATCTTGATGATCTAAGGAAGAGCATGAATGCGTAAAATTGCGGTAGTTACCGGCAGTCGGGCTGAATACGGCCTTCTTTATCCGATAATGAAAGCTATTAAGGAGAACAAAAAGACCCGCCTTTTTGTTCTTGCTACCGGCACGCATCTTTCGCCTGATTTTGGCTATACGGTGACAGAGCTTGAAAAAGACGGTTTTAGGGTTAACGCGAAAGTCGATATGGACTTAAAAGAGGATACAGGCCTCGGCATGGCCCGGTCTTTTGGAAAAGCCGTGTCAGGGATCGCGTCAGCGCTGGAACGGCTGAAGCCGGACTGCATCTTGATCCTGGGCGACCGGGGCGAAGCTCTGGCCGCGGCAGTGGCCGGAGCTTATATGCGGATCCCGGTCGCGCATATTTTCGGCGGGGACCAGTGCCTTGGCGGTGATATTGATGATTCGATCCGCCATGCCATTACCAAATTCAGCCATATCCATTTTCCGGCCTTAAAGGAACATGCCAAAAGGATCATCAAGCTGGGTGAGGAGCCCTGGCGGGTTAAAGTTGTTGGGGCTTCAGGGCTGGACACGATCCTGAATAAAAGGCCGTTTTCAAAGGAAATGGTTGAAAAGTATTTTTCAATTGACTTAAAAAAGCCGGTGATCTTGATGCTGCAGCATCCGGTGGGGATCGAAACTGATCAAGCGGCCAAACAGGTCAAAAAAACCCTTGAGGCGCTTAAGGGCTTAAAGCATCAGACCGTTGTGATCTATCCTCCGGCTGATACCGGATCGAACCGGATAATCAAGATGATCGGAAAATATAAAAAATATCCGTTATTTAAGACATTTAAAAGCGTGCCGCACAACTATTATTTGAGCCTGATGCGCTACGCGGATGTAATGGTGGGCAACTCAAGCAGCGGGATTGTTGAAGCCCCGTCGTTTAAACTGCCGGTCGTCAATATTGGCATTAGACAGCTTGGCCGGATAAGGTCCAATAATGTTATTGATGTTGATTATGACAAGAAAACGATCAAAGAAGCTGTCCAAAAAGCGCTTTTTGATAAGAAGTTCCGAAGCCGGGTAAAAAAGAGCCGGAATCCTTACGGCGATGGGAAGACTGCCCAACGGGTCGTCGCACAGCTTGTAAAGTTAAGAAATACCAGAAAGCTTTTACAGAAGAAAATGACATATTAAAGAAAGGGGCGACGTTATGAAAGTAGTTGCGGCTAAACCATTTTTTACCGAAGAGGACATAGAGGGGATCGCGAAAGATATCAAGCAATGCCTGCGTGACGGGACATTGACCTTCGGGCCTAAAGTCAGGGAATTTGAGGAGTCATTTGCCAGATATATCGGCGTGAAACACGCTATCGCGGTCAATTCGGGGACAAGCTCACTCGAGATCCCATTGAAATTCTTTGACGTCAAGGATAAAGAGGTCATAGTACCTACCAACAGTTTTGTGGCTTCTGCCAATACGGTGATATTTGCCGGCGGCAGACCGGTTATAGCTGATATCAAGCGCGAAACACTGGACCTTGATCCACAGGATGCCTTAAAAAAGATAACTGCCAAAACAAAGGGAATAATGGTCGTTCATCTGGCCGGGCTTATCCCGCCTGAAATGGATGAGATCAAAAAGATATGCAAAGACAAAGGCCTGTTCTTGATCGAAGACGCGGCCCAGGCCCAAGGCGCGACATTTAACGGTCACAAGGCCGGAGGCCTGGCTGATGCCGGATCTTTTTCGTTTTTTCCGACCAAGGTCATGACCACCGGCGAGGGCGGGATGATCACCACCAACAGCGATGAACTGGATGAATTTGCCAGAAGCATGCGCCATCACGGCCGGGTCGGTGTTTTGCACAGCCGTCTGGGCTATAACTGGCGAATGAGCGATCTAAATGCCATTGTCGGGATCTATCAATTAAAACGGCTGGAGGAGTTCGTCAAAGAACGGAACCGATTGGCCGCCAGGTACGCGGCCGGTTTAAAAAGGATCAAAGGGATCCGGCCGATTCCCGTTCCGCCGAACATCCGCCACTGCTATTATAAATATCCTGTTCTGCTTGAAGGGGCAATGGCTGCCCGGACGCTGGAAAAGATCCTTCAGGAAAAATACGAAATTTCGACGGCGACGCTCTACCAGCCGCCGATCCATCTTCAGCCGCTTTACCGGGAGATGTTCGGTTATCAAGAGGGCGACCTGCCTGTCTCGGAAGAGGTTTTGAGCAAGCACGAATTATGCCTGCCGATGTTTGTTGGCCTAACCGATGAGCAGGTTGATTACGTGCTGGACGCGCTTGAAAAGGAGTATAAATAATTTGATGATTGCCGGGCATCAACCTGAATATCTGCCTTATATCGGATTTTTTAATAAGTTGATGCTCTGCGCTGAATTCGTTGTCGTTGACCATGTCCAGTTCAACAAGAAAACCTGGCAGAACAGAAACCGCATCCGCACTGCCCAGGGCGAGCTTTTACTGACGGTCCCGGTCTTAAGCAAGGGAAGCTTTGAGCAGGCGATTGGTCAGGTGAAAATAAATAATAATGAGAACTGGCAAAAGAAGAACTGGCAGTCGATCTTTTTGAATTATAAAAAAGCGCCCTTTTTTGGCGCGTATAAAGACTTTTTTGAGGACCTTTATTCAAAAAAGTGGGAAATGCTGGCCGAGCTTAATGAGGCGATAATAAGATATATTGCCGGGCAGTTAAAGATCGAAAAAAAGATCGTAAAAAGTTCAGAGCTGGGAGTTACCGGGCAAAAGACCGATCTTTTGATCGATCTGTGCAAAAAACTAAAGGCCGACGCTTATCTTTCGGGTGCAGGAGGGCGGACTTATGTTGATGACGCAAAAATGCGGGCCGAGGGCATTGCCAGCCGCTATACTGATTTTAAGCATCCGGTCTATAAGCAGCTGCATGATCCGTTCATGCCAAACATGTCGGCGATCGATCTGTTGTTTAATTTTGGCAATGAAAAGAGCCGGGAGATCATTTTAAACGCGGGAGGGATAAGTTCATGAAAATACTTGTAATAGCTCCGCATCCGGACGATGAGGTTTTGGGCTGCGGGGGAACCATTGCCAGGCACAGCAAAACAGGAGACGCGGTTTATCTTTGCGTGGCGACAAAAGCCTATACGCCGGACTGGTCTTCTGAATTCCTGAAGAACCGCGTAAAAGAGGTCGCGGCCTCAAATAAGGTCCTAGGGATCAAAAAAACCTTTTATCTTGATTTCCCGACCGTCAAACTGGATACATTCCCTCAAAGAGATTTAAACGCGGCCCTGGCAGAGGTTGTTGGCAAAATTAAGCCGGATGTTGTTTATATCCCGCATAAAGGCGATCTGAATACCGATCACCGCCTGGTCTTTGAATCAGCCCTGGTGGCGGTCAGACCCTTGAAGCATATCGTCAAACGAGTCTTGGCCTATGAAACCCCGTCAGAGACCGAGTGGGGCGAGCCAATTGGGTCCTTTTCTCCCAATGTTTTTGTGGATATCAGCTCCACTTTCAATAAAAAAGTGGCCGCGATGAAGGCCTATAAAAGTGAATTAAAAAAAATCCCGCACCCGCGTTCTCTGGGAAATATTGGGGCGCTGGCCAAGGTAAGAGGCGCGGCGGCCGGGCTTAAAATGGCCGAAGCTTTTATGCTGGTCCGGGAGGTTGTTTGATATGGCGGGCCGTTTTCAGGACTGGAAATATCCAAAGATCGAAGAAGGAAAGCTTACTAAATACAACTGGATGGTCCAGAACAAGGACGGTTTAAAGCTCGGCTTTAAGACCGATATCGGCGCATTTACCTATATCAATGCTCTGGCCGGGGTCACTTTGGAGGAAAATGTCCAGATCGGCTCGCATTGCTCGATCTATTCCGTTTCGACCATTGACAACAAAAAAGGCGAAGTTATTTTTCGAAAGAACAGCTGTCTGGGATCACACAGTGTTGTAATGCCCGGGGTTGAGATCGGAGAAAACTCGGTTGTCGGGGCTTTTTCTTTCGTGACAAAAAGTATCCCGGCAAACAGCGTGGCCTATGGCGTTCCGGCAAAGGTAATTAAAAAAGTCAAAAAATGAAAATACCATTGTCAAATCCCGACATAACTGAAAAAGAAATTCAGGCGGTTGTTTCGGTCCTGCGGACTCCCAATTTGAGCTTGGGGCCCAAATTGCCTGAATTTGAAGAGGCTTTTGCAAAATATATCGGGGTTAAACATGCGGTTGCTCTGAACAGCGGCACCAGCGGCCTGCATCTTTGCATAAGAGCTTTGGACATTAAAGACGGAGATGAAGTCATAACCACGCCTTTCAGTTTTATTGCCTCTTCCAACTGTATTTTATTTGAAAGGGCAAAGCCGGTTTTTGTTGATATCCGTCAGGATACCCTAAATATTGATGAAGACCGGATAGAGGAGAAGATAACCTCAAAGACCAAAGCCATCCTTGCGGTGGATGTTTTTGGCTATCCCTGCGACATGCAAAGGATCAGAAAGATCGCTCAAAAACACGGCCTCAAGGTGATCGAGGACGCTTGTGAGGCGATCGGCGCGGAAGTTAAAGGTAAAAAATCCGGGTCTTTTGGCGATTGCGGGGTGTTTGCTTTTTATCCAAATAAGCAAATGACCACCGGCGAGGGAGGGATGCTGGTCACTAACGACGATAAGATCGCTGGTCTGGCCAGGAGCATGCGAAATCAGGGCCGGGATGAGGGAATGAAATGGCTGGCCCATGACCGCTTGGGCTATAACTACAGGCTGTCGGACATTAATTGCGCTTTGGGCATTGTTCAGCTTCAAAGGATCGATGAGATCCTGGCCAAGCGTGAAAAAGCGGCCGAAAGGTATTTTTCGAAGCTGGCCTCGATTGAAGAAATAATCTTGCCGCCCCGGGGCAAAGGCAGTATCAAACGAAGCTGGTTTGTTTACGTTGTCCGTTTGAAGGATAGGTTCTCGGGCGAACAGCGCGATCAGATCATCAAGAAATTAAAAGAGAAAGGTATTGGCTGCAATAGCTATTTCCCGCCGATCCATCTCCAGCCGTTCTACCAGAAGCAATTCGGTTTTAATCGCGGTGATTTTCCGCTGACGGAAAAAGTCGCCGACCGGTCGCTCGCCCTGCCGTTCTATAACAACCTCACGGCGGCGCAGATCGATCAGGTAGCGGAAAATTTGGCCGCGATAATACGGGAGGTAAAATGATGGAAGATTATTTCCGTGATAAAAAAGTGCTAGTGACCGGCGGCTCCGGTTCAATCGGCAGTGAGATAGTCAGGCAGGTCTTGAAAGCGGAGCCGGCTGTGGTCAGGGTTTTCAGCAACGATGAGGACGCGCAGTTCAAGCTGTCGCAGGAATTCGGCCGGAAAGGGAAGGTCCGCCTCCTGTTCGGCGATATCAGGGACCGGGAAAGGGTGAAAGCCGCCCTGGAAAATATTGATATCGTTTTCCACGCCGCGGCGCTCAAGCATGTTCCGGCCTGCGAGTTCAATCCGTTCGAGGCGGTCAAGACCAACGTGATCGGCACGCAGAATGTTATCCAGGAGGCGCTGGAGCAGGAAGTGGAAAAAGTCATCACCATCAGCACCGACAAGGCGGTCAATCCGATCAACGTCATGGGAGCGACCAAGCTTTTGGCTGAACGGCTGACCATCTCCGCCAACAATTACCGGGGAGGACGGAAAACAGTTTTCTCCTGTGTCCGTTTCGGCAATGTGCTTGCTTCGCGTGGTTCAGTTGTGCCGATTTTCCTGGAACAGATAAAGCGCGGCGGTCCGGTCACGATGACCGATCCGGGGATGACCCGCTTTATCATGAATATCCACCAGTCGGTCGGCCTAATCCTCAAAGCCGCTTTCCTGGCCGAAGGCGAGGAGATCTTTATCCTTAAAATGCCGAGCCTCAAGATCGGCGACCTGGCGGAAGTGATGATTGAAAAGTACGCGCCGGTCTTCGGGCATAAGCCGGAAGATATCAAGGTCCAAACGATCGGCCTGCGGCCGGGGGAAAAATATTATGAGGAGCTAATGACCGCGATGGAAGCCAGCAATGCCAAGGAAAAAGACGGCATGTTCGTTATCTATCCGGAGTTATTGGACGTGAACAAAGGGGCGATCAACTCCAGCCATTATAATTCCGCGGATGTCCCCATGTTAACCAAAACGGAAATACTGAAGAACCTGGATAATGCCAACTTCCAGGTTGCCGAATAAATCACTGGTCCCGGGAGGTCACAAATTGCTGGATTACGATCTGGGTGAGATGCGGAGCGCCTCTGGCGCGTCGCTCCGGTATGAGGTTGAAGAGACCGCAGCGGCGTTTTCGCTGGCGATCTGCCGGCTGATCGAATCCTCGCCGGTTTACCTGGAGCTGAAAAACGAGCTGAAAAGCGGCCGGGTCATCAGCTATTTCCACCGCGTCGTGAAAGCGGAAATTTATGATGTGGCCCTTAAACTGGCCGTCTTGCGCTGGTACATCAGAAATGACAAAACGCTGGCCGAAGACCAAAAAATTATCACCGCTCCAAATACCGGGGTTTTCAGGCTTTTAAAACAGGTCTGGGCGGATCAGCAGATAGTTCTGAAACTGGTCCCCCCGACGCTGAAAAATGTTTTGGCGGAGATAAAACATTATCTTTTGAACCCGGTAAAGAAAATGGTAAACCGGAATTATCGGGCCAAATACGCCGGAGCTGGCCGGTCCATCCAGACCGGCCAGCCGACGATCGCCCTCGAATATTCGGAAGGTCTCGACGTCACCCAAAAATCCGACTTTATCTGGTTTCCCCAAAGCAAGATCGAACCGAGCCGGGTACTGGTTTATTTTTATGACCGGGTAAATGCCGGAAGTGAAGTTCTGCGAAGCATAGAGAAAATGGGGCTGAAGTGGATCTGCCTGCGGCCGGGCGCCGTTCAAGTTGCTGATGTCCCTGTCTGGATGCCGCCACCGGGGAAAAGAAAAGAAAAAAAAGTTTCCCGCGACTCGATCGAAAAATGGCTTGACCGAAAGGGGATAGAATTGCGCGAAGCGGTCGCTTTTTGGGAAGGTTTTTACCGGCAGTTCGGGATCAAGCTCGATTTTGCCGTTGGGGAAGGGATGCCGCGCCATATCGCCCAGATCATCGCTTTTGACCGGATCGGCGACCAGGGAGGATTTTTACTGGGGAAACAACGTTCGGAAATGTATCTGACCCCGCTGGCTACTTTCGGCCATTATGACAAAAACATCTTCTTTACCTGGGCGAAACGGTATAACAATTATCTGGTCCCTTACAACCATGTTGATGTTAATATCGTCACCGGCTATGGCCATGACATGGTTTTTGGCGACAAGCTTAGTACCGCCGGTAAACTGCGCGCCGGACTGCAAACCAACGGGGCCAGGTTCATCGTCGCGCTGTTTGATAATATGCACGGCAGGGAAAAGCATTTCTCGACGGAAATGATGAGCAATTTCTACGCGGTGTTCCTGCGCTGGTTGATTGACGACCGCGAGGTCGGACTGATCATCAAATCAAAAAAAGCGCAAGTATTGGAAAATCTTCCGGCAGTCTTGTCACTTTTAGCGAAGGCGGAAGCGACCGGCCGGTGTATCCGTCTTGACCGCGAAGTCAACCGCCTGCCGCTTGATGCCTCTAAAGAGAGCGACTTAGCCGTAGGGATCGGGATATCGTCAGCCGTGATCGAAGCGGTCCTGGCGGGTGGGCGGGGGATCCATTGCGATTTGACTGCTCTGCGCCGCCATGAGTTCTACCGGTGGGGCGCAAAAAAGATCATCTTTGACGATCTTGACGAAATGATGGCGGTTTTAAAAAAGTTTAAAAACGACAGGAATAGTTATCCTGAACTTGGCGACTGGAGCAAATTCCTTGATCAGTTGGACCCGTTTAGGGATGGGCGGGCAGGGGAGCGCATGGGAACTTATATGCGTTGGTGTTTAGAGGGATTTGAAGCTGGGTTGTGCCGTAAAGAAGTTTTAAGTCGAGCTAATCAAAGGTATTTGTCCTCTTGGGGCAAAGACAAAGTAATTCAAGGAGAAGCAAATTAAAATGCGAACTTTGATCGTGATCCCAGCCAGGCTTGGCTCTTGGCGATTCCCCGAAAAGCCATTGACTATTATTGAAGGACTGCCGATGATCGAACACGTTTACCGGCGATCTTTGATGGCCAAAGGGGTCGATGAAGTAGTGATGGCAGTCTGTGAGGATCGAATTCTTCAGGCTTGTGAGAAATTTGGCGCTAAAGTTGTCATGACTTCGACCCAGTGTCCTTCGGCGGTGGACCGCGTTGCTGAAGCGGCCAGACAGCTTGGGTATATTTCGGCCGATGACCTGGTCCTCAACGTCCAGGGGGATGAGCCGGCCATGCCGCCGCCGGTGATCGAGTTGACGATTGAAAAACTCAAGTCAGATAAATCGGTCAGATGCGTTAATCTGGTCGAAAAGATAACGGATGAGGCCGACTTGCAGAATCATCATCGGATAAAAGCGGTCATTTCCCGGCATAACCGGCTTATTTACCTGACCAGGCAGGCGATACCGGCTTCAGTCTTCGATGTGAAAAAAAGAGCGGTCTTCTATCGGCAGACTTGCGTCATCGGTTTTCGCGGTGATTATCTGCAGGAATTTACGCGCCTGGAACGGACGCCGCTCGAGCTGATCGAAGGGATCGATATGCTCCGGGCGATCGAGCATGATCAGCCGATCGTTTCCGGCGTATCGGAATACATAACCCAGCCGGTTGATACGCCGGAAGATGTAAAATCGGTTGTTCGCCTATTACAAATTGACCAGTGGTGGCGAAACGGATATCGGACAGGTAAGGAGGGATAATATGAAATCGTTTATTCATAGTACGTTAAGCCGGTACTTTAAAGAATTTCCAGTTACGATGATTGACGTAGGCTATCGTGGTGGGGCGGCGAATAAGTGGGATTATTTTGGTGAATATCTGCGTTGTATCGGCTTTGAACCGGATAAGGCCGAATACGATCGGCTGACCAAGGCCGGAGTGTCTGGAACGGTCTTTAACGTTGGTTTATTTGATAAGAAGGGCGCGGTTGATTTTAATATTACCCGCGACGGCAACCTTTGCTCTATCCTGACGCCTAATCGGGAACTTCTGGATGAATTCCCGGAAGCGGGAAGATACGACGTTATAAAAAAAATAAAGCTGGAAGTCAATACTTTAGACAATGTTGTTGCCGATTCGGGAATGAAATTGATCGATTTCATGAAGATCGATACCCAGGGCACAGAGCTGCCTATCCTGCAGGGCGCGTCCGAGACTTTAAAACAGACGGTTTTCGGGCTAGAAATAGAAGTTGAGTTCGTTCCTTTATATCGCGATCAACTTTTATTCAGCGACCTTGACCAATATCTTCGCGAGAGGGATTTTATCTTGTTTGATTTGCAGCAGCATTTTTGGCGCCGAAGATCAGGCCTGGGTTTTGATGCCAACATAAGAGGACAGCTGATCCACGGTAACGTTTTATATTTTAGGAAAGCCAATCAATATATCAGCCAGTTAAAGGCCGGCGGCAATAGTCCTGATGAGATAAAAGCGGCTATTTTAAAAGCGATTTCAATCAGCTGGATGTTTGGTTATTCTGATTATTCAGCGGAGATCTGCCTGGAAGCGAAGAAAGCGAAATATCTGACGGAGATTGAATCTGTCATGATAGCGGAAATATTGAAACGTTCATCCCCGCTTACGGCCAACCTGCCCGATTTTCCCGGGAGAGGAAGGATAGCGGTGGTGCTGAAGAAAATGCTTAACACTTTTTTCCCGGATAATTATCACGGCTGGGCGATGGTCAGCAAAGCGGATGTCGGAAACCGCGGCACTTAAGACAAAAATTGAAAAATGGGCCGTTGCGGCCAGGAAAGACAAGTAAATTTTAAATTATGACTGGACAAAAAAAACTGATACTTTTGCTGGCAGATGACCTTGATCGTGAATGGGTGATCCCTGGTGGTGATGACCGGGAAGGTGCTTGGCATCTTCTAACGTTCGGGATATCTCCGGCCGAAGCCCTCCAGACCCGCGCCCTCACCGGAATAACCCCTGTAGCTTCCACCGTTCTTTCCTTGAAGGCGGAAAAAGAGGCCAGAGCGCTGTATCTTGATTTTATCGCCGGTTTCCCTAAGGAAGCGTTTGCTTATGGCCGGATAAACTTGTGGTGGTTCCTTAATATCAGTGAAAAGAATATTTGGCTGGATAAGACGGTCCACCGGCTTTACGCTTTTCTCCGCTTATATTATTTGCTGGAGGAGCAAGCCTATGATGAGATCCGTCTATCTATCGCTGATGACAATCTCAGGCGGGCCGTCAGCGCTTTGTTGCAGGCAAAAAAGATCAGGTTCGTCGATCAGGACGCGCCAAACACGGCCCCAAGATACGTCCCCGGCCTTTTTAAGTTCACGATCTCTTATTACTGGACGGGAATTATAGAGCTGGGGCGGCTGATCGTCAAAAGGTCGTTTTTACGTCTAACCGGCATCAAGTCCGTCAAAACGATCGCTCCAAGTGGACTGGCGTTCTTTAGTTTGTATCCCGGGTGGTGGCGCGGACCGGCGGCTGAAAAGGGCGATATATTCTTTGGCACTATCGGCGATAAGCTGGAGGGAAAGCGCGCTGTTTACCAGTTGATCTGGCTTTTTACCGGTCTGCGCGCCCTGTTTACCAGCCGCCGCGACCTGAAGAGTTTGGGCCAAAATAAAAAAGTGGTCTTGCTGGATCAGTTTATCGGTATAAACGACTTATTGGCTCCGTTTAATTTCCGTCTGGTTCTGAAACTTCATGGCCTGTTCAAGCTGATCAAAGAGAGGACGCTGGAAGTTAAAGGGATAGATCTTTCTGATTTTATCCGTGAAGAATTAAATATTTCTTTATTGAACGGACAATTGTTCAGCTGGCTCTGGCTTTATTCCGCTTTTAATCGGCTCGGCCTGGAGCGGTTCAAAGCGATCATCTTCCGTCTCGAATTTCAGCCGTTAGAACGGGCTTTGCTTTACAACACCCTTAGTAAAACAAAAAGCATTGGCTATCAGCATTCCGCGTTGAGCAGGAATTTCTTGAATTATGCGTTTTGCGACGGCGAGCTGGGGGCGTATTGGCGCGGCCGAGATAATAGTAACAACATGCCTTTGCCCGATCACATCATCACTTGCGGTCAAAAAGGGGTCGAATACATGAAACGGGCCGGTTATCCCTCTGACCGGGTGGTTGTCGGAGGTGCGCTGAGGCTACGATCCCTGGTAAATTATGCGTTGTGCCGGCCGCCGTTGCCCCAGTTGCTTGCTAAATATTCGCTGTCGGCGAACCAAAAAAATATTTTCCTGGCCACTTCCCCGCTAATCCCCGAAACGCTTTCCTTGTTGGGTGATTTTTCAGCAGCGTTAAAGAATAGCAAATACCATAGTTTCATTAAATTCCATCCCAACCTGGCGGTGACAGACCAATTAGTCGCCCAGGTGCCGGCTGGGACCGAAATCGTCCCTAATTCTGCTATAATATATGATTATATTTCGGTTTCTCATGCGGTTTTGTTGACGGGCGGTACGGTCGCCCTGGAAGCGATCGCGCTCGGCATCGTACCTATTGTTTATAGCTGTCAGGCCCAATTCAGCCATAATCCGATGCTTGAATACCCTAAGGCGATTCATCTGGTCAATGATGAGGCATCGTTGTTGAGTGTGCTGGCTAAGCTAGCCGACCAGGGGGAAACGGCAGAAAAAATGCGGCATTGGTCTGAACCTCTGGAAGATCAATTCGGCGATCTCTCGGTTGACCCGGAAGTGAATTTTGTCGAAAAGTTGGAGGGATTGCTAGTATGAAATGGAAAGTCCTGGTTTCCGCCCCTTATCTGCAGCCGGTGATCAGCGAATTCAAACCGTTCTTTCAAGAGAACGGGATTGCGATCATTGTGCCGAAAGTTCGCGAAAGATTGGAAGAAGCGGACCTGCTTAAGCTGGTCGATGATATTGACGGGGTGATCTGCGGGGATGACCGATTTACGGCGAAAGTCTTGCGTCAAGCCAAAAAGCTCAAAGTTATCGCCAAATGGGGGACAGGGATCGATTCGATCGATAAGGCCGAAGCGGAAAAACTCGGTATTAGTGTTTTTAACACGCCCAACGCGTTCACGGATCCGGTTGCCGATACCGTTCTTGGCTACATGCTTAGTTTTACCAGAAATATCCCCAGAAACACTATGGCCATGCGCCAGGGCGAATGGAAAAAGAGACAGGGCGTTTCGCTTAAAGAGCGGGTGTTGGGCGTGATCGGCGTCGGCAATATCGGCAAAGCAGTTATCCGGCGGGCCGCCGCTTTTGGCATGAAGACGATCGGCAACGATATTGTTAAGATCGATGACGCTTTTCTGCGCGAGACCAGTACCAAGATGCTGGCAAAAAACGAACTGCTGGCCCAAGCCGATTTTATCAGTCTCAATTGTGAGCTTAACCCGACCAGCCGCCATTTGATCGGCGCTGAAGAGTTCGCGCTGATGAAGCCAAATGCGTTCATTATCAATACTGCTCGCGGGCCGATCATCGATGAACTGGCGTTGGTTAAAGCTTTAAAGAAAAAGCTTATCGCCGGTGCCGGGCTCGATGTCTTTGAGTCCGAGCCTTTGCCTAAGAACAGCCCGCTCCGGAAAATGACTAATTGCTTGCTCTCGGCCCACGACGCCAACAGCAGTCCGCTCGCCTGGGCAGCCGTTCATAAAAACACCTTAAGTAATCTTCTCGTCGGGTTGAAACATAGCCGAAGGGGTGAGAAATGAAGATTATCAGGGTTTCCTATGACCTAGAAGACAAAATGCCGGTTTTTACCAACAATTTGCCAAACAAGATCGAGGCGATCGATTCGTTCAA